>Ga0213839_1001508_pt1 | contig 14746 bp, 11 predicted proteins | sample SWPATP21_FD_160075 | JGI IMG/M metagenome (GOLD analysis project Ga0213839, IMG submission 160075) | Coastal seawater microbial communities from Marineland, Florida, United States - SWPA TP2 #1 | ecosystem: Environmental > Aquatic > Marine > Coastal | place: USA: Florida | collected 2016-08-14 | reverse complement strand
AAAACCGCGTGCAACCCACCAGGGCGGTTGCGGCCGATGCGCCGAACGCGAACTATGCGGTCAGTGCCCGAGAAGAGTTCACGCCGACGGCCATCTGGGATGATGGTACCTTCACGTATTTCCGGTTTGCACGGAATGCGCCGGTGCCCGCCATCTTCCGATATTCGAACGGAAGGGAACGCGCGGTGAACAGCCACACCTCTAGTGACGGCGTCATCCGCGTGTCCGGCGTCAACCGACAATGGGTCCTTCGCCTTGGCGAAGATGTGGTTTGCGTCCAGGACGCAGGGCAGGCCGCATCATGACCGAAGGTACGGAAGACCTCGCCGCGCGCCTCGCGGCTCTCGAAGGTTCGACAGGCAAAGAGAAGGCAAACAAGCGGCCTGCACCGCTTGCCGCGATCCTTGGAGTCGTCGGCATCGCGACAGTAGGTGGTCTGGCGTGGGCTGCCCTACAGCCGTCGGCAGAAGCACCAATGGCGACAGCCGCGCCGGAAGAGTTCCAGAGCAGCGGCCCCGGATTCGGAGATCTGGCGCCGATTTCTCCCCCGGAGCCCAGCCAAGCCCCGCCTGCGGACACAGGTCCGAGCGAGTCGGAACTCGCGCTGATGGAAAGTCTAGCGACATTGAGAGCGGAACTCGAGGACCTGCGCGCAAGACCGGCCGAGGCCGCGGATAGCGGGGCGGAGCAGGCTATTGCGGACCTGACGGCGCAAATTGCCACCTTACAGGAGGCATCCGCCGAGGCGCAGCGGGCCCTCGAGCGGCAACTGACCGAGCGGGATCGCGAATTGGATCAGCTCCGCATGGACTTGGAACTTGCACGGCTTGCACCACCAGAGCCGACCTCATTGGGACCAAGTGAAGAAGAATTGCGGCTGGCCGAACTCGAAAGGCGGCGCGCTGCTGAAGCTGAGGCCCGCGCAGAGCGTATCGCGTCTCCTATGATCGCCTTCTCCGGGATGGGCGCGGGTGCGGATAGGGAGAACACGCTGGAAGCCGCACGCCTGAATGCAGATGAAGCCTTTGTTCGTTCGGGCGCACAACCTGCGCAGGTGACACGTGCCGAAGTGATCGCGAACCCATCGAACACGGTTGTTCAGGGCACCATGATTCAGGCTGTGACAGAGACGGCCCTCGACAGCACACTGCCCGGCGCGATCCGCGCCATCGTCTCGGAAGACGTCCATTCTTTCGATGGAACGCGTATCCTGATCCCGCGCGGCGCGCGGCTGATCGGGCGCTACCGCTCCGATGTCGCACTCGCCCAATCGCGCGTCATGGTGGCATGGGACCGGATCATCTTGCCCGATAATCAGACCGTGCAGATCAGCGCCTTCGGTGGAGACGAACTCGGCCGTACTGGCACCACCGGGTTTGTCGACACCCGTTTCGCGCAACGCTTCGGCTCCGCCGCGCTGATCTCCTTGATCGGCGCCCTGCCTGCGGCTGCAGCGGGTCAAATCGACAGCGAGGCGGCGGCCGATGTTGCGAGTGATGTCGGCACCGACCTGCGCGATAGCACGCAAAGCGTGATGCAGGACTATCTGGCGATCCGGCCAGTGATACATGTCGATCAGGGTACACGGATCACGGTCATGGTTGATCGTGACCTCGAGATTTTCTGACATGGCTGCAAGTTATCTGGAAGCGTCGCTCGACCGTTTCGGCCCCGAGGTCCTGCGCGACGACACGATCGAGATCTGCATCAATCCCGACGGACAAGTCTGGGGCGAATTCCAGGGCGATCACTTCATGCGAGGTCTCGGCAGCCCGCTGAGCCAGACCGAGATCAAGGACCTCGGCAACCAGATCGCCTCAGCAGCCTCGACCACGCTCAGCACCAAGAAGCCCATCGTCTCTGTCTCGATCCTGTATCGAGATCGCCCGATCCGTGCGCAGGTGATCCAGCCGCCGGCAGTCGAGGGCGGTTTCTCGATTTCTCTTAGGTTCTTTTCCTCCCTGCCGCTTGAGAAGATCAAACTCGGATTCCTTTTCGGCAAGGAACGCAGCCTTGAGGGTCTGCGCCGGGAACGGAACGCCGCGCTGCGCGATGTGGTGAGGTCCGGCGACATCGACGCCGCGCTGCGGTTTTGCGTCGAGAACAAGCTCAACATGATCGTCTCGGGCGGTACATCGACCGGCAAGACGGTCGCGGCGCGCAAGATCCTTTCGCTGATCCCGCCCGAAGAGCGGATCATCACCATCGAGGAGGCGGCCGAGCTGCGCCCCGAGCAGCCCAATGTCGTGACGTTGATCGCGGACCGGGACACGGATGCCCGCAGTGCCGAGGTGCTCTTGGCCTCAACGCTTCGCATGCGACCTGACCGGATCGTCCTGGGTGAAGTCCGCGGGCGCGAGGCGATGACGTTTCTCGAGGCAATCAACACCGGCCACGGTGGATCGCTGACCACGCTGCATGCCGAGACCCCACAACTTGCCGTTCGTCGCCTCGCCATCGCCGCCCTGAAAACCGATGTGCCAATGACCTATGCCGACATGATCGATTATATTGAGGGCTCGATCGACGTGATCATTCAGGCAGGCCGCCATGAAGGCGCGCGCGGAATCACCGAGTTCTTCCTCCCCGGACAAACAACAGATTCGAACCTCGACACGGTCGACGGCAGAGGCAACAAGAGCCCCTCCGTCGCCGCTGAGTAGAAAGGAACACCCCAGATGCGAAAACCAATTCTCGCACTCATGCTTGCCGCCTTGGCGGGCCCCCTTGTGGCGCAGACTTCGCCTCAGGTCTCAAGCGATCTCACGGTCGATATGTCGCCTCAACAGTACCGGATCTGCAACGATCGTCCGGCGCGCCCGACCTGGATGGACGAAATCAATCCGCGTGAAGCCTACAAGGCGCTGACGTTGATGGACCTTTATGAACTTCGGGCATGGGAACAGATTGTCGAGACAGGCAACTGTGCTTGCGATGTCCGCTTCCCGTCCTGGGAAGATGCCTCTGATGAATTCGATGAAAAGTACCTTCTGGACTCGGCTGCGGAACACACAACCGCGCAGCGGGACATCAGAAGGCAGCGGAATGATCTACGGTTGGCAGTTCAGGAAATCTGCGAAGCTCAGGGCAACTGGTAATGGGCGTCGTCAGCTGGATGGTCGGAACCGCAGACGCGTTCCTTGTCGATGCGGCCGAGTCCCAGTTCGGGGCAGTGGCAAGCAATACCGGCACGATCGTCCTGCTGATGGTTACCCTCTCTCTGATTGGCGTCTGCATCAACATGGCATTCCAGTTCCGCAGCATGGATGGGGCCAGCTTCTTCTGGTATCTCATCAAGCTGACACTGATAGGCCTCTTCGCCTTCAACTGGGCCAATTTCAACGCGGTATCCAACGCTGTGATCGGGGGCCTCGACTATGTGGCGGGCGCGCTGGTGTCGTCCGTTGGCGGGGGTGGCGCAGGCGCAACCCATTTCGCAGGAGAGTTCGACAACCTGATCGAGCGCTTCGCGACATATCTGAACGCGATCGGCAGCAATCTGAACTGGATGACAGGCGCGATCCTGGGTGGGATCGGCCTGGTGCTCCTCAGCCTCCTTGGCTTCATGACCGGGATCGTCCTCATCTTCGCCAAGATGATGCTGACCCTGATGCTGGGCCTCGCACCGATCATGATCGCGCTGTCGCTCTTCGATGCAACCAAGGATTTCTTCCACAGATGGGTCTCGACGACAGTCAGCTATGCCTTCTACCCCATCGTAATCGCAGCAATGTTCTCTACCGTCGTCGGCATGGCGAATTCGCTGCTAGCCCAGCTCGGTGATCCGAACTCGGCAACCAACATCGGATCGCTCGTGCCGTTCTTCGTCATGGTTTTCCTGGCCAAAGGATTTGTAGCAGCAACACCCCTGATCGTTCGCGGCATCTCGGGAAACCTAATGGTGGCGGCGCCACCGGCGATCGTCAGCGGGTCCGCAGGGGTACTGCGAGGGCTGGCTAACACATCTGGTGTCCAGGGCAGGGCGCGGATAGGGGCGCTCACGACGGGTGAGGCGATTGGACGTGGAACTGTACACGCTCCTGCTGCGGTAAAGAGCGCCGCGGCGACGGCGAGCGCGCAGGTGGTCAGGATGGCCGAGAGGGCAAAGCGATTGGGAAGATAAGCATAAAGAGAATTGCTCTAGTTCTGTGCTTTGCGACGGCTATTCCCAGTCATCGTTTTCACCTCCAAAGTCGAAGTGATTTCGTGCGACAACTTTCGCCTGGATCGCCTTCATTCCCCATTTCCCACGCTTCTTATCGAAACTTGCAACGGCCACGCCTTCCACTAGATCGCCCGCCTGTACCCCTTCAGCAGTGATGATGTGAGGAGGAATGAAGATATCCCCACGTGTGAACCCCAACCCGCTCGGCGTCACGTTCGTTGCCTCGCGGAATGGGCGACAGACATCAGGAGAAGGTGATTGTTCGGTGGGTTCAATTTCGAGAACACGCGTGCGAAGGCCGTTCTTCGAAAGGTGCTGGGAAAGACGAACCGCGACGGTGGTTCCAATCTCCACCTGCCCCGGGCAAAGTGAGATTGGGCAAGTTCCATCCACGCCGCGTGCTACGATGACGTGAAGCAGAGACTTTCCATGGTTGATGTGGTCGATGACACCAACCCGAAAGGGCATGATGTCCATGGGTGTGCCGTCTTCCCGGCGGCTGATCCGGTGAATTATTGTGCGCTTTGGTTCGGCCTTTGATGTCTCTAATTGCAACTTGATCGGCGTTCCTTCGGCCAACCTGCGGATGTCCGGATGACTGTCGGGCAGGCTCAGCTCGAGTGCGAACGGATTCCCCTTCACATAGATTCTGCGGCGCCTTCGAGGCTTCTGACCATCTCGCCCCTCGATAGTGAAAACGTCCCCGAGGCACGCATCGGTCCACGGGAGGTGTGAGAAAAGCAAAGCTTCCGCCGCATCGCTCAGGCTGCCATAGAAGGCGCGATCAGTCGTGTTTGGCGTCACCGCAGAAAGTCTTTCAACAAGACTCTGTGCTTCGCGGGGTATCGCGTATCCGGCGCGGGCGCGGTGTGCAATCATTCGCTCTGCCTCGAAGCGGGCTTCGGCAGGGTGGCTTTCTTCCAACAGTACGGCGAACTTGAGGCGGACCTTCCCTACGAAGTTATCGTCCTGTGAACAGCTCAGGGCCTTGGCATAGCACGAGCGCCGCAGATCGATATCGTTTGGCACCAGGTCACCGATCAGTTCCCAAGCCCAATACTCAGAAGCCTTCTCGCGCGCAAATTCGACGGCCAGCTTGAGCGCTTCATCAATACGCCCAATACCCCGCAGTAGTTTCGTGAGATTGAACTTGAGCCAGATGTTATCCGGGAAGCGTTTCATCGCGGCCTGCACATGCGGCAAAATGAATTGGCAGTCATCCACGTGATCGCTCTGGGCTGCCTCGGCCGACGCGGCCTGGATCACCTGCTCGACCAGGGACGGGTAGGTCTTTCCGTCCTTTCCCGTCTGCCGGTCGAAGTCCTCGTCGTTGAACTGATCCGGGTTCCAGAGGCGAAGAAAAGGAAGAAGCTTGAGCTGTTCGCCCTTTGTCAGGCGCAACGCTTGCCGCAGCATGAGGCTGTGCAGAAGGTCGGGGCCGCCAATCGCTAGCTTCAGATAGGTGTTCAGGTTCCTCTTCACGCGCTGAACAACTGGCGGAGACAGTTTCTCGTCCTGCGTCTGTTCGAGTTCGACTTTGATTAGGCGGTAGAGTTCCCACCCCCACGCCTTCCGATCCTCTGGTGCCAGCTTTCCGTTCGCATCAAGGTCGGCGTAGATCCTTGCGGCCTCCTCGTGCTTTCCCTGCTTGCTCAGAATGCGAGCTGACTGCATGGCACGGCGGTCGGGGTCCGCGAGGTCCAGAGCCTTCGCGCGATGCTCCGCCAGCATTGCGTCTGAGGCCGGGACTTCGAAGCGCCGCAACTGGTCCAGATAGTCGGACAGCGCCTTGTGATTACCATCGGCTGAATGTTGTTTCACGAGCGCAATCAAACACCATGCATAGGCGGCGCGGTCGTAGTCATCGGCCTCGGAATCAGCGATGCGCTCCAGTGAGAGAGCATGTGCAGCAGCAAGCTGGCCACCTTTCCTAAGTTCGGTGACCTCTTTGGAGCGATGGTTCCAAGCGGCACCTGAGCGATTTACCCTCCGAGTTGCAATGGTGAACCTCATGGGTGAACCTCAACAGTGATAACTGTTCTCACGTCATCCTGCAGGTCAACGAGTGATGCTGTCGGGTTAGGAGCTGGATTGATTGGCATGAACCGTGTCAGCTGGTTCCCGCCATTGTAGAAGATGTCGACTGTCACCGAATCCGGGCCGCGCGCAAGAACGTAGCGCTGGCTCCATTGCTGCTCCTTGAAGTTGGCGACCCTGATGCCCTTCTTCGACAGCGCAGCAATCAACCGGTCATGGAAATCCCGCAGGAACGGGCGGTCAGGCGCGCCCACGCTGGCCGAGCTCGAACTGCTGGTTCCTGGTTTCTGGCCCGACAATCCAGCGATGCGAGCTATGATTTCCTCCGCGAAGCCGTCAGGCCTCGGGCAGGTCACGCTAGAGACACTCCAGTTTCCCTTGTAGCCGATGTCGATCCGAACAGCGTCAGCACCTCGCTTGAAGAAATACGCCTCTCGATACTGGTGGTGAGCGACGTCCTCGATCTCGACCCCAGTGTCGGCCAGCCTGTTGCGGATTTCCGTTTGAAGCCAGGTGCGGAACAGGGATTGCGGCGACAAAGCCGGGGCGGGGGCCCCTCCATCTGGTTCAGGGGCCATCGTTCGCTGGTCGAGAGGGCCGGTCTCCGGGCTTTGTGGGCCGGGCTCTGTGGTAGACGGCGTAACCCATCCGGTTCCCGCCGCTTTCAGCCTGATCTCCGGCGGATCGACAAGATACAGCTTGCTGCTGGTCCGGGTCATGGCCGTGTAGAGCCAGCGAAAATAGTCCGATGACCGCGGGTTCTGCCGGGTTGCGCAACTGACGATCACATGGCTCCACTCGCCGCCCTGCGCCTTGTGGCAGGTAATGGCATAGCCAAACCTGAGGCGAAGAGCGTTGAAATACGGATCGGAACGCAGGGCCAACTGGAATGCATCACGATCTTTGTTGCGGTCTATATGCTTGTGGCGCTTGAGGAAATCGACGTAGAGGGCGCGCTGCTGCGCAGATGCCAAGCTAGCATCGTCGCCGTGCAGAAAATCGTCGAGTATCTTTGCCTTCAGGATGAGATCGTCACCTTCCGATTGCGGCAGCGCAACCATGACGTCTCGAAAATTCAGCGCGACATTAATGGGTTCCGATACCTCGCTATTGCCGATCTTCTGAAGCAACTGCACAGACCGTCGCTCGACCGTCGCTTCAGCCGCGTCGATCTGCAGGATTTCACCATTGGCGACGTAATGAGGACCGCAAAAGCCATTGGCCGCAACAATCACGCTGTCACCGGCCGCCACTGTCGCCTTGCCCGGAAACAGTACCGCCCGGATCGCGCGGTTGAAATTGGCGGCTTCGGTATTCGAGTGGGTAACGATGATCGGCGCCTGGGGGCCGCGTCCTTCGCGGATCTTCATATAGAGAGGTGTGACACTGTCCTTAGGCAGTTGGATGACGTCATCGTCGAAAGAGAACGTCAGGCTGCTGAAGCGTCCACTGGTAACGCCTTCGCGCAGGGGCATGACATTGCGGATTACCGCGCTTTCAGCTTTCTGGCGGACGATTTCAGTCAACTCGTAGCTGGTTGCATCAAGCCCGAAGGTCTCACGCAGGTAATCCGCGTCCAGGGCAGGAGAGGTCGACATGCCGACCGGAGGCAGCTGCGCAGGATCGCCGATGAAGATGATCTTTCGGGCGTTGCCTGAATGCGTTGAACCCACGTGCTCGATCAGATCCCGCAACAGATGTCCGCTGCCAGACCGGAAGAATTCACTTTCGGAATACACGTTCGATACGAGCGACGCCTCGTCGATGATGGCAACGGCATCGACCGGGTCATCATTGTTCCGGACCTTGGCAATCATCTTGAAGGTGGCCGACCCATCGCCGTCATCTTCGGTCTGCTCGGTCATCTCGCTATAGTCGTAGATCAGGCTGTGGATCGTTCGCGCTGACTGCCCAGTTTTCTTTGTGATGACTTTGGCTGCCCGCCCTGTCGGGGCCGCAAGCGAGAACATCCGCCCTTGGGCAAGCAAGAACTCGGTCAGACCACCCGCAAGGAAGGTTTTCCCCGTTCCCGCATAGCCTTTCAGCAGAAATACCCGCTGGGTGTCGTCTGCGAGGAATCCATCGAGCGCCGAAATGCCCCTCTGCTGGTCGGCCGTGAGCTCCTCTTCGAACATGTCCCGCAACGAGATCCGCGCCTGCGGTGGCCTGACCAGGGTCTCTAGGCCAGCGTCGCGGTTTTGGACAATGTTCTCCCTCGCGTCGGCTGGGCACATGTCCTGCGAGGTCTCATGACATGCTGAAGGCGTTATGGACGCGGCACGTCCCCGCGCTTGCCAGTCAATATCCGGGCGCATTTCAAGGCAGAACCAAGCGGTCAGCGAGAGGGCGTCATCGAGCAGATCGTGGGCTTCAGCCACCGATACAGGACGCTTTCCGTGTGCGGCGATGTTTCCGAGTTTCCGGATGGTGTGCAAAAGCCCCAGAATCCGGCGATCCAGAAGATCATTCTGCTGAAGCAGTTGCAGGCGGTCGAACTGCTTCTCTTCATCGTTCAATTGCAAACCATGGTGCCGAAAAAGGTGGCAAACCATTGCCTCCGAAAAGCTGCGTAGGCGGATGGTCGAAAAATCAGGGAGCTTGTCGGCATTCTGCTCTGCTTCGGTCGCCAGCGTATGCAGGTCCGGCCAGAGAGGCAGAAACACGCCAAAGCGCTCTGGATTTCCCGTCATATCCATAGTGTCCCCCTTTACTGGCAAACGGCATCTCTTGCGGAAATACTCTCCAGGCTTCTGCGCTAGATCACCCTGGAATCGTATGCCTTTGAAATCGGGCCGAAATAGGGGGTAAGCATGACATTACACCAACTGAATTGGAGGCTAGACAAGCCTCGCTGCGAGGGCAACCTCTCGATCGTCGAAGAGCGGGACTTGCCGCGCGGCATGCGGGCTGCTGGGATGAGAACTGCATTACCTGCATCATTAGAGCAGCCGCCCGTCAGATCCCAAATACATGCCATCCGACAAATAAATCGGCGCGCCCTCGGCAATGCACAGGTCGTCATATAGATCGCGAAGATCGCTGCAGCCGGCGGTGTGGTCGACCTCTGTCGGCTGCCCCAGATATCGGGCCATTTCATCGGCCAGTAGAGTAAGGGCTTCGAACAACTGATCCCTCGTGCCGGACAGGCAGATCTCGGCGAACCTGCGGCCTTTGCCATCGCTGTCGATGCAAAGGTCCACCTCGCCCCCGGCAAGGTTCTGGATCCCGACCTGCAGGGCGTTGATCAACGCTTCGCGGTCCCGGTAGAACGGCGGGGCGCCAAAATCGCTAGCGGTGGCCGTCTTGATGGCCCCGCCTTGGTGGCCACCGATGCTGCCAATGGTCAAGCGGAGCAACGTGTGCTCTCCTGCTACGGCAAAATACTGTTCGCGCGCATGGTAGAATTTTGTGGATTGATAGATAATAGCGGACATGTTGCATCCTTCGCTTGCATGGTCTTGAGATAAGCGCGCAGCGGTATCGTTCGTGGGCGTACCACCCACACGAAGCGCATTCTGCGGTCCCTTGAAAAATCAGATGTACCTGGTGTTCCGAAGGCAGGAATTGCTGCGGAACGGTCGTGATCGGCCTTTGCGCTGGTGATAACAGGTCACGACATTACCTGCGGCGTCGACAATCGCCCTCACCTTGGTCGCAGCTGCAATCATCTCCCCATCGAGGCCCGCGGCTGTGAGGTGCCGGACGGTCCGTCCTGACAAGATGTACTCCTCGCAATCATGCCGCGACTTGACCCGTGTCCCATGCAGAAGGACAAGTTCGAGACTGTCTTGCCGAATACTCCGTTGGGCCATACGCGTTGCCGCATGGTTGCTGAGGACGAAAGACGCGTCTGCACACACAGCCATCATGCCCACTCCCCCTCGAACTGTTTTTTAAGCTTGGAGCGGTGACGCTGGAGTTCTTCAAAGCGGCGATAGATCGGATCTTCGAACGGGAAAACCAAGGCAATTTTGCCGCCTTCAGAAGCCGCAGCTTTGCGGCTCTGATACTCAGAAAGCGTATCTTCGTTGAGATGCAGATCTTCCTGGAACGGGTTCACCCAGCTTTGAACACGGTCATCATCCGTATACCGCTCAGGGTACCAACCTTCTTCATGGCAATGCTTCGCCACGAGGGCATCGTACTCCGCGGCCAGTTCCGGATGGCGTTCGGCATAGAACGCGCGCCAGGCCTTCAGCTTCTTGAGACCTGCCTTCCGCTGATCCTCCATGTCCTGCTCATGCGCTTCCCGAATGGCCTTAGCAAACTCTTCAATCGAGAGGCCACCGCCCTTGGCTTCCTTGGCCTGATGCAAAACCGAGGACAGCCGAATGCGTCCTTTCGCGATGGCCTCAGCCAGTTGCGATTGCCCCCCAGAGAGAGCCTCTACGAGCTCAATGTCCGATATAAATCCGGCCGCATTCGGGGCCTCTTCGGCCGCTGCCCCCACGAACCACTTTGTATCGACATGGTCTGAAATCTGCGCCGACAGCCGAATGATTGCCTCGCTGAACAGATTCCGCGACGTTTCTGTGCCAGGGTGTGACGTCTCGATTCCGAAACATTTTTTGAGCTTGCTGGCCTGATCCTCAAGGTGCCCCCCTTGTAGACGCGGATCGGAGAGGCCGTTTTCAAAGGCAAGGCGAGCTACTTCGTCGTCCTGCACCGGCACTCTCAGTGCATGTCCGGCCACAATGGAAAAGAGAACTGGTGCCAGTTCCATGATCTGCTTCTGGCTGACCCCATAACGCCAACGCATGAGTTCGTAGGCATTGTGGGACGCAGCAGAAACATGGGCCTGGATGGACACTTCTCCCAAGTCCACGTCGGCAAAGAACGGATCGAAATCCTGAGGCTTGCAGTTCAGAACGCGGGCAATCGCCTCCAGATCCTTGGGCTTGGGCGGATTGGTTCCCGCCAGCCAGCGACTTACTGTGCGCTTATGCTTCTTGATCGCTGCGGCGAGTTCGTCGCGCGATTTCCCCTCTGCTTTCAGCTTCTTCTTGAGAAGTTCTGCCTTGAACGCCATCGATGCCTCCCTTGTGTCCATGACATCAAGGTAGGTGCCATTTTATCCTATGTAAATTTGGCATTTTCTGTCACAAATCGGGGAAAGCTGGCTGTGAATGCCCTAATTTTCGACTAAGTTTGTTTTGATATGACAAAATAAGTGCCATTTTTGCCGAGATGAATGCTCAAGTCGGCGCGACCAAATCAAGCAATGTACGTCAGCATTCGCTTAGATTGTACCTTGGCGGGCCGCTTGCCTTCCTCACAAAATACGGTGGCGGCTTCGGTCGCTTTCACACCGATGGCCATGTCGTAAGCGATAACAACACTGTCGAATGCGTGTTCCGTCCGATCCCCTGAACCGCAAGAACAATGTCCTCGCATCACGCATATTCTGCAATGATGGCCCGTGTCGTCTGGACCGCAGCTGCCAGTTCTGCTCTATCCGGCTCCTTGAGCCCCAGCCCCACCGGATCAAATGACAACTGCACTGGCCCACCTCCACTAGCTCCCGCGCGAGCTGCTCGACCCCGCGCACGATTTGGCCGCGAAGGCGTGGAACTCTGCGTATTCGATGCGGGCATCTCCGCCGTTGCCGGTGAGGTCGCTACCCCAGAACCATTTGCGCCTGCAGCCGCCCGCACATCCATTAGTTCTTGCTTCAGCTTCTCCACCGTTCCCCGAGTCTCAGACATCTGTCGGTCCCGCCGCAGGCCGTCCTCGTCGGGATGTGGGAAGCTACCCGATTGACCGGCGTGCAGAACCTTCAACACCGGGTCCTCGAAGTACTTCACCCTTTTTGCGCGGACTGGCATCTGCGCGTCGATCACAAGGATGACCTCGTCGAGATCCATGCGCCGGGCCTGATCTTCGGTCAGGAGCGGGGTGTCCTCGGTCCTCTCCGAGACGCTGCGCCCTTCGAATGGATTGCGCCCAACCGCGCGGGAGCGGGTCACCACGCGCTTGGTTGTCTTGCCCACAGCCTGGCTCAACTCTTCGATGGTCTTCTGTTCGGACGGGGTGAGGTAGAGCTTCACGCCGGCGCCGCCCTGCAGCGACCTGCGGGTGTTTTCACCATAGATCTCGTCCAGCGCGGGGATGGTCTGGGTCACGATGGCGAGGTTGCCGCCGAAGGAACGCAGCGTCTTGATGCTCTCGGCGACGATTGGCATTTTCCCGAGCCGGTCAAACTCGTCGAGCATGATCATCACGGGCCAAGGCTCGTCATCCCCGGGTTCCTGCGCCTGCAGCGAGGCAATCAGGTCCGAAAAGAAGAGGCGGATCAGCGGGGCAAGCGGGCGGATCATCTCGGATTCGACCACAAGATAGATCGCATGTGGGCGGCGGCGGATATCCCGGAATGAGAAGTCAGAGGTCGCGGTGGCCGCGTCGATCGCGCGGTTGTCCCAAGTGTCGAGACCCGATGTCATCAGGAGGGAGAGGTAGGAAGTGAGGGTGTCGTTGTTGGTCGATGCCATACGCTCGAAGATCAGTTTAGCCGAGTTGTTCTTCACCTCCTGCGAACGCTTCAGGTATTCCTTCTGCTTGTCGCCCCCCGAGGCTGTGATGCGATAGATCTCGCCGATGGTCGGCACGCCGCGCTCGAAGGCCAGAAGGCCGGCCGCAACGAAGAGGTCGATACCCCCGGCCAAGAGCCCGCTCAGCTTTTCATTGTCGGTCTGCAGGAAGAGCTTCGCGGTGAGTTTCAGCTCCATCTGCTGCCGGTCGGGGTTGGTCATGGCAGCAATGCGCGCCAGCGGATTATAGCGATGTGTCGGTCGGTCCCAGTCGGTCGGCGCGAAGCGGAAAACCTTGTCCCCCATGCTGGCGCGGAAGCGCGAGGTCTCGCGGAAGTTCTCGCCTTTCACGTCGAGCACCACGGCCGAGCCCTTGTAGGTCAGCAGGTTGGGGATCACAAACCCCACGCCCTTGCCCCGGCCTGTAGGCGCCACGATCAGCGCGTGGGGGAAGGTTTTTGAGACAAGGAACGGGCGCTTGGATTTCGGGGAGCCGAGCTTGCCCAGAAGGAAGCCGCCGCCGGGCTTGGCAAAGAAACCGTTCCTCTTCATCTCGCTGCGGGTCTGCCAATGCGTCGTCCCGAAGCGGGTCAATGCATCCCCCAGAAGCGTGACGCTCAGCATCAGCGATGCCAGGCCGAAGCCGCCAAGGATGAGGTTCACCCAGAGGAAGTCCTTCGGTGCAGACTGAGACAGACCCCGATATTCGCGGGCGAGCAGGGTGACGTCGAAACGCGTGGGAGAAAGCCCATAGCGGAACATGACAAAGCCGGTCGCCACGACATAGCCCATGGCGAGACCGACCAGCACGAGGCTCAATACACCAAGGGCGATCTTGCCTTTATCCATGGGTGATCCCCTTCTCACCATGTGCCACGGCGTGGCGCGCGCGCTGCGCCTCGATCTGCTCTTCGGCCAGAGCATCGAGAACCCGCTCCATGGCCGGGCCATGCGCGGTGACCTCGCTGCTTTGAAGATAGGTCTTGGCGAGTTCCAGCTGGCGCAGCGGATCCTCGGTGAATGTGTCCAGGACGTCCGCGTTACCGGCCCGCAGCGCGTCGATTGCGTCGGGGCTTAGTCGCTCGTTTATCTGCCGGACGATGTCCTGCTGCTCTGACTCGGAGAGCGGCCCCTCGACGTCGGCGTTTTGCACAAAGGCTATGACCGTTGGCGCGGTCTCCTCCAGATACCGGCGCTCGGCGTAGTCCTGTCGCGCCTGGTCCTCGATCTCGAAACTGCGCTCGCTGATATAGGCGCGCGACGCGCCGAGCGCACGAAGGTGGTTGATTTCGTCCTGGACGGCCTGCCCGAATTCATCATCCGGCATCTCCGTGCGATAGCGGGCGAGGGTGCGGAGCTCTTCGGTGATCGGACCGAGATGATCCGAAGGATCCCGCAAGGCGAGGTCCATGTCGCCAGCATGAAGCGTGCGGTCCTGCGCCGATACCGCATATTGCGGCGGCTTTCGGCTGTCGGTCATCTGGTCCCAGGCCATCGACGCCAGTTCGGCATGTTGCGGAGATCTCTGCGCATAGGCGTCGAACGCGACGCGGGCCTCTTCAACCTCCACGGCGCCGGCCCGCCTTACAGACGAGTCGTCGGAGAACGGATGATCGAAATCCGTCCGACGGAACTGCGCCACCAGCGCCCTGAACGCCTGCCGCTCCGATGGGGCAAAAATTTCGGGCCCGTCCTTCTCGAGATCACCCCCTGGTGCCGCCAACCGCTCGCCGAGCGCTGGCTCAGCGTTGTCCACCTCGTCGATCTCGGTTGGCGCGCGAAGGACGCGTACGTCGGTCAGGACATCGCCCAACCGAACATGCACGGCTTCCAGCCGGTCGAGCGCTTCTTCCCGGTCCGCAGATTTCTCCAGATCGAGGTCGCTTGCTTTGGCAATCCCCTGCAGATCCTGTGCCAGCCACTGGCGCTCCAATGCGGCATTGCCTGCCCCCTCCCGCAGGCGCGCGGCCACAGCCTCGGCATCGATGCCCGTGCCTTGCAACGCCTCGGCCAGCTT
>Ga0213839_1001506_pt1 | contig 14752 bp, 10 predicted proteins | sample SWPATP21_FD_160075 | JGI IMG/M metagenome (GOLD analysis project Ga0213839, IMG submission 160075) | Coastal seawater microbial communities from Marineland, Florida, United States - SWPA TP2 #1 | ecosystem: Environmental > Aquatic > Marine > Coastal | place: USA: Florida | collected 2016-08-14 | reverse complement strand
GTCCATGAACGCCGCCGTGGCGGCCGCAGGGCTGGCGACCCCGGCGGGGGGCCGCGCCACATCGGCCGACGAGGTTCGCGCCCTGGCGGCCAGGCTGGGCTTCCCGCTGATCGTCAAGCCGGTCGCGGGCGCCGGCAGCGCCGACACCTTTCGGGTGCACGACGCCGCGGCCCTCGAGGCGGTGCTTCCCCGCCTGCTGCACGTGCCGGAGGTGGCGGTCGAGTCGTTCGTCACCGGCCCCGAGTACACCTACGAGACGCTGTGCGTCGACGGGCGCCCTCTGCTTCGGAGCGTCTGCCGGTACTGGCCCAACACGCTGGAGGCCCGCAAGAAGGAGTGGATCAGCCCGATCATCCACACCTACCGCTCACCGCCCGCCGAGCTGGCGGGGGGCGTGGCCCTCGGCGACGCCGTGATCGACGCGCTGGAGATGGGCACGGGCCTCACGCACATGGAGTGGTTCCTCTCCGACGGACAGGCCGTGTTCGGTGAGGTGGCGTGCCGGCCCCCCGGCGCCAACATGATCGATCTGATGAACTACGCCGGCGACATCGACCTGTACGAGCAGTGGGCTCGCGCCGTCGTGCACGGCAGCCCCTCGGTTCCCGACGAGCGCCCGTACAGCGCAGCCATCGTGTTCAAGCGCGCCAAGGGTCAGGGGCGCATCCGGCGTGTCGAGGGCCTCGACCGCTTCGTGGCCAAGCATGGTCCATGGATCGCCCGGGTCGACCTGCTTCCGATCGGCGCCCCGCGTCGCGACTGGCAGGCCACCTTCCTGTCCGACGGCAACATCGTGGTGCGTCACCCCGACGACGAGGTGTCCCTCGCGATGGCCATGGAGGCGGCAGCCACCGTGCACCTCTACGCGGGGTAGGTGGCCGTGGCCGACGCGTCGTCGGCCGGGATCGGCCTCCCCTCAGCCCAGCACCCACCACACCGCCGTGAAGCACCCCACCACCGCACCGAACAGGGCCGTGGCGAGCAGCGCGGGCTCGACGATGGGACTCGGCGCCCGGCGGGGCGGGAGCGGCTGGGGACGCGAGTCGAGGCTGAACACCTCGGGCTCGGAGATCACCTCGACGATCGCGTCTTCCGGAAGATCGAGCACCCCGAGCAGCCTGGGATCGACCAGGACCGTGAGGGCGTCGCTGTCGTCGTCTTCGGGCTCGGTCGGCGTGGCGTCGCGACCGCCACCCATGGCGTCGGGACGCCGGGTGCGCATGGTGTCCATCGATGTCCCCCTTTCGAGCGGCCGCAGCCGCTCCCCGCCCCATCGTAGCAGAAGGCGTCAGGAGGAGGCGAGAATCACCATCTCGGCGTCGTCGTCGCTGCTCACCTCGTAGTAGTCGACGCTCGAGGCACACACCGGGCATGCCCCGGTGCTGAACGCCGCGACCAGCACCACGCGGCACTTCGAGCAGGCGCACACGGGCTCGTCGCGCTGCCGCACCGCCAGGGCGAAGGCCTCGGGCGCGAGGGGGGGAAACACCTCGGCCGCCGATGGGTAGTGGCGCTGCGTGAGCAGGCGCACGCCGACGAAGGACAGGGCCAGGGCGAAGGCCCCGAGCACGGCCGCCGGGAAGCGGTAGCCGAACAGCCACCAGCCCTCCGCCCCGATGCTCGCCACCGCGAGCACCACGGCCACCAGGACGAGCCCACCCGCCAGGCCGAGCGCCACCCCTCCCCCGGTGCGCCCCATCGCCTCCAGGCGCTCGATCAGTCCATTCATGAGGTCATCGTAGCCGGTTGCGTCACGGGAGGGCGCACTGCCACGGCCACGGGGTCGACGCCCACGCCTCCTCCAGCCGATCGAAGCCGGGGTCGCCCGGGAAGGGAACGGGGTTGCGGGCCACCCACCCCACCTTCTTGTCGGCCGACGACCCCGACGGCGTGCGGCTGCGCGGCGCTGGCAGCAACGCGGCGAGGCGTGCGGCCTGCTCCCGCGACAGCTTGGCGGCCGGTCGGCCATACCAGTGCTGAGCCGCCGCCTCGAAGCCGAAGTGGTGGGGACCCGACTCGGCGACGTTCAAGTACAGCTCGAGGATCCTCTCCTTGGGCACGAGCAGCTCGAGCCACACCGTGTACCAGACCTCCACCCCCTTGCGCAGCCACGACCGATGCTGCACGAGGAACACGTTGCGGGCCACCTGCTGACTGATGGTGGAGCCTCCCCGGAGCCTCCCGCCGCTCCGGTTCGCCTCGAGCGCGGCACAGATCCCTTCGTAGTCGAAGCCGCCGTGCACGAAGAACCGACCGTCCTCGCTGGCCACCACCGCCCGCGGCAGCGCGGAGCCCATCTGCTCGAGGGGTACCGGCCGATGGTCGACCCACGTCCACCCCTCGCCACGCAGTCCCCGCTCCACGACCCGCTGGACCATCGTGGCCGTCGTCGGCGGGTCGACCCATCGCACCGCGAGCACCTGCAGCACCGACAGCGCCAAGAGCCCGAGGCCCACCATGGCAGCGCGCCCGCCCCAGCGTGCGCCGAACGCGGCCACCGCCCGTGCCCGGGCGCCGAGTCGCCACGACGACCGCTTCGAGGCCTTGGCCATCAGCTGGGCGACGGCCCGTAGCGCGGAACCACCAGCTCGCACGACGTGTCGTCGAGCACCAGGCGGCCGCCGAGACGGGTGGCCAGCCCGTGCACCAGGGCCAGCGCCGACCGAGAGCCCTGCCGCCCACCGCGCACCTCGAGGTGGACCATCACCCCGTGCAGCGACGCGCCCAGCCACAGCCTGGCGCCCGCCACACAGCGGCCCCGCACCAAGGCCGACAGCGCCAGGAGCAGCTGGTCGCGATCGGTCTCCAGATCCGCGTCGAGCCCCTCCACCACGAGCTCGGTGTGCCGCGCCGCGAGGGTGGGCTGCAGCTCGTCGCGCAGGCCGTCGAGCACCTGGGCCAGCTGAAACTGGCTCATCTGGAGCTGCGACGGCCCCTCGTCGAGGCGCACCCGGGCGAGGAGGTGGTCGACGAAGGCCAGCTGGGTGTTCGCGGCCTCGCGGATGCGCTGCAGATCCGCCATGGCCCCCCGACGCCCCGACAGCTCCTCCTCGAGGAGCCCGACGTAGCCGAGGATGGCGTGCAGCGGGGTTCGCAGCTCGTGCGACAGCCCCTCGAGGGTGCTCGACCCGAACCCGAGGGCACGAGCCAGCGGCGCCGCCGCCGTGAGCGCACAGGCCTCGAGCCAGCGGAGCTCCCCGGTGTCGTGGGCCGGCCCGAGGAGCACCGCGAAGGGTGCGCCGTCGGCGGCGAGCGGCACCGCCGCCCAGCCCTCCTCGGAGCGCACCGTGGCACCGTCGAGGGCATCCTCGACCGCGGCACGCTCGAGCTTCCGCAGCTGCAGCGGACCGCCGCCGTCGAGCGCCCATCCGGGCCCGGCGAGCCGCACCTCCGGCCCGATGGCCGACAGCACCGGCCCCACGCCCTGCGAGCGGCAGGCCACCCGTGCCACCTCCACCGCGGCCTCCGCGGCGCGGGCCTCGGTTAGCTCCACCGCGACCACCGTGAGCCGACTTCCCTCCCACACCGGCGCCACCCGCCAGTAGGCGCCCTCGGGCCCGCGAACGGCGCCGCTGTCACCCCGCAACACATGGGGCAGGAGCACCTCCAGGAGCCGATCGACGACCCCCGCCCGCGCGAGCAACGCAGCGGCCGTCAGCGGAGGGGCTGGGGGAGCGTCGACCGCGAGGACCCAGGAGCGCACGGCGTTCATGGACGAAACGTAGCACGCCGAGGTCAGGAGCCGGCGAGCCCTTCGTCGGCGGTCTCGGCGGACGGCTGCCTCACCGCGCCTGGCCGATCGAACAGCCGGTAGATCACCGGCACCACGACCAGCGTGAGCAGAGTGCTCGACAGCAGACCGCCGATCACCGTCACGGCGAGGGGTCCCTGCATCTCGGCCCCGGCCCCCACCCCGAAGGCCAGGGGCAGGAGCCCGAGCACCGTGGTGGCCGTGGTGATGAGGATGGGCCGCACCCTGAGGCGCCCTGCCCGCCGCACCGCCGCATCGAGCGCCGACCCGTCGGCCCGCAGCCGGTTGATCGTGTCGACCAACACGATGGCGTTGTTCACCACCACGCCCGCGAGCACGATCACCCCGATGAACACCACCACGCTCACGGCGTGGCCGAACAGCCCGAGCCCCACCACCGTGCCCACGGTGGCCAGGGGAACCGACAAGAGGATGACCAGCGGGTGCTTCAGGCTCTCGAAGGTGCTCGCCATGATCACGTAGACCAGGAACACCGCGAGCCCCAGCGCGAAGCGCAGGGAGGCCAGCGAAGACTCCATCTCCTGGCTCTGCCCAGCGACCTCCCAGCGCACCTCCTCGGGCAGCGCCAGCGACCGCATCGCGGTGCCGATGCGCTCCCCCGCGGTGCCCAGATCGAAGGCCCCGAGGTTGGCCGAGACCACCACGGCACGCTGCTGGTCGACCCGCCGAATCTCGCTCGGGCCGATGGCCTCGACGAAGTCGGCGACCGCCGACAGCGGGACCACCGGACGCAGGGCCGGGTTGACGTTGAGATCGCGCAGATCGTCGATGCTCTCGCGGTCGGGCTCCGTGAGCTGCAGCCGCAGGGCGATCCGGCGATCGGCGCGCTGGATCTGCGTGGCGTCGACCCCCTGCACCTTCTCCCGCACCTGCTGCGCCACGGCGAACGGATCGAGGCCCAGGCGGTGGAGGCGCTCGCGGTCGTAGTTGATGCGGATCTCGGGGTGGCCGGCCTTCAAGCTGCTGTCGACGTCGCGCAGCCCCTCGTCGCGCTGCAGCCGCGCGGCCACCTGATCGCCCACGCGCTGCAGCACGTCGAGGTCGTAGCCGTAGACCACCACCTCGATGGGGGTCCGGAAGCTGAACAGCGCCGGCCGCGACATCGTCACGTCGAGCGGTTCGAGGCCGGCGAGGGCCCGGCGGAGGTCTTCCATCACGCGGTCTTCGGTGGCCGCCATGTCGCCGCTGGGGGTCAGCTGCATGCGCAGGCGCGCCGTGTGCTCCCCCTCGTCGCCCGAGGCGTCGCCCTGCTTGTCGACGCCGATCGTGGCGTGCACGGAGGCCACGAGGGGGTGTCGCTGCACGAGCCGCTCGGCCTCGGCCACCACCACCTCGGTACGCTGCAGCGGCGTGCCGACGGGCAGGGCCAGCTCGGCCGTGATCCGCCCCTGGTGCAGCTCGGGGATCAGCTCGGTGCCGAGCCAGGGGAGCACCACCAGGGCCACGGCGAACGACGTGAAGGCGGCGCCCACCACGGTGCCGGGCCGGCGCAGGGCCCAGGCGAGCACGCCGTCGTAGCGCTCGGCCATGCGGCCGTACCCCCGCTGGAAGCGGTCGGCGGCGGCCATGGCGAGGCGGGCCGCAGGCCACACCGCCCAGCTGGCGAGCCACACGCCCAGCCGCGCCCCGGTGCCCAGGGCCACCACCATGGACACCCAGACGAGCATCGCGAGCAGGTGCAGCACGAACCGCACGAGGACGTAGGGCACGAGCGCCCAGCGCCAGCGTGCGGCACGCGCCCACGCGCGGAACGCGCGCGCGTCGGCCACGGGACCCTCGACCACCGTGGCGACCAGGCGCCGGACCCAGGCCACCACGCCCTCGCCGGCACGGCGGCGGAGCAGGCCGGTGATCGCGCCCTGATCGGCCGACCAGGCGGTGAGCTGCAGGCTCGCGAGCATCGGCACCATGAACAGGGCCGCGGCCAGCGACGCCATCAGCGACGACACCACGGCCAGCGACAGGTCGCCGAACAGCTCGCCGGCCACCCCCTCTACGAAGGCGATGGGGAAGAACACCGCGACCGTCGTGAGGGTGGAGGCCACCACCGCCGCCGCCACGTCGCCCGTGCCGATCACTGCGGCGTCGCGCTGGGAGCGCCCCTCTTCCCGGTAGCGCTGGATGCTCTCGAGCACGACCACGGCGTTGTCGACGAGCATGCCAACGCCGAGGGCCAGCCCGCCGAGCGACATGAGGTTGAGGCTGACGCCCAGCAGGTAGAGCGGCGCGAACCCCACCACCACCGACACCGGGATGGCCACCCCGATGACGGCGGTGGCGCGAAAGTCACGGAGGAAGAGGAACAACACTCCCACGGCGAAGACGCCGCCGAGGAGCGCGGTGCTCCACAGGTTGCCGATGGCGAGCTCGATGAACGCTGCCTGGTCGTCGAGCACGGCCAGGGTGGTGCCATGGGGGAGATCGCCGGCGAGACCCGGCGAGCCACCGTACTCGGCGGGCACCCCGTCGCCCTCGAGCGCCGACTTCACCCGCCGCGCCACGTCGACGATGTTCGCGTCGGCCTCCTTGAACACCTCGATGAGGACCGCCTCGCCGCCGTTGAGGCGGGTGATGACCTCGCGCTCTTTGTGGGCCTCGGACAGCACCGCCACGTCGGTGAGCGGCACCCGGACGCCGTCGGAGCGTCGGATCCGCAGGTCGCCGAGATCGTGAACGCCCTGGAACTGGTTGAGGGTGCGGATCAGGTACTCCACATCGCCCTCGATGATCGAGCCCCCTGACAGGTTGATGTTCTCCGAGGTGAGTGCGTTGCGCACGTCGGCCAGCGACACCTTTCGCGCGGCGAGCCAGTCTTCGCGCAGCTGCACGCGGATCTCGCGCTCGAGCCCCCCCTGCACCTGCACCGCGGCGACGCCGGGGAGGCCCTCCAGCTCGCGCTTGAGCTCCCGCTCGGCCACCTCGCGCAACAGGAACAGGCCTGCCTCGCCCTCGGGGGCGCCCTCGACCGACGGGTCGATCGCCAGCGCCACCCGCAGGAAGGGATCGAGGGAGGGGTCGTAGCGCAGGATCAGGGGACGATCCGCGTCTTGTGGCAGCCAGGTGGTCTGCAGGTTCTCCCGGATGGTCTGGGAGGCAGCGGCCATGTCGGTGCCCCAGTCGAAGCCGAGCACCACGTCGGAGCTGCCTGCGCGGCTGCGGCTCTCGAGGGTGACCAGCCCGTCGAGCGTAGCAAGGGCCTCCTCCACCGGGCGGGAGACCTGCGCCTCGATCTCCTGTGGCGCCGACCCGTCGTAGACGGTGCGCACGGTGATCGTGGGGTAGCTGATGTCGGGCATGAGCTCGACCGCCAACCGCTGGTAGCCCACGAAACCGAAGACGAGGGCCGCCAGGAAGACCATGGTGACGGCCACCGGGTGGTCGACCACCGCCCCGAACAGTCCAGCCGCTGGCGCGATCGCGGCGGGCGTGGCCGACGGACGCGGCGGCTCGATGGGGGGCGCCTGCACCTCGTCGGTCGGCTCGTCGAGCTCGTCGAGCTCGTCGCCGTCGTCGCCATCGGGCGGATCGTGGCTCACCCTGCTTCCTCGGTGTCGTCGTCGCCCTCGTCGTCGCGCTCGGCCGCCTCCGGCACCACCGGACGAACCCGGGCCCCGTCGCGCAGGTGGGACTGGCCCACGGTGACCACCTCGTCCCCCTCGTCGACCCCGCTCTGGATCTCGCCGAGCTCGTCGTCGACCAGCCCCAGCTTCACCACGTGGCGCTCCGCGACCAGCTTGGGCCCGTCGTCGGCCTCGTCTTCCCCGTCGCCACCATCGCCTTCGTCGGCCGCCTCGGCGCCGCCGCCGAAGGGCCACCAGCCGCCACCGCCACCCGGCTCGGCCTCGGCCTCGGCCTCGCCTTCGGCGGCCTCGGCATCGTCGTCGGCGGCCACCGGCTCTCCGACGGTGTAGACCACCGGCACCCCGTCTTCGTAGACCACCGCCTGCTTGGGCACCACCAGCACGTCGTCGTTGCGGCCCACCTCGACGATCACCGACACGAACTGGCCGGGACGCAGCATCGTCTGGCCCGGCTGCACCGCGATCGTCACCCGGAACGTGCCCGAAGAGGCGTCGACCACCGGCGCGACCCGCGCCACCATCCCTGTGGCGCCCACCTCGTCGTCGTAGGCCGAGACCAGGCGGACCGACTGCCCTGCCTGCACCCGGCCCAGCTCCCGCTCGGGAAGCGAGGCCACGACGCGCAGCTGCTCGAGATCGACCACCTGGAAGGCGGGCTTCGCGGAGGTGGCGAGCTCGCCGATGCGCACGTCGCGCATGGCCACCACCCCATCGAAGGGGGCCAGGATGCGCGTGGTGCCCACGCCGGCCGATGCCTCCCGCGCCGACAAGCGCGCCGTGCGGAGCTGATGCTCGGCGTCTTCGAGCTCGCGCGCCGAGATCGCGCCCTGCTGGTAGAGCGCGCGCGTGCGGTCGACCTGGGACTGCAGCCGGCGAACCTCGGCCCCGGCCTTGGCGGCGCCGGTCGACAGCGAGACGTTGTCGAGCACGGCCAGGAGCTGCCCGGCGACCACGGGGTCGCCTTCGTCGGCGTGGATCGACTGCACGACCCCGGTGGCCTCGGGGACGAGATCGGCCATGGCCTCGCTCTCCACCACCGCCGAAGCCGTGAGCGTGTCGCCCACCGAGCCACGCACGACGCGCTGCACCTCCACAACCGACACGGGATCCGGGGGCGCCTCGTCGCGCCCCTCGCCCCCCTCCTCGCCGCCCCCACACCCGGTCGCTGCCCACAAGGCTACGGCCACCGTCGACAGCGCGAGCACCCGCCGCAGTGCCCAGACGTGGCCCCCGTTGGTCGTGGTCGATCGGCGCACAGCTCCCCCAGCATCATGGCCCGCGTGTACGGCGGTGCTCCGCTGTGTATTCCGACTCCCCGGTGTCTACCGCGTCATGCTCTGTCATCGCCCGGAGTCGTCGGGTGCGAGGCTACCCAGAGCGCACCAGGCATGACACAATGGCGTCCCCCGAGGGCCACCCCCGTTGACGTCGTCTGGAGAACACCCCCACCTGCACGAGCTCCTCCAGGGGCTTCGCCGCCGTGCTGGCCTGTCGGGCGAGGCGCGGGAGGCCCTCGACGAGCGTCTGGTGCGCGTCGCGGCCGACCTCGAGCAGTCCGTGCAGCAGCCGGTGCGCCTCAGGATGGGCGGCAGCCCGCCGCGCCGCGTGGCCGTGGCCATGGCGCTGGCGATGCACAGCGCCCCCCACTTCCACGCCACCCTCGGCGAGCCCACCCGGAGCGGCGCCGAAGACCCCGGCGAGCCCCACCGACGGCCCGCCGAGGCGGTGCCCATCGCCTCCACCGAGCTCCTCGAGCGGGTGCTCGGTCTCTCCCAGTGGGAGATCGACGACCTCCGCGAGGAAGTGGATCGCCGGGTGGGCGCCGTGCTCAAGCGGGATCGCACGGTCTCGTGGCTGTGGAGCTGGGCCGGCATGCCGCGCGCAGGTGCGGGCACCCTCGGCAACGCGTTGTTCCCGGGCCTCGACGAAGAAGCGGTGAGCCTGCTTCGCCGCGGCGGCCACGTCTATGCCATGAACCGTACCGTCCGAGGGCCGCGGGCCTCCCTGTGGCTGCCGTGGTTGGGGGATCGCGAGCAGGGCCCCACGGGCGGCTTCCGGATGTCGCAGGTCGACGAGGTCGTACGCAAGCGCCTCGAGCGCGGCATCGGCGCCGAGCAGGGCGAGGTGCGCACGCTGCTCCAGGGAATGATCGCGATGATCCCCCGCCGCGATGCCCTGGCGATGCTGCAGCTCGACCACTGGCGCTGCTACGGTCGCGCCACCCTCACCGACATGGGCCAAGACTACGCCACGGGTCGATGGCTGGTGCAGCCCCTGCCTGCCGACGGCGCCGACTGGCGCTCGTGGCTCGTCCAAGACGACGACGGCATGCTCGCCGTCCGCGGCACCGTCACCAAGGTCTTCGACAAGCTGGCGCTGCCCCGCTGCGCAGCGATGCTCCGTCAGCTCTACACCGCGGTGCTCGCCACCGTCGACGCCGAAGGCCCCGAGGGTCCGGGCCGGATCTACCCCGACGACCTCGATCTCTACGACGTGGAGGGCCACCTGCGGGCGGTGCTCCAGCCCGTGTTCGCCTGGGCCAACAACCCTGCGTCCCACAAGGTGATCGCACGGGAGTACGGCCTGTCCGTCGATCTCGTGGCGGGTCGACTCCGGGAGCTGTCCCGGGTGTGGCAAGACCACGCCCACCGGGCCTGGTGGGGCTCGAACCCCGGCAAGCCCAACATCGTCACCATCCTCGTCCCCCACCTGGTCGCCCTGCAGGGCTCCCTGCGACGCCTCATGCGGCGCCACGCCGTCGACGACTGGCCCCACGGCGACCTGCTCCTGCTCTTCGCGGCGCACTACCTTCGCGAGGCACGCCTCGAGCGACTGTGGGTCACCGAGCTGTCCGACACCGCCGAGTCCGACGACGCCCTCCCTCCCCCCGAAGACATCGTGGGCGCCTGGTTCTGGGCCGTGTGGCAGCGTCTGCTCGACGAGGTGGAGATCGACCACACCGCGAACGTGCCGGCCTGAGCCACCACCTGCCCGATGGGACAGGTGCCCATTGACCCGGCGCAGGGCGATACCATGTTCGAAGCATGCAACGCCTCTTGTCGCTCCTGATGCTCTTCCTCATGGCCTTCGGCACCGCCGACGTGGCCGAGGCTCAGGAGTGGGCCGCCACCCCCACGTGGACCGACGAGCTGGTCGGCGACCGTCCCGAGGTGCCCGAGGACTGGGTCACCGAGAAGGGCACCTACCTGCGACTCCACGGGCATGCCGACGACCGAGCCACCCTCCAGCGCCTGGCGCGCCACGGCTCCGAGGCGCTCCCACGACTGGCCGAGCGTCTGCAGGTGCCCATCGGCCACACGGTCCACGTCTACCTCGCCCCCACGGCCACGAGCTTCCGCGAGCTGCAGCCAGGCCGCGCCCCCACCTGGGCCGACGCCGTGGCCTACCCCGCCCTCGGCGTCGTGATCTTGCGCGCCCCCGACGTTCGCGGAGGCACGGCACAGCCCCTCGAGCGCGTGTTCGATCACGAGCTGGTCCACATCCTGCTCGGGCGGGCCTTCGCGCCGGCCGTCCCCCCCCAGTGGCTGCAGGAGGGCACGGCGCAGCTCCTGGCGGGCGAGGTCACGCCCCAGGTGGCCCGCGACATCGCGTCGGGCATGGCCACGGGCGGCCTGATCGACCTCGACAACCTGGCCCATGGCTTCCCGAAGGACGCCCTGCGGGCGCGCCTCGCCTACGCCCAGAGCGCCGATCTGGTGGCGTGGCTGGAGCAGCACCACGGACAGGGCGTGATCCCCGTCCTCGTCGCCGAGACCCGTCGCGGCGAGACCATGGCCGCCGCCGTGCGGAAGGCCACGGGTCGCTTCCTGCACGAGATCGAGGCCGACTGGGCACGGCAGTACACCCGCGGAGCCGGCGTGTCGTGGACGGCGCTGGCCAACGAAGGCGTGCTGTTCGGCCTCGGGGCCATCGTGCTCGCGGTGGGGGGCGTGCTGCGCCGGCGTCAGTTCCACCAGCGCATGGAGGAAATGGCACGGGAAGAGGCACTGATCGACGAACTCGCCGCGCAGCTCACGGCACGCCGCGGCGCCGACCCCCTCTCTCAGGCGCGCTGGGACCGGGTGATCTGACGCCGGATCTTCGCGACGAGCGCATCGGGCTCGACGGGCTTGTTGATGACCGGCACGACCCCGAGCGTCACGAAGGCCCGGGTGGACGGGGTGACGGCCCCTCCCGTGAGGATGGCGAAGCGACGGCGGAGGTCGGGGCGGTGCTCGGCCACGAAGTGGTAGACGCCGACGCCATCGACCTCGGGCATCATCAGATCGCAGAGCACGAACGCGATGGAGGGATCGTGCGTGAGGCGCTCGATGGCCTCCTTGCCTCCGGGGGCCGTGACCACGTCGTGGTGGGGCTTGAGCACCCGGTGGAGCATGCGCAGCACCCCGAGATCGTCGTCGACCACGAGGACGCGCTGCCGTAGGGGTGGGGGCACCCCCTCTGGCGTGACAGACCGGTCCTCAGACCCACCCGCGAGGGGCAGCACCAGCCGGAAGCCGAGACCTTTCCCGTCACGATCGACCACTTCGAGCTCACCGCCTTGGGCGCGGAGCGCGTCGCGGAACATCACCAGCTCGAGCCCGGAGAGCGTGTCGACCCGCGTCTCGTCGAGCAAGGCACGCAGCTTCGTCGCGGCGGCACGCGCCCTCGGATCGACCACCTCGACCACCGCGCCGTCGCGATCCTGGCGGGTCGCGACCCGCACCTCCTTGCCCTCCGCCCGGTCGGCCATGCGGACGACGAGGCTGGCCACCACCTGCACCACCGTCGGCCCCTGGGCCCGAACCTCGTAGCCGGGCGCCTGCTCACGGCGGACGGTGACCTGCCCCAGCGATGGCTCGGCCAGGCTCACGCCTCGATCGACCAGCTCGTGAAGGGCGGTGGTGGACGGCGCGGCCGCACGGAGGCGCGCGAGGACCGACATGTCGATGGCCAGCTGCTGCAGCTGTCCCATGCCCTCCCGGCAGTCGGCGACGATCGCGTGGATGTCGCGCCAGGCGTCTGCGGAAGGGGGCAGGGTCTCGTCGTCGAGCATCTCCTGGAGCACGGCGAGGTTGCCGAGGACGTAGGTGGTGGGGTTGGACAGCTGACGGGTGATGCCGGCCGCCAGTCGACCCACCGAGGCGAGGCGCGCGGTCGAAACGTCGACCGCTACACCGACCGAGGCGCGGGTTGCGGCGGCCGCCAGCGCGTCGGTCAGTCGCTCGCCATCGAGATCGATTCGCCGCAGTACCTCGTGCGCTCCCTGGCGGAGGGCCTGCTCGACGGCCTGACGGTAGGCCTGCCCGCGGGGCGTGTTCACCACCACCACCCAAGGCAGGGGGTGGCGTCGCCGAGCCAGCGCACGACGCAGCTGGTCGGACGCCGCGGCCGTCAGAGACGCGCTGACCAAGGCACCTTCGTGGTCGGCGACCGCCTCGCACAGGTCGTCGAAGCTCTCCACGCGGCGCACATGGACCCCTGCCTCTCCTGCGACGGCGTCGATCCGCCGGGAGGTTCCGTCGCCGCGTGCGTCGATGTCGTACACGAGCACGTGCATGCTCAAGCCCTCCTCTGCATGCTGACACGTCGGACCGCGCGGCGAAAGATCCATCGCTGCACCCCGCGTTCCTTGAACCACGAACCCGGCGCGGCTATGGGCGAGGGCTCGGAGGTGCGATGAGCGACGCCGATGCGGGCGAGGTCGCGGGGGAGCAACCCGGCGCAGCGATGGCGCCGCGCGACCTGTCGAAGGCGATTCCCTGGAGAGAGTGGGCCTCGGATCGCCGCCTCTGGGCCGCCATCGCCGTCGGCGTGGTTCTGCGGGTGCTCCCCCTGATCCTGTGGCCGCAGTTCGAGTGCATCCGCGACGAGTGCATCTACCGAGGCATGGCAGCCGCCATCAACAACGGGAAGGGGCTCACCGTGTCGAGCAAGGGGTGGCTGCCGTCCCCTGGCTACCCCTACATGCTGGCCTGGTGCAAGACGCTGTTCGGCACCTACTTCTCCATCAAGATCCCGCAGATCATCATGTCGGAGATCTCGGTGTTCTTCGCCTACGTCTGCGGTCGCCACCTCGGAGGGAAGGCCATCGGGCGCACCGCTGCATGGATCTTCGCGCTGCATCCCACGCTGGCCTGGTTCACCAACACCCAGTGGATCGAGACCGTCTACATCTTCTTCCTCCTGGGCGCGATGAGCTTCATGCTCGCCGCCCGCGCGCGCGACTGGAAGATGGCCGCGCTGTCGGGCACGTTCCTCGGCTTCGCGATGCTCTTCAAGGGCGTGGCCACCTACATGCCGCCCTTCTTCCTGCTCGCGGCCGTCTATCCGGTAGGTGCGCTGTGGTCGGTGGAGCGCTGGCTCGCCGAGGCGAAGCGACAGAGCAACGTGATCATCGGTTTCGTCGTGGCCCTGCTCCTCACGGTCGCCCCCTACTCCTACCAGGCCAGCCAACGCCACGGCGGCTTCATGGTCGCCGACGCTACCGTCGGCCACGTCCTCTTCCTGGGCAACAACGACTTCCCGCCCCTCACCTTCGACTACGGCCTCGGCATGCTCACGCAGCCGCTGTTCGGCAAATACCTCCGGGCGGGGCGGCGGCCGTGCAACCGCAACGTGTTGCCCGTGCGCAGCAGCAAGTGCGAGGTGGCCGCCGTCGTCGACTGGGTCAAGGAACACCCCGACCAGTTCGTCGAGCGCATCCCGGTGCGCCTGGCCCAGCTGTTCAACCCCAACAGCTTCCTCACCCGCCACATCCGCTGGGGCTACTGGGGCGGCCTGCCCTACTACGCCAAGGAGGGCCTGGCGGTGCTCGTCGTGCTCACCTCGCTGCTCGTGTCGTGGGGAGGCACCATCGCGGTGTGGGCCCGGGCCCGAGGGCCCTACGCCTTCATGGCGGTCTCGGCCGTGGTCTACACGATCGGCACCACGGTCGTGAGCTACGGGATGACCCGCTTCCGGCTGCCCATGGAGGCCGTGTGGCTGGTCTACCTCGCGGTGCTGCTTGCCGAGCCCCGCGCCACCTTCGAGGCGCTGAAGGCCTCTCCAGCCCGTCAGGCAGGGCTCCTGCTCACCATGCCGCCCCTGGTGGTGCTCACGCTGTGGTACCTACCTACGGGCTTCCCCATGTTCTGGTGAACGAGGCGACGACATGAACCGCACCCCCTCCATCGCTCACCCACCGCTCCGCCTCGGCCCGCTCCGCTGCGCACTCGCCCTCGTCCTCGGACTGGGGGCCTGCGAGCCCATGCCGCCCTCCGGCTCGCCCCTGCAGCCCGTCAGCGTGCGAGCTCCAGCGCCCGCCGCAGCGCCCGCGGCCACCCCCGAGCTGCCCGATCCCAACTCTCCGTTCGTGGAGGATCAGGTGATCGACGAGGCCCCACCCGACCGCTCCGAC
>Ga0213839_1001504_pt1 | contig 14765 bp, 10 predicted proteins | sample SWPATP21_FD_160075 | JGI IMG/M metagenome (GOLD analysis project Ga0213839, IMG submission 160075) | Coastal seawater microbial communities from Marineland, Florida, United States - SWPA TP2 #1 | ecosystem: Environmental > Aquatic > Marine > Coastal | place: USA: Florida | collected 2016-08-14 | reverse complement strand
TTCAAGAACATACAATTAAACATTCCAGATCCAGATCATGAGATGCCAATAAGGAATTCTGAATTTCTACCAAGCTGGGTACCAATACTGATGACAAATTATGAAGAAGATTTGTTGGAAGTACGGTTTGAAAATAATCGAGATATTGGGTACACAAAATCATTTAAAATTGATTTGACAAATGCTATTAAAGAGCACGAAATCATAATAAATGCTTTACCAAAGGATGAACAAGCTGGAGGGAACTATCAGGTTTTTGTGGATTTTATTCAAAACATTCTAGATGTTAATGCAAATTTTGCCTCTGGTTTAATTACAAAATTAGAAAGAAAGTGGTCGATACAGGATTCATTTCAGACTTTCTACGAATCAATTTTCAAAGAAGAGCTTCAAAGAATACGAGAACAGGAAATCTTCCTATCTGATCAAGAGTTCTTTAGTAATTCATGGAAAAGATATTTACCAAGAACAGATTCCGGGGTAACAAAAACTGTCATTAAGAACATAGTTTTTATTTGGACAATTCCACCAACCAAGTTTGCTTGGTACCATCAATTTGTTCAAGAAATTATTAAGAAAGGCCTAGACAGAAAAACTATTGCAAAATTAGGATTTAGTGGAATTTCAGTTTCGAATGAAAGACCAGGGAAAACTATCAAAAATCGGGTTTGGTTTACAATAGATTCAGAGAATCGCAAGTCGACGGATAGACTACATTATAAGTTATCGTATGTGAATAAAAAACAAGAACGGCGAGAAATTGAAACAGAAAATATTTGGGATAACAAAGAATTCCAGGAAATCTTGGATAGAATAGACCCAGCAGTTTGACCTATTGGAAACTGCCTACAACAAAGCGTATGCGATCATGCTGCCCGTATTACAAATGAGATCCTCATTGTGAATGAAGTTGATTTACGTCGAATAGATACCGATATTGAAAAACGGGAAAAGGGCAGCACGTCGCATACCCGGCCCGTTGGTCGTAATCATAAGGTGTATCTTCCCGAAATAAGGTCAAAATAAATTGAAACAATGAGTTTGAAATATTAAAGTCAAAATATAGATGATCCAATACATAAAGAAATTAATTAAATTCATTACTGAAAAACTGATTCGATTTAAAAAGAAAATATATATGAATAAGGATAGCTTTAAAAAATATGAATTAGATAAGGATAGGGAGGAGGAACTATGGAGGGACTCAATCATAATATTTGATACCTCAGCTCTAATCGATTTTTACTATTATCCTAAAGAAACTCGACAAGATATTTTTGATAAGATATTCGAAAGCTTAAAAGGCAGGCTATGGGTTCCATTTCATGTTCAATTTGAATATTTGAAGAACCGAAAAAGTATAATTGAAAAACCGATCAAAGAAAAGTACGACCCATTGAAAGAGGAAAAAATTCAGGAATTAAAGTCTGCGGGTAAGAAAATCAAAAAGATTTCAGAGCAAATTAAAAATGATACAAAAAAACCTGAAAGTCATCCATATTTAGCTCAGGATAAAATCGATAATTTCATAGAATTTACGAAAGAAATAAACAAGCGAATAATAGACTTTGAAGGAGAATTGACTGAAGAGATTCAAAAACAAGAAGCAGAAATAAAGGCATTAAATACTGATGACACAATACTTAAGGCTTTTGAAGAGAGTATTCAAGTTGGAGAAGAGCTGCCATTTGCTAAGATAATGGAAATTGTAAAGGAAGGTAAGCTAAGATACGAATTCAAGATTCCTCCAGGGTATATGGATCTGAACGAAAAAATTGGGTCACAAATATTTGGAGATCTAATTGTTTGGAAACAGATATTGAGTTATTCTAAGGCAGAAAATAAGAGTGTAATATTTGTTTGCAATGACTTGAAAATTGATTGGTGCTATAAAGATACAAGAAACAGAATCGAACGTCCGAGGGAAGAACTAGTGAAAGAGTTTAATGATAACACTAATCAAGAATTCTGGATGTATAATCAATCACAATTTTTATACAAAGCTAAAGAACTTCTTAAAGTTGAGTTAGAGGATTCAAAAATTGAAGAGATATCCCGAGTTATTGATAGTCGGAATAGAAATGTACTTATTTTTAGATGTGGCTACTGTAGACAAGAGAATTCAGTTCCCGGAAAGAATTTATTTTTTGATTTTGAAGCCATAAGTGGTTCGGAAAGAAGCATGGGAGAAGAGACTCAATATCAAGCAATACAATCGATTGGATGCTTTAATTGTGGTAATGAAATGGATGTTACATCCGAAATATGGGAATATCCAGTAGGAACACATAATTATGATAGGATTAGTATTGATAAAGGACAGATATTACAAAGTCCAGATTTTGTTAGCAAATTTTGGGATGAATATCACTCCTCCCAAGAATCCGATTATTTTGATGAACCAGACTTGGACGAATTAAGAAATAGATAGAAGACTACGACCAACACAGTGGAGAGCGTACATACGGCCGGTATATTAAGAACAAAATGATTGATAAACAGAGTTGAATTACGGTAAATAACAAAAAAGTATATTGGAAAACGGATTATCGGCCGTACGTCGCCTCCACGAACCGTTGGTGGTCATTATCTTGTATACTTCAGATGGCTTTTGGCCTAATACATAATTTAAGTTGAAAATAGCAGTAATGGAATTCAAAGAAAGAATAGGACTAATCAAGGAGTTAATTGCTAGCGATCAATTAGAAAAGGCTATTTTCTACTTGAAGGAAGAGACACAATCTCAGGGGAAACACAATGAAGTATTAGCTTACCAAGGAGAGTTAAATGCGCTGAAGAAGAGAATTCGATTAAATGATATTTCGGAAGATGGTAAAACCAGATCTTTGAATAGACTTCGGTTTTCCCTGCTAGATTACTGCGACACTCTAATAAAAAGTAAGGAAAATAATTCAAATCAATCACCATCTTGGGTTACTCAAAATTTTAAGAATTTAATTGAAGATAAAACTAAGGGGTTTATAGGACGTGAGTGGTTGCTTTCAGAAATAGAAGAAAGAATAAAAAGGTCAACGAAAGGATATATAATTATCAAGGGTGAACCTGGCATAGGTAAATCTGCAATCCTAAGTAAGATAATTCTTGAAAATATTAATGACTGCATTTATCATTTCAATGTTCGTTCTAGTGGCCTGAATACAACTTACAATTTTGTCAAAAACATTTTGCATCAATTATGTGAGAAGTTTGGAATAAAGGAATATATGATTACGAGTGAATCTTTGCAAAATGGAATACTCTTTCATGAAACATTAAACAGAGTATCAGAAATCCTTGTGAAAAAAAATAAGAAACTACTAGTTGTTATTGACGCACTAGATGAGGTGAAAAATAAGAACAAGACACTTATAGAAGAATATAATATTCTCTATTTGCCGGAATATATTCCAGAAAACATCTTTTTTGTTCTATCATATAGAACAGAAACAGATAATGATTTTTTCCTCAAAATCAATCCAATTTTAGATATCAAAGTGTTGAATCAAAAAGACAGCTTAAATAGGGCAGATTCAAAAAAATTCATTGAAAGATCAATTAATTTAAAAGGTATAAAAAAATATTTGACATCTAATAGCCTTTCGCATAGAAGCTTCATAGAAATAATGCTAGAAAAGAGCCAAAGTAACTTCATGTACCTAAAGCATGTATTACCAAAAATAGAACAAGGATTTTATGAAAGTCTAGACGTAAATGAGCTTCCCATAGGACTAAAAAACTATTATGAGGATCATTGGAAAAAAATGATACAAATAAAATCCGATACTTGGTACACAGATGAACTGCTTATAATTACTCTTTTGTCATTAACAGATTCACCTCTATCTACCAGGACGATTTCGGAAATTTTAAGAATTGGAATAAGTAAGGTAACGGGATCTATCAATTTTTGGAGGGAATTTTTATTTATTGAAAGTTTGGGATTTGATATTCCGGCATATCGAATATATCATTCAGCTTATAAAGAATACCTGAATGAAAAAAGTGATATAAGAGAAGAAAGAGGATTAGTCCAGGACTGTTATGTAAACTATTTTATGGGATTGGATTCGAATCACAATTAATTATGGAAGGAATCGAAGAGAAAGTAATTTCAACTAACAATCAGAAAATTCGATATACTGAATTAATTACTAAATTGATCAATTGGAATAGAGGTATGGACTTATATAGATTAATGAACGAAGACAATTACCTAGAGGAATCTTACTTTTATAAGGAGATTAATATTCAAGAATTTTTACATGAATTGAATGATGCATTCACCCTAATAGAACAAGAAGAAAGCATTGATAAAGCGGAAGAGTTTATTCCTAAGTTTGTTGAATTTCTTGTGAATAGATTTGCTGAATCAGACCCTGTTGTTACTCCTGATGTAATACATTCAGCCTTAGCCTATAAAGAAGGTACAAAATTTTATGAATCGGTATTATTGTATCTGACTGATAAGAACTATCTTCTAGAAAGTAATATTGACACTGATTTGGAGAGAAAATACCTTACAGTCTTCCAAATTAAATTAGCATCCATTAATAGAGCTAAAGGTAACCTATCAATTGCAATGAAGCTTTTGAAAAGATGTCAGGAAAGATTAGAGGTGTTATCGATAAATGATGAATCATATTTAGTCGAATTTTCAAAATTAAAGTATGACCTTGCTTTTATACACGTGATTCAAGGTGATGGCGTTAAGGCAAATCAAGAGTTCGAAAAAAGTATAAGATACTCCCAAACAGCAAATAAGTTAGTTGGAGCGTGGATCAGCAAGTGTGCGCAGAAAAAATGGGGATACCTATATGAAGTAAACAGCTTAGAAGAATTTGAAAATACTATTCTTCAGGCATGTCATGAATTTAAGGAATTAAGTCAGAAAGATTCCAATGCAGAGAGATGGGTCTATAATTGTTACTTAAACTTATTTAGAGTCTCATATTATAAATCCGATTCAAAAAGTAGTAAGAAATATTTCTCCCTTATTGAGAAGGATAAATGGGCAGAAAAATTTAATATTAAAAATTCTCCGCAGTTTATTACTATGCAGCCAAGAATTCATTATTTAGAGGGGAAAACGTTAGATGCTATTTCAGGTTATGCTTTTATACCTCAGAACAAGGAAGAGCTAAATATGAGGTTTAAAGAACTTAAAGAGAAGGAGAGATTTTATATTGATAACGATGGTTTTTCCGAGTATTATTATGATTTAGGCAATATGTATCTTGAGCTAGATCAAATAAAGAATGCTATGAAATTCTACAGATTAGGTCTACTAATCCCTCCAAACGGAAATGTACCTTTTCAAAATTGGATCACAAGGAAATTAGATGCTTTACAAAATACTAAATAGTTAAGAAGGGTAAGGAACGACCACCAACAAAGCGTATGCGATCATGCTGCCCGTATGGCAAAAAAGATTTTGATTGTAAATGGATTGTCTTACAGTGAATAGATACCGATATTAGAAAACAGGAAAAGGGCAGCACGTCGCATACCCAGACCGTTGGCTGACATATATTACTGACAAATGGATGTTGAGAATTCAATAAAACTACTAATTGCTAAAGGAAAGACTGAAGATGCTGTAAAGCTACTTCTAAATATATCCTCATCTAGAGAGATACTTATACTATCAAATAGATTATCAAGACTGAAGATCGATAAAAGAGAGGGAGTACTTACAAATGAAGAGTATGCAGTACAATTAAACAAGATCAATGTTGAGATTCTTGGATTGTTTGATAAAGAAACGATTGACAGAACAACCTCTAAATCTATTGATTATGAATTTATTACCAGTCTGAATAAACCATCTAACTTATATCTGTTTCTCATTGGAGGAGCACTAATAGTAGCTATTTCTATTTTCGTATATATATTGTTTCCAAATAATCCAGGAAGATCTATGCAAGATTCTACAAAGGAGAGAGTTGAGCGTCTAGATCAAGAATCAAATACAATCAATACTGAATGTACTACGAATATCTTAACAGAAGAACATTCCATTTTTTGGGACTGTATTGATACTCATATCAGCAATAGGGAATTTGAGAAGGCAATTGTAATTTTAGAAATGGCAAAAAATATGACAAATGATTCCGATAAGACCAAGGACATAAATGACAAAATCAATGATATAGAAATAATAGCGAAGTTAAGACTTGACGATGCAATTGGATATTTTAGTGAAAACTTAACTATAACAGTAAAGAATAAAAAGGAGGGGTTAGTTAGAAAGGATGGTAAAGTGATTTTTGAACCAATTTTTGAATCCATAAATCCCCAGGATTTTTATCCATTAATTGAAATCGTGAAATATGGTAAGATCGGATTTATTGATACTGTCGGCAACTACATATTTTATCCAAAGTTTAGCAATGCAAATCCCCAGGAGTATTATCCACTAATTTCTGTTGAAGAGAATGAAAAGATTGGTTTTATTAATAAATCTGGAGAAATACTAGTTCCCTTGGAATTAGATTCTGTAATGTATGAAAGTGATGGTATGATAGGTGTATTAAAACAAGATAAATGGGGATATATTGATACCACTGGAATTGTTAGAATAAATCACAGATATAGTTCTGTGGGTTATTTCGAAGGAGGGCTTGCAAAGGTCAGAGAAAACAACAATGAATTCTTGATTAATAAGCAAGGTAAAAAGGTAAGTGAATGAATACGTCAGCCAACAAAGCGTATGCGATCATGCTGCCCTATGGCAAAAAGATCGTGATTGTGAATAGGGGTGAATTTCGGCGAATAGAAACCGACATTGGAAAACAGGAAAAGGGCAGCACGTCGCATACCCAGACCGTTATGCTCAATCATAGATAAGTAATAAATGAACCCACAAGAATATAGAGAATTAATTGATCACTTCCTAGATTCGATTTTGTCAAGCGAATATCCTGGTTTGCATGGCGAACTTATTGATAGACTAAATGAAAATCCAGAGTTTAGATTTGACCGAGAGGAAAATCCCAAGGGGACACTTATTTCTATGATACTTGAAACGATAAATATATTGGAAAACAACTCAAGTGATAACTATGAGATTATTCTAGAAAGACTAAATTCTGTTATAGACACTAATAGTGGCGAGCCAATAAATAAAATTGAAATAATATTGGGGGATGACACATCCGATGGGCTTCAGGTAGGATTAGATGAATTACCTAATTATGCTGAATTAATTTCTGAATTAGAAGGAATAATAAACGATATAAACAACGAAGAATAATGGGATTAGAATCTATAAGAAAGAGAATAACAAGAGCTTTTAATAAAAAGTTAGGAATAAGCAGAAAAGATGCGAAAAGGTTACTTCCGATTAAAGATTCTCATGGCAAGTTATATGAAGCCTATATCTTAGCTCATGTTTGTGGAGAATTAAAAAATAAAGAAGGAGTCTCGCTAAAGTTATCTAAAGGAAGTAAGATAAGTTTCAAACAGAAAGGAGGACCAATTAATAGAAAATACCCATATATCGAAGTAATTAAGTCTTTAAAAACAATTGGCGAAATACATTTAGATGTTGAATTCATGACATTAAGTTCTATGAATGCAGTATCTCCAAATGAACGAGGATATTATCATGAATTAGATATTGCTATGTTTAAACCAAACCTTCCAAATCTGGCCAGGCCAAAACATGATGAAGTGTATTTGGCGATTGAATGTAAGAATACGGCGATGAAAAAAAGTTATTTGAGGGAAGTTTTGGGGTTGAGAAGGGAACTAAGTTTCTTACAAACTTTTACCTATTCAACAATATTCCAGAATTGGCCAAAAGATGAATTAGGAGTCAATCCTGCATCCTGTATTTTTTTGTACTGCAGCGACCGATCCGTAGAAAAGTATTCTGACCCAGGAATACTTCATGAAATTGAATTCAAGTATATGAAGATAAAATGAGACTGAGCATAACAAAGCGTATGCGACCATGCCGCCATTTCGGAAAATTAGTAAGTGATTGATAAGAGATTTGATTTACGTCGAACAGATACCGATATTGAAGAACATAAAAAGGCGTCACGGGCGCATACCCAGCCCGTTACCTACTATTATGAAAAAAGTAACCATAATAATATTTGTGCTTCCGGTAATTGTATTAACTGGATGTAGTCGAAACACACAAAATGTGAAATCAAATACCAGCGATGACTTGATAAATATTGTTGGGACTAGGTTGTCATTTCCCAAATCAACATTTGAAGCATCGAAGGAAATAACTGGACTAAAAGGTGAGAATGATGCTTTAATATTTGTGACTGAGATTATGAATAACAGTTATGAATCACAATTAGCGAATCTGAATATATCATTTATTGAAAAGAGTGGTGCGGAAATTATAGAGCAACAAGAATATTCGATTGACGGGTATACAGCAAAAAAAATAGTTACTAAATCACCTGATGGTTTAAAAATTAGAATGATATTATTTGGAGATAGTGACTTCTGCACTGTTATTACGGCAAGACATTATCTAGGTGATATAGGATCAGAAGAGGAAATAGAATTTCTTTTAGATAATATACACTATAATGCAAATCTAAAAGTGAATTCTCTGGAATTATCCCCGTTCGTTATCGATGGAGAATATGAAGGATTTAAACATTTTGTTAGATCCCAAAATACACACTTCTATACGAGAGATGGGAAAGAAAGAATAAATATGAATAAAGACCCTTCTCTGTCAATCATGTATGGGGAATTGTCAACTGGATCAATTGCAGATTCAATATTAAAAGAATCGCTGTTTGCTGAGAATCCTTTGAAGTATAAAAAAATGGTAAATGGGTATGATGCTTTCGAAGGTGTATTCGAGGATGAGAAAGGTGGAAGAGAATACATCTTATGGCTGGAAGAAAATAACCGATATATAATAGTAAGAGGAACGGCATTCGTAGATATTGAGAATACAATATCTGATTTCAAAAAATTTGTATATCAAATAAAATTTAAAGAAAAACAGTAGGTAACAAAGCGTATGCGATCATGCTGCCCGTATTACAAATGAGATCTTGATTGTGAACAGAGTTGATTTACGTCGAATAGATCCCGATATTGGAAAACAGAAAAGGGCAGCACGTCGCATACCCAGCCCGTTGCCTGTCATGCTGGGGCAAGGATTGAGAATGATAAATTAGAATGAATACTAATTCGGTACGACTAGACTGATTATTAGATTGGCAGAATATATTGGCGAATTAGAATGTGGATGTAAAGAGAATGAGATTCGGCAAGATTAGATCGATTGCTAGATTGGCAAACTACATCGGCGAATAAGAGTGTATAAGTGAAAAGCCTGAATTTCGGCAAGATTAGATCGAACACTAGATTGACTAAATATATCGTCGAATAAGAAAGTGTATGTAAAGGGATAGAGATCTGTCAAGATTAGACTGATTGTTTGATCGGCATGATATATTGTCAAATCGGAAAATAGATGCGAAGAACTTAAAAACCATGAAGATTAGATTGATTACTAGATTGGTAGAATGTATCGACAAATAAGATTTTGCATGTAGAGAAATTGAGATTCAGCAAGATTAGCTCGATTAGAAGATTGACTGTATGTATCGGCAAATAGAATACTGAATTTGAGCGTAGAAATTTTGGACAAATAAGAACGGATTGAGAAATAGAAAGAAGCCCTAGGGCACATCAGGCAACAAAGCGTATGCGAACATGCTGCCATTACGAAAAACAAGAAACTGATTGTAAATAGAGTTGATTTACGTCGAACAGATACCGATATTGGAGAACGGAAAAGGGCAGCACGTCGCATACCCAGGGAGTTGCATGCTATTACTACGGTAGATATGATTAATTGAAACAAGAAGAGTAAAATATAGACAATTAGTAATATTGAACTAACCAGGATTCTATAGAAGATTACGCGTTCGATCAAGCCAAAGAAAATGAGGAAAAACACTATTGTTTTGATGATGATATGTCTGCAACTAGCGGCATGTAGAAATCAAGAAATAAACTGTGATAATGACTTTGAGAATGATTGGATGAAAGTCGAAGGTATAAAAAGGGTATTATGGGAAAACTATCGAGATGATTCAGTTAATTTTCAAATTGACAATCTTGAGACTTATAGAATTCGCTGGAGTAATAGTTGGTTATCAACAACATATTTAACATTTACAAGAACTTTTAACGAAAGCTATTTATATATAGAAGGTTTTTCAAGAACCAAGAAAAAATACCTTAGACAAGAATTTATTTTGAATCCAGATGAGTGGGCAATCATTAAATCAGAATTAAACCGAATAGATTTTTGGTGCAGTGATTATGATTCTGGGAACAATGGCCTCCATATGATAGATGGAACAAACTATTTATTGGAAGGTATGAGAGATAAAAAATTCCATGTAACAAGGTGGCAAATTGATAAACGAAAGGAACCTTTTCTAGATAAAGTATTGGAAATTGTAAAATCAAGATTTCGAAGTGATTTATATAGAACGAATGTAAAAGGAGATTCAATAATCCTTGATTTTTCCATCGATAGTGATGTCAAAGAAGTTAGCATAATTGTCGAAAGAGATACAGTGAATATTGATGCCTTTGGAAGATTGGAGAAAAGAATAGCCAGAAAAGATAGCCTAGAAATTGAAGATTGGATTTTACTGGAGAAATATCGGGATAAATTGCAAAAAAAGATTCCACTGGCAAAATTGGAGTTATATTTTCCCAGACAAGATATAAGTGAAGAAGAAGCACGTAAAATGGTAGAAGAATCGAAGAGATGAAAAAACAGCATGCAACAAAGCGTATGCGATCATACTACCCTTTTGTCAAATAAGAATGTGATTGAAAAGGAGTTGCATTTCGTCGAATAGATACTGATATTGGAAAACAAAAAAGGGTAGTACGTCGCATACCCAGCCCGTTGCCAGCCATAATCGAACTAGGCTAGGAGGGATGACTTAAAAACTAAATATAGATAAGGATAGACAAATCATTTAGTGAACAGATAGACTTCTAGGGGAATGATATCCTTGATGTAAAAAGTCGATTTTAGTGGGAACAGATACCGAGATTGAAAATTCAGGTTTCGGTAAAAAATATCCTTTTTCGTGAAGAGAGATCTATTCATGAAGACAGATGATTATGGTAAGGGCCTCACTATTGTTGAGAAACTACCTATATGTGAAAACATCTCGATCGGTGAAAACCAAGAATTATGGAGATGGTATCCTTATCGACGAATAGTTTTATATCGGTGAATACATCCCGATTTTGGAAAACAGTTTTTGAGTACAATAGAACCTCTTTCGTCGAATAGCAACCTACTTGAGAATAAATCCTGAATTGTGAATAGGACTATTGATGTCAAGAAAATTAAATATGGTAAAACAGGTTCCGATCGGCGAAAAACAGATTATTCCGGAAAAGATATTACAGATAGAAACCCTTTCTAAGATGGTACGTCTGGCAACAAAGCGTATGCGACCATGCCGCCATATTGGAAAATTAGTACCTGATTGGTAAGAGAGTTGAATTACGGCGAACAGATACCGATATTGAAAACATTAAAAGGCGGCACGGGCGCATACCCAGACCGTTGGGCGAAATAATTGAGAACAGAAAATTGTACAATAAAAACGCGAAACAAAGATGTTATCTAAAAAAGGGAAGTATTTGCTATTTGTAATTATGATTACAACAACGCAATTGATATATGGCCAACAGAATGAACTTGGTTTATTGGCAAATGTTGGAGTAAGTAAATTCCACAAAACAAGAAGTCTTGGAGGACTTGAGAGGCAACTGGGGAAGTTAACTCCTCAATATTCAGAATGTTTTGAATCAGGAATGTATTATCGAAAGACATTTAGAAACAACACATTTATAAAAATAGAGGTATCATATAATCGGCTTAGAGGGAAACATACAATAAGAAATCAAAGAATAAAGGAGTTAGAAGTTATCTCAAGAAATCCCTATGAATTTCGTTGGATTGATGTAGGAGAAGTCAAAAGAGCAAAAGAAGTTAGAAACCACAATGCCATAAACTTCCCTGGATTTATAGGAATCAACTACAGAAAATTTTTCTTTGAGATTGGATATGGAGGTAGTTTAATTTGGGAAACAGATCGATCTATTTATATCAACGAGGTAATAAAGGGGGAAGAAAAGATAGATAAAACTAAGACCCGACGGAAAGGATATAGCTTCGTGCAAAGATTATATCGGGTAAATTTAGGTTACGAAGTATCAGATAAGATGATTTTGAAGTTAAATGGTTATAGAGCCGTTGAAAACGATGACCCACAAAAATATTACACAGAGTATTCAATAGGACTAGAATATCGACTATTAAAGAGAAAAGCCAGGTGGTAATAGAACTTCGCCCAACAAAGCGTATGCGTCCATGCCGCCATATCGGAAAAGAGATAATTGATTGTAAAAGGAGTTGATTTACGTTGAACAGAACCCGATATTGGAAAACATAAAAAGGCGTCACGGGCGCATACCCAGACCGTTGGCAGAAATGCTGGGCCAAGATGATGAATAGATAAATTATAGATGATTGATTTGATAAGACAGAATTGTACGTGGATTGGTTAATCTATGGTCGAACAGATTCCTGCATGTGAACAGAATTCGATCCGTCAAGACCGAATTGTATACGAATTAATTGATCTATCGTCGAATAGGTTCTTGCATGTGAATAGAATTCGATCCGTCAAGACCGAATTGTATATGAATTGATTAATCTATCGTCGAATAGATTCCTACATGTGAATAGAATTCGATCCGTCAAGACCGAATTGTATATGAATTGATTAATCTACCGTCGAATAGATTCCTACATGTGAATAGAATTCGATCCGTCAAGACCGAATTGTATATGAATTGATTAATCTATCGTCGAATAGATTCCTACATGTGAATAGAATTCGATCCGTCAAGACCGAATTGTATATGAATTGATTAATCTACCGTTGAATAGATTCCTACATGTGAATAGAATTCGATCCGTCAGGACCGAATTGTATATGAATTGATTAATCTACCGTCGAATAGATTCCTACATGTGAATAGAATTCGATCCGTCAGGACAGAATTTCTTGTGAATCGAATTCTATATCGGTGAACAAGAATCGTATGAGAAGAAATGGTGATTGTTGAATAGACAAGTGAATTGAGAAATAAGGTAAAGGCCTAGGGCACTTCTGCCAACACAGCATATGCGATCATGCCGCTATGATGTAAAACAAGAAATGAATAGGAGAGGAGTTGAATTTCGGCGAATAAGAACCGATATTGAAGAACAAAGAAAAGCGGCACGTCGCATATGCCCGCCGTTGTGTGCAAACTTTTCAAAGTCTAATTTATAATTTGGATAAATACCGATTGTTGGAATGAGATGTAAGGGAATAACAAAATCAAAGAAAAGGTGTAAAAGAAAAGCTACTAAGAATGGTTATTGTTCCTTTCATAGTGAGCAGGCTGAGAAAAATAGAAAACTGATTAATTTTAAAAAAATTACAGGATTATTAATTGGGGTTCTTGCTGCATTAATTTTCATAATGGATGTTTTTGATTTTTTTGATTTAGGTAAACCTTGGAACGATTATATTAAAGCTCCTGTAGTAAATTATTTAAGTGAACCAACCTTTGCAGGAGAGAAATATAATATCATGTTATTACCATTTTTCCCAGATCGTGAATGTAAAATTATAGACACTGATTATGAAAGGCAGATAATTGAGCGATTTAATCAACTAATTGCAAAGGACAGACTTAATGCTAGCATTGAATTTTTTGAAAATATGGATTGCCCTAATAATGATTTAGAAGTACTAGAAATTGGCAAAAAGAAAGATGCTGATCTAGTAATATGGGGGGCTTATGACGAAAATTGTGCTGAAGAGAATAAAATTCGTATTAGGTATGTTGCTGTAAACCAAACATATATTTCGGAGAGCCGTAAAGTTGGAGATACTGATAGCCAAAAATTGCAAAATTTAGAAGATTTAAGAGCAGGGTACTTACAGAAAGATATTGACTATATTCTATATTGGTCACTTGCTACGAGTGAATTTGATAAGGGTAATTATAGAGTTGCGTTAAAATATTCAGAGGCATTTGATTATGACATTTGTGATGTTAACTTTTTTCCGTTAGTTGCTGCATCTTATAAAATATTAGAACAGGATAAATTATTTGAAAATTTTATTAAAAAAACGTCAAAATGCGGAACCTTACTGCCTGAAAGGTATTTTTATGAGGGCTTCCTTTACGAAAGGTACGGTGATCATAAAAAAGCTATTGATGCTTTTCATAAAGCAATAAATCTTGGCTCTAGTGGAATGCATAATTATGCAGAATTGGCAGAGGCATATAGTAGAGATGGCCAACTTGAATGTGCTTTGGAATACTTTGAAATTGCATTTATGCTTGCAGGCAATAAGTATAATTTATACTTAGCCACTACTCATTTAGAGATCATTCTGAAGCATCGAACAATTGAAGAAAATTCAGAATTCTTTGAAGAGATACTGAATCAATTCACTCAGTCTACTGCAATATATAGAATGATTTCTATGGCTTACCTTAGGTCTGGAGACTCAGTAAAAGCACTAGAAGTAGCAAATAAAATGGTTGAAAATTTAAATTCGGTTGCAAGTTACCTACATCGGAGCTCTGTCAGACTAAATGCTCGTAATTTTTTAGGAGCATTAGATGATATTAATACGGCGATTTCTTTAGATCCAAGTGACCCAAGA
>Ga0213839_1001503_pt1 | contig 14778 bp, 20 predicted proteins | sample SWPATP21_FD_160075 | JGI IMG/M metagenome (GOLD analysis project Ga0213839, IMG submission 160075) | Coastal seawater microbial communities from Marineland, Florida, United States - SWPA TP2 #1 | ecosystem: Environmental > Aquatic > Marine > Coastal | place: USA: Florida | collected 2016-08-14 | reverse complement strand
AAAAAAAAAAAGTAGAACTAACAGTGGCAACTAAACTAGACCCCCCTAGATCATCAGCGTCACCGACTCTCTCCACAGACGTTTCGCCTAGTAGGTGACCTCAAGTCGAGCGTGAATCCAAGGCTGCGATGTGCTCTGGAGCCATGTTCAACTTCAATTGCTTCTGCATCGCCAGTGCCGGGCGTACGCCTCCTTTACACCAGCAACCAACCGTATGTATCTCTAAGTGGCCGCCATCGATCGGTTTGCTGTGAAGGTAGGTCTCCAGCACGCCAACCGACCGACCGATTCGATGCGGACGCAAGTCAATGAACACAGACGATATCATGCAGACGCTGCAAATACATACAGACGACCGACAATGAATGATTCAAAGATACCAACGACGCAACGACGACGACGACAACGACGACAACGACGACGACGACGGCGACGACGACGACAACGACGACGACGACGAACGGCGACGACGGCAAAAGCCCAAAATTGAAAATTGAAAATTGAAATTGAAAGTTTGATGTCGTTCGCCAGACGACGTGACGACTTCCCAGCATTGCGTAGTTGTAAAACAGTACTGTACACGTTGACACTACCATTTCATTGTTTTGTGTAGCTACTGTTACAAAGTGAATATGCAAAATAGTTCCAGCTTACTCGGACGACTGAGACTCCGGAATCTCAGAATCCAATAACTCCAAAACTCCAAAAAATTCCAAAATTCCAAAATTCCAAAATTCCAAAAATCTAAAATTGCAAACGAAATACGAAAATACGGAAATGCAAAATGCAAAATGCAAAATGCAAAGATTGAATGAACGCTTCTTCGTTGTGGCTTCTGTGGAAAATGAGGTAATACAGGCTGTTGCCGTGGATAATGGCCGTGACAAAAGTTGCGTCGTTTGCGTCGTTGCGTCGTTGCGTTGTTGCGTCGCTACGTTGCGTCGTTGCGTCGCTACGTTGCGTCGTTGCGTGGCTACGTTGCGTTGCTCTGCTTTGCTGTTGCTGTTGCTTTTACATTACATACACGCATTGCGTTTGCGACGACGAACCACGACGGAAGCTTGCAACGATCACTGCAGGAACATGAATGACAGTGCTAGTAGTCCTTGCTCCCGAGTGTGATTGTTCATGCAGTTGTCGTGGTTGCTGCAGCAAGAGACTAGATGGAGATGGAGATGGATCTCGGGTATTTGCAGTTCGTCTGTCCTCACTGTGGTTTGACCCAACTGCCCAAAGCATTGGCGCCGGGCTGTTATGTGACGTCCGATGTTGTGGCCAAATACGTCGATCTAGCTGGACACATGCACCGCTTCGTGTGCGCGCGCCTACTTGGATACGTTCCCGAGTTTCATTGGCCATCTTTTGATTGAACTTGCGAACGGCCAACAACAAAACTTGCAAGACTTTCCTCTGTGTTTGCGCGTGAGCGTGCAGAAGTTGTGCAGGTAGTTGATGAACACGGCAGAGTACGTCATAGAGCCGTGAGGACCTCCCGTCGAGATGTTGGATGCACGTCGGAGAGGGCGGAACGCTGTTGCTGCAGAAGCCAGACGAAACGGACCCACTGAACTCAGCCCAACCGACTCCAAGGCCGGTCATGAAAAAGAAGATCCAGACGTCTTGCTATCCGAGTTTAAAGGCATGATATTTTTACTTTTCGTTGCCGTGGCGACCTACGGGGGAAGAACATTCACCACTTTGCTCGTCAACGACCTCGTTCGCCTGGAGGATCTGGATGCCAGCTACAGGTTCATGTTGCTGTCGTCGTTTTATTGGGGGTATGCTCCGCCACAACTGTTTGGCGGGTGGCTGGCCCAGACATTGGGTGGAAAACATGCCATGATGTTATGTCTGAGTGGTATGACGATTGGCTTTGCTGGCACCTACATTCTGTTGAGCACCGCTGGCGAGGATGTCACCGGACGAATAGGGATGATCGCTGGACTTCGGTTCATCGATGGGCTGTGCCAATGCTTGTACGTGCCCACCATGTACATTTTGTACCGTGAACGCGTTGCAACGAAGAGGAGATCAAAATATCAAGCTATGATGTCGCTAGGATCGCGGGCTGCTCGTTTCGGAGCTGCAACTCTGGAGCCATGGCTTGTCCACGGCGTTTTTGAATCAGTTGTCCCCGTGTTTGCCATACTTGGAGGATTCGTATCCACTGTGCTAACCGCATGGACATTTTTCTTGCCACCGCCTCGTAAAGTATTGTCGGCGTCTGCACAAAGAAGGGGCAACACAAAAGTGTCCACGCGAGAGCAACCTATTCCTTTGTTCGGTGGTCGATTCTGGCGCTTGATGTTGTATGGCCCTTCGATAGTTTGTGCATTAGTGCACTTTTCTGGAAATTGGTTGAACATTTTGGTTGAGACGTACTCTCTGCGCTATTACACAGACGTAACGAACACTTCTTTGGTGAAAGCGACGCTGTTTAGCTCAAGTCCCATGGTTGTTGGATTGATATCGCCCATCGTATGCGTGGCTCTGGAGATGCTGCTGCAGGACACGCTTAACTTTCGACTCGCGAATGTGCGCCGGGCCCATTCATGTTTGGCCCTTGTGTTGATATCCCTCGCGATGGTGACAATAGCAATGACGCAGGACGCTAACGTATTTTGCTGGGCCACCGTCGCGGCATTGCTTGGACAAGGACTGCACACTGCAGGATATGCTGCAAATTATGCCGAAATTGGTGGCGGGTCCGTGATGCCGTGGTTCATGTTGCACTTTTCCGTTGTACTCGGATGCTGATTGCGTTTTTTTGTTGCGTGTATCTTGCAGGCAAAGTGGCATCTTGAGCGCCGCAGGCAATTCGTTTGCAAATCTAGCTGGATTAGTGTTACCTTGGGTTGTGTACAAATATGAGCACACCCTCGGCGATTGGACATTGGTGTATCCAACCACAGCCATTCTGACGGCTTCAACAGCTGCGCTGTACTTTATGTTTGCGTCAACAACACCGGCGTTGCCAACAATTGAATCGGGTCAAACGAATAAGGCCGCGAGCTCGCAGCGAGAGAAGCAAAAAGCGAAGGGCAGCTAGGCAATGTTAAAACCGTGAAGTTTGTTTGAAAATTAATGAATCACGGCCTTGCCAATTTTGTCTGACAGCAGACCGCGCTGCAGTGAAATTATACGGTGCAACGCGTTGAATTGAACCATGAGCATTTACACTCCGTAGTTTGTGGTCGCGATGCTCTCAACAGGAGCACCTTCATACGCGATGTTGTAAACCTGTGTGAAGAACGGGAATTGGTCGGTCATTCCCTTGGCCTTCAAAATGTGGTTAACCTCTTTCGCAGTCAAAGTTCCCTGCAAGCTTTGACCGTTCAGGATTTCAGCCTAGAACCACACACACCCACGTGAGCGGGGCACCACACCAAGATAAACTGAACACTCAACCACTCTCACTTACCTCGATTTGGTCGAGGGTCTTCGGGTTGCCCTCGCGTGCAGCTGCAGCGAACGCTTCAGCACACAAGCGGTTGCGTCCGCCGTAGCAAGTGGTGATGAGATCAGCAACACCGCACGACTCCAAGAAAGTGTCATCGCTGATGCCGTCGTAGAAGGTCTTGCAAAATTTGACCATTTCCTTGAGGCCGATTCGCATCAGGGCTGCCTTGGTGTTGCCGCCAAAGCCGAGGCCGTCGGAGAAGCCCGCGCCGATGGCGACGATGTTCTTCAACGCACCACACAGCTCAACACCGACAGTGTCTTCGACAAGACCAACATTCATCGTGGGGTGATCGAATGCCTGCCACGTCACACACAAGGAAATATATATAATCCTTGAGTTATCATTCGCTTCTGTTGTGATCGTGCAGATGAATTACGCACCAGCTTCCACTTTTCGCCATTCTCCTTGTTGCTGTAACCGATGGTCGTCTCGCAAAATTGGTCTTCACCCATCTCCTTTGCAACGTTTGCTCCCATGAGGATGCTCGTGTCGCAGCCGACGGTGTCACGAATCGATTCCGAGATCAACACAATACCGTTCTCGTCGAAATCGATTCCCTTGATGGCGGAGAGGCCAATGACTCCGGGCTTGGCGTTGGCAGCAATGTCGGGCAAGATCTTCGACAAAAACTGATGTGGGAGACAGAACGCGAGAAGATCTGCGTCTTTGACGACCTCAATCAAGTCGGGCACGGCGCGAACATTCTCCGGGAACTTGGCTCCGGGGAAGTATTTCACGTTTTCGTGTTCCTCGTTGATGATGTCGGTGAGGTTGCGGCCGTCCACTTCTTCCTCGAACACCCACATCTTGACTTCGTCTTCGAACTCAGAATGGCGGCTGGCATTGGCTCCCAGAATTCGCGTCAGGGCCTGACAACCAAAACGCACAATTGGCACACGTGATTCAACATCGATGACAATGGTTGAACGTTACGAAGAGCCAGAATCAGTTCAACGCACCGAACCGAAGTTTCCAGAACCAATCATCGCGATCTTCGACGCATTTCGGCGTTGCATGGAAAACATCTGGCGAGTTGCGCGCTTTGCAGCGGCACCGGCATTGACAAAGAGAGACATTTTGGAGGACCGTTATTGAATGGGGCAACTGGTGCGCAGGAGTCGAGGAATGTGTGAACGGAAAGATAGCAATAAAGAATACTAAGCGAGAAATCAAGCGTCAAACTCTCAACCTTATGACGAATACTCCAAGCATCCATGAGGTTCGCAATGGCGATGTCAGAGCCTCGGGGGCATGCGGACTCGAGGTATGGCAGCCGTGAAAACAAACGCAGACAACTACACCAAACAACAAGCGAAGAATGTTCGCAAGGTGTGTCTCCTCCGTCACATCCCATGAGTTGCCAACAACAGAGCAACGAAAAGACGACGCGACGAAACAATGAACGGCGAAACGACGTAAGGACACGACAACGAAACAACGAACGCACATCAACGAAACGATGAGAACGATGAGAACGACGAAACGACGAAACGAAGAAACGAAGAAACGCACAGGCAAGTCAAGTCAAGCAGACTCTCTTCCGACTTGACTCGCTTCAATTGATGTCGACACTTTGATTGACGGCGAACGACACAAACTGACACGTGGCAGGGCACTGTGTGCGTGCGAACCAACCAACCAACGAACGAACAACGAACAACAACGAACGTCACCGCACATAACTCCGCAATCTGTTCGTTCGTTTGGTGGGCGCGTTGTTCGCTTCCGTTCAATTCGGTGCCGCCTTTAGGCGTTGTCTGCATCTTCAAGAACGTCTAAGTGTATAGTTGACTTCACAGCCGGAGTTGGAGTTTGCGCGATTGCGGGAACCATGGTGTGGTTGGTGTTTGTGTCCGTTCCCGCAATCGCGCGGTTGCGAGTTGCGATCATGGTGTGAGCGAAAACGCCGTGTGCGCACTATGCCGTCGGCATGTCGGCATCCCACTCCCCTCGGCATCGTTGTTGCAGGATCATCAACACAAGCGAAATCAATCATGTCATCGACACATGCCGTGTACGCAACAATTGGCGACGGCAGTTGCAAAGGCATGCGAGGTGCTTATGGTTAGCGACGCTTGCGTGCGTTGAAGCTCGATGACGTGCTTTGGTATAAACGGGGCCCCTTCTTCAATAGGTAGTTCTGGTGGTTTAAAAGCTCGATGATACCTTCAGGGTCGGAAATATCTCGTTTCAGGGGGCCGCAGTGGTCGATCACTTCCTTGATTTCTGATACGGAAAACAATGCACTGCCCTTCCTTTCCGCCGCCTTGTTTAGTGCTGCAACGAGTAACTTGACCTGCTTGGATCTACTCATTCCCGACGATCTTGAATAATCGATGTTCCCAAACTCATCCGTCAAGGCGTCGAACAGCGACGACCGCATCAGTTCAACTACGTCTTCAGCGTGCAATTTTGATACCACTTCTTCAAGCTCAATTCTTGCACGGGCTTGCGCGAGACGAATTAACGATTCCAGTTGGCGGGTGGTCACTGGAGTTGAATCCGCATCTTGTTGTTGAGAACGCAAATCCAAGTAGAAAGCCTTCAGAACGGCAGAGGCTTCCGGGCTCAGTTCGGGCTGAACATACCTGGTGGGGCGACAGAAAGAGGTGAGGCGGAGCCAAGACACGTGCAAGCTGCTGATGCAGACAGCATTCTTACTTGCGAGCGTACGCAATGTACTTTCGGAGTAGCTGTGGTGGGATTGGGTCTTGATTTTCTGTGGCTGCCCTCTCCAAACGGTACTTCAAAGAACTCGTGTCGACGGGGTCTTGAGACGACACCTGCGCCGCCTTCCGCTTTTTCATGCGATTACGTTGTTCCCACTGCACGGATCCTGACTGTGCACCACGATGGTGCAATGAGATGATGTGGCTGGCTAGGAAGCTGTCCTGATCTACCGCGGGGTTGTCGTGCAGGATGAACACGACGTCGAAGCGAGAGAGGAGCGGTGCTTTCATTTTTAGATTTTCACAAACCTGCAAACAGAGCACACTTTATGTTGCGTCGGAACACAACGTACAAGTCTTAAACGACAACCACAACTCACTGTCTTTGCCCGATTGTAGTGGCCGCCTGCAGGGTTGGCAGCAGCGATAATCGAAGCTCTGGCTGAGAGACTGCAAACAATTCCAGCTTTCGCGACTGAAATTCGCTGCTGTTCCATTGCTTCCAGCAAAGCTTGCTGCCCAGATCCCATCTTGTCAAATTCGTCAATGCATACCACACCCTGATCGCCCAGCACTAGGGCACCGGCCTGAGCACGCAGCATTGTTAGCGAAGTGTAATGCTCACAACAGTACGACTGTGGCGAACCCACCTCGAGCCCAAATTCTCCAGAGTTGCGGTCTTTCACTAGTGTCACTGTGAGTCCACTCGACGACGCTGTTGTACCACACACGTAAATTCCGCGAGGGGCCAAACGATGCACTGCTCTCAGCATTTGACTTTTTCCAAGACCAGGATCACCAACTACGAGGATATGAATGTCGCCTGCGTGCAAACCAGCGGTTGAAAGGAAGAACGCACCAAACTTGGACTAATGTGCAGTGCAAAACATACCTCTCACGTGCACGTTGTCCACTTCATCCGCATGCTTTGGTACACCACCTGCGAGTTAGCAAAACACTCCAACCTGTTAGCGCACTGTCATGTAATTTTGCAAAATACGTGCAGGAGTTACCAAAAAGAGCAAGTGTCATTCCAAGCTTGACGAAGTCGTGACCAAATATTTCTGGACAGACAGACGACACCACAAGCTCCATGGGGCGCGGACTTTGCGCCACCGCCTGCAACAGCAACGATAACGAATCGTTCATCTTCAGTTCAACTACCAACCAAGATGGCGCAATGCAACGTCGAAGCTCGCATACCAAAATAAATCGTAAATTGTTGTGACTGAATTTCACTTCCGCAGCATCCTCCTTCAAGCAAGATGGCAGGTTGATGCATCGCATCTGCGCGTTCTGGAGCACCACAATGAGGATTGTGTTGCCGTACCTGAGACTGCCCGTCTTCACCAGCATTTAGGGTCGAGCGCTCCTTTGTTACAGACAGAGCATCAATGTACAATTTATACAAGCCACCCTTCTGGCAACACAACACAATTGGACATAAAAGCTTGTGATTCACAACGCCGTCGGCCACTGGTCAACTACAGACGGAGGCAATACCGTCAATGATCCTCGGCTTCCGTGGCCTTCTTCGATAACCCTGCCCTTCAAAACTCCAGCTACAACTATCACGTCACCCGGAACACAGGTGTGCACAAGATCCTCGGTGAGTTCAACCTATAAGCACCCGTAACACGCAAAGATTAATAAGCTGACTCTGGCAGCAAGCAAGCCTAGTCGTTCGAAACGTACGCCAATTGTACGCGGGACCCGGCCGGCATCCCGCTTGTCGTCGTCAACTTCTTGAATCCGCAGCTCTTGCCAATCGATAATGGCGGCTGCATCTCTGTTCGGATGGAACTTTCTCGAACGGCACCCCGACTCAGTACATCGCTGCGGCGTAACATACTTCCCGTCCTTGAGCCACTACACAGCAAATCGGCACGAACACAGCTTGCAATCACTTGGCAGTGTCACAGAAAACTTTGACGTTGTGTGGTGCTTACCTCGGCAATGTCTGCACCGCAGGTGGCACAACGCCAGTTCATGCGCCGAACCAGTGGGCGCACTGGACTGACACGGAGGGCGGTACCGCGAATGGAAACTAATTTCTTCAGTACGTTGGCCCGGAGTGCGGAAAACGGTACGTACGGTTGAACGGCATGAATCCGCATATTAATACGTCGAAGGAGAGACACTGGGATGCCGTACACCTGCGATCTCATAAGACACACAGCTAATCCGAGACAGTTCAGAGTTTCGGAAGGGTGTTCACGCAATGCCTGTGGGAGATCATGAAGCGGTGTGTCCGCGCACAACTCCATGAGGTCATTGAAGTTGAAATGGAATGACACAATCTCGTCGGATCGTATTGCGTCAAGTCGGAGAGCTGTCCTATGCTCGCTCAGAAAGTCATAAAATGATTCTACAGCAGCGACTCTCAGGTCCTTTACCGCATCGAAGTCGCTCGGGTCCTCCTCCGGGTAGTACAGCGGCCACACTTTCTGCAAGACGGCGACGTCCATCTTGCACTGCGCGACAGGGTCTACCTCTTTCACCCACGCGTCGTCAGGTTACGAGGTCATTTTCTTCAACCATCTAACGAAGAAAACAGTGATTTCTTCGTGTGCGTGACATAACAGCCACTAAAAAAAATTGCAATCCATCGGTGTCCCGGTACGCGTCACCCGCGGTGTTGCTGCAACAACGCGCGGCCCGCAGTTTGCAGGTCGACAATGTCACTTCCAAATTCCAACTTCCAAGTGAATTCAACCCTCGGAATCATGGAGTGGTCCCGCCCAAAAAACGCAAAAGTACTTTACTCCCGTCGGTCCGAGCGACATCACGTGTGCATGTCGACGGCAGCGGCAGCGGCGACGGCAGCGACAACGCCCGAATGCGTCAATCAGTCCAGGCGCGCGCGCGCGCTGCGCTGCTGCGAAGCCAGTCGAGAAGTTCCGACCGAAGTTCCAGAGTTTCAATTTGGCGACGCTGGCGCGCGCCGCGCGCCAACAGCGTGGCGTTGTTCGAGCGTGTTCAACACGCGCGGCACAACGCGCCCAGACTCGAAGCGACGACGGACGTCCGCAAGGTGCTCACTGTATAGTTATCGTCATACTTCATGATTCAAAATTGTATTCTTTAATTTTCCATTTTGTAAATGTATAGTGAATATAATTTAACTACGGCGGCGCTTAGCAGTTGTAGAAATATGGCGGTTTCGTGGAGAAAGATACGAATACTTCAATTCAGTAAACGTTAAATCAGAAATGGATGGCGGTTATTGCTGATTCCGAAGAGAAGTTGAGGAACGGTGTGTCAACAGCTTCTTGCGATGTGATATTCCCCAAATGTGAAAGTTTCAATTTCAATATTTCTGTACTGTCATGTATATTTGAAATGGTTACCAAAGCTTACAACAGCGCGCTTAAATAGCGAATCCATTAGTAAATCCCTTAAACTATGTATTTACAAAACATCATTTTCGAATTCTGCTTGCGGCGGAGGTCTCGCATTGTCTTCGCGTTGTCTCTCAGTCACAATCACACTCACAGCCACAGTCGTCACAGCAGCAGCAGCGGCAGCTGGCAGGTTCGGTGCGCCATCTTCGTTGACTCCCACCCACACTGCGCTATCCTGCGCGCCTACCGACTTCTTGCCGACTTTTCGGGCGTATTTACGCCTTCCTTCACATACACTCAATCACTCACATTGCGTAGGGTTAATGCACTTTGTTGGACATTTACTTGAAGAGTGACGTAATTTTACAGTGCATGAACGTAGGCGGTAATGAATGATTGAGTGAGCATTGTGAGAGCAGCTCGAGCGAAGTTCGATCGCCGGTCACTCACTCACTCACCCACTGAGAACTGCCTTCGTTCGTCGTTCGTTCGTCGTTCGTTCGTCGTTCGTCATTGTGTTGTCGTTTGTCATCGTTTGTCGTCGTTCGTCGTTCGTCATTGCGTTGTCGTTGGTCAACGTTCGTCGTCGTTGCTGTTGCTGTTCGTTCGCGCAATGGCGTGTACTTGCTTGCGTAGACGTTTCGGTTGGGTGTTGCTTCATGTTGTGAGATTGTTTATAGTTAGGTTTGGGAGCGAACTTGTAAGTGTGCTCAAGAATTCATTTTGTTCGTAGTTTGCTCTACAGATGTCGGCCGGCGTCGGGTCGGGTCGGGTCGAGTGGCGGTCGTTGGGAGGTAGGACGCAGTTTTCAGTTCTGTGGCTTGCAAGTGAGTTTGTTGGAAGGTTCCGTTGCCTTGCACCGCCGTGTTGTCGACGGCACGGGTTGTGCGATCGACTTGGTGTTGCTTTTGGTTGCTGCGTTTTCTCCGTTTTTCTTTTTCGGCTTCCCGTGTTTGGTGTCAATTACGCAAGGCTGCGTGGTGAACCTGTGGTGAACCTGCTGTGTTGTGTGTGAAGTAGGCACCCCAATGGCATTGGCGGTGTGGACAGGCAGTTTTGGAGCACATGTTTAGTTGTTTGTCAAGAACTATGAGTAACAACGTTGATTCTTACACATCTTCTTCGGAGTACAGCAACGATGAGCCAAGCACTTGGATCAGCTGGTTCTGCGAGCAGCCACAGAACTCATTTTTCTGTGAAATTGACTACCAGTACATCGACAGTACTTTTAACCTTTTCGGTCTAAAAAAAGAGGTCCGGCGCTTCAATTACTGCCGAGAGATCATTATCGAGGAGCTAGATTCTTCAGCCTCCGAGTGCAGCAGTGGTGTTCCGCCGGAGTGGGGAAATCATGGCAGTGCCGATTTGTATGGCCGCATTCACGTGCGCTATCTTAACACGGCGCAGGGCCAACGCGCCATGACTGCGAAGTTTTTGCGTGGACAGTTCGGCCATTGCCCACTGTACAGCTGCAAGAACCAAAAGGTGTTGCCAATAGGCATGTCGGACGTCGTCGGGCAGTGCCCAGTCAAGGTGTACTGCCCAAGGTGCCAAGACGTATATGACACTCCAAGATCTGGTCTCGACGGTGCATTTTTCGGGCGCACCTTCCTGCCGTTCTTGTTGCTTTGCGCTCCGGAGCTCATTCCTAAGGTTGGTTGTCCTTTATGTGCTTGTTGTGGGGAACGTGTTCAGGTGTTCGGGATTTGGTGCGTGAGCTGCGTTGTATCCTTAACGGTTGGTGTGTTCCGTGTAGGATGCCAAAATTCCTGTGCCGCGCTTCCAACCAACAGTGTTCGGCTACAGAATTCACAAAAGCAGGTTTGTTTGCAATTGCTGACTTTTGGTGTGCATACACATTTGTTTACAGCCATCTTTTCCTCATTGCCTGTCATGTGTTTCGTTTTGCAGTCCGTACTGGACTCGTCGTCTCGTCACCAAAAAAGAACTGCAGCAAGCCGAAGAAGCTGCCAAGAAAAAGGAGCTGGCAGCTTCTCGCATGGCAACATCTTTCATGTCAGACTCAGGCGAAGACAAATAAAAGATTTATTATTTTACTACTTCTATCTCACCCGAGTTTGTGCAATGTGCGTTCAACATGTATGCAACACCAACTGAGCGCAATTTCAAGAATACACGAAGCGACGCCTAAGAGAAAAATGCAGATCCCTTTCACTTTTGAAGCTGAGGCTGCTCCACAAGGTCGATCGCAACTTCGGTGTTCGCATTGTGAAGTTCAAAGATGGTAAATTGGGGTGAAGCTGCAGCAATTTTCGGAGCTGGAACATACAACGTCTGCTGTGGCCCTTCGACGGGCCAATAGCGACCAAGGTTGAAGTCATTGATCCAAGCCACTCCCTTCGTCCAGTTGTCAAGGCGCAAGAATGTGTCCGCGAATTCAGCTTGTGGGGGAAGTTTCGTTCTATAGAACGTGGGTCCGCTTTGTTGGAAACCCTCAGGAACTGGCTGCCAGGGCAGACTGTCAAATTGGTCCGTGTCGGACAATGGCAGGCAATGAGTGGTCCAATTCCCGAGCGCGGCGCCGTCCAATGTCGCATTGCCAGTAAGTCCTACGGAACAACACAAGATCTTAGATCCTTCAAGAACACTGTGGCAGACCCATTGACGAAAGTACCTTTGAGCGTATTGTCCATGCCGTGCGAAAAGTTAATTCGGCCCATGTTCTCAACCAGTACTTGCAATCGTGCGTTGGTTCGCGTACCTTCCGGAAGCTGTATTTGGACCCCGTCTGGGCTTGTGACACGATACACGGTGTCCACAAATTTACCATCGACAAACACAAGAGCTCGGTCACGAACCCCGTTCAAAGTTAGTTGCGACGCTGCTGCTGGAAGCAGGGTCGAATACATCACGAATCCATAAAAGCAACCAACTGATTCCGCAAACGGTGGATTTGCGGAACCCTGGCTTGCCGGTTGTGGACTCAGGTGCTGGATGTTTGTGAGCAAAGGGGCGAACTGCGTCATTGGCAATGTTCCGTACGCACTGCGGTTCGGCAGATCCGGCTCAGCAGGTGGCTGATCTTTCGCGTACTTTGCAAAGACAGTTTGCAACATGGCATACTTGTCTTGGCCGGCATGATATCCATGTTCACCGCCTTCGCTGACAGGTGAATCATAATCGTACGACGTTTCATGCGGCTGATAATTTGAACCTCCGGCTCCGTTCGCACCGGACATGAATCCAAAGTTTGTCCCGCCATGACCTATTCACGAGAATTCATGGGGCCATAAACAATAATATCTCCAACATTTATCATGCCACTTTTACATCACGTACCCATGTATAGCGAAACGGAGCCGTTGAGGGCCAATATCTGATCAACGTGAGGAGCACTGCTACTTGTGTTAGCACCTGCCTCTCCCCAATGAGTCAGCCATCCTGTGTAGCACTCGGAGCAGAAAAACGGGGACTTTCCAGGTGCATTGTACTCATGCTGCGCATCGATGCAGGTCTGTGGGTTGCCGCAGCCGTCTCCGACAGAGTACACAGAGTCACCCTTGAAAGTTCCGCGGCTCATGAAGGACGTGTCGCCACCATCTGTCGTGAACAGAATGGTGTTGTTTCCGAGGGAGTTGCGCGCAGTGTCAATCAGGAACTGGAGATACTGGGCATCAGCTGGGTTCGACGACACGTCTCCGTAAGATCCATACTCGTTCTCCACTTGAACCATGATGATTGGTCCCCCGTTTTCGAACAAGAGTGGTTTGATCTGAGGCAGCAGTCCGTCCTCCCAGTATCGCTGCACGAAGTCGACGTAAGGCTGGGCATACGTCCGCAGCGGAATGGTGCCGTTCTCAGTCAGCCAAGCGGGTAACCCACCAAACTCCCATTCCCCACACATGTAAGGGCCGGCACGCAGAATGACGTCTAGCCCTGCCGACTGCGCAGTGAGAATGAAATCAGTGAGGTTGCGCCCAGGCGAACTGAAGTCAAATTGACCCTGATCAACTTCGTGCCAGTTCCACGGAACGTAAGTCTGGATTGAGTTCAAACCCATAGCCCGGAGCCTTTGTAGCCTGTCGTTCCAATATTCCGGCGGCACTCTGGAATAGTGAATGCTTCCTGACATGAGCTGGACAGGGTCGCCATTCCGAACAAAAGTGTCGTTCTCAATCACAAACGTTGGGTCCGCCGATGCTGTAGCCGCAGCCCCAAGAGACGCGCATGATGCCACAGCGGCGATGAAATACTTCATTACTCTGTTCTAATTTGTGACTGCAAGTTGAACCAAAAGTGAGACTTCTAAAACTTATTTCCGCATTTTTTCCGTTTCCCCTATAGGAGGTTGATGGTGGATGGTTGGAGGATGGGTCGAGCCCAGTGCAAGCACGATGCTGTCTCAAAATTACGCCTGTTCTGCCTTGCGCAAGTCTGCACCGTCCACATGGTGACTCTCTTCGTCTGTGCATTCCAGTTGTTGGCACCATACGACGTCAAGAGACCACATGGCCAAGACACCAGCACACCAGCACACCACAGTATCAGACCATGACAAGACCACACGGCAGCATCACCACATCGCCACGAAAACAAAAACACGCCGACCGCTCCAACCGCAGCGGAGCGACAGCGGTGGCACCAACGTCACAACGTCAGACCGTCGCACAAGTCACGCAACGTCGAACCGAACCAATTCAATCCAAACAGCCAAAGATCTTTTTTGGTGAACATGTTGCTGAGTCAGCATCGAAGTGAGTGTGGGTGAGTTGGTGCAGGCTGTGAACGACGCCGACACGCAGTAGAAACGGAAACGACGACTGTGGCTTGCATGTTCCCGCCCTCCGTCAACTGCACCACTGCATGAATGACCCGACCCGTCAACACCACTGAACCACGTCACCACTGCACCACGTCACGGCGTCACGACGCCACGACGCCACGACACCACGACGCCACTGTGTTTGAGAAAACATGAAAGATCACGTCTGATGCTGGCGCGGTATGGGATGGTGTGCGGGATTGCGGGATGGCCAGATGGCAGCACAGCAGCAGAAAGTGGTGGCAGACGGCCGTCACATAGATTCCGCACCGAAAATCAGCAGCCTATTGTGCAAGAATTGTGACATGTTGGAACAGGTTGCAACAGTCATCGTATTTTATATCGTGTAGAGAAATGCTGCAATGATATAACGAGTGCCGGCAGTGATTCGACGTCCTGCGTGGAACAGACTACCATGAAACGAGACCATCTTCGAAGAGTAAAACGAACCCAAAGAAAAAAGTGGATGTGAGAACACGATCATGTGCAACGCTAAACCAAGGCAGCTATGTTACTAGC
>Ga0213839_1001496_pt1 | contig 14892 bp, 23 predicted proteins | sample SWPATP21_FD_160075 | JGI IMG/M metagenome (GOLD analysis project Ga0213839, IMG submission 160075) | Coastal seawater microbial communities from Marineland, Florida, United States - SWPA TP2 #1 | ecosystem: Environmental > Aquatic > Marine > Coastal | place: USA: Florida | collected 2016-08-14 | reverse complement strand
CTGTGTACGAACCACGGTGGTCGCTCAGCTGCTGTTTGCGTCAATTGTTGTAGGTCGCGCCAAAAGTGTGTGATGGCGTTGCTGGAGATCTCGCACATGCCGTCATCGAACTAGGTTACAGCTTTGAACTGCCCGACGTGAGTGGGGAACCAGACCCCGCCTTGTTGGCCCGCGGCTTGGCTTGGATGTGCGTCGGGTGCAAGCCTCTTCCCGGTATGAACACAACACCGTCCACGAAGCGTGCTCCTGGAGGAGAAAATTTGACGATCAGCAACAAGGATCCGAGCGCGATGTGGGCGCAAATTCGTGCCGACAAGCGCATCCCACGCATGACAACAACAACTGGACCAATGGGCTTCGACGAGAATATGGGTCGCTTGGTTGGAACGCCTGGCATGCCCGAAATACTTGGGGATTACGACTTCGAGATTGGTCCGGAAGATGATCCCATTGCAGCTGGACGCAAAGTGTCCGACGCAGTCATTCTCGCCTTTGGCGCAACAAAGTTTGCAGACTTTTTCGTGCTCCATCTTGCCACAGGCATGCGGGCTGTCGAATCGACTTTGCCGTGGGTGGGTGATGCTGATGTCCAGCGACGTATGGTGCGCGCGTTCTGGAAGGTCTGTGTGTACATCTACATCGCTCGAGGTGCACCGTCAACAGAAAACTCAGCGGAGTACATGTCGACAGAAGGCTTGCGCTCGTGGGATGAAATCGTTCATGGCGTGTTGTCGTTTAAGGATGCTCACTTGGCGAAGTTGGTGTTCCTTGCACGCGACTTCTTCTTCGGTGCTGCGAAGGGTAACGTTGCCTATCAGGTGATGGCCGACCAAGCCACCCGTGTCATCGAGGCCGGTGGTGATTGGGAACAGTTTTGAATGGAGTTTTAACTGTAAGCATGGTGAATTTTTGAATTGTGAATTGTGATGCTGTGACCTCTGAATTATTTCACTCGACTTCCCAACCTCTAACTTCCAACCTCCAACCTCCAACCTTGATTCATTGGCCAACAATTCTGAACTTTGGGGCTTCGGACATACTGCAGGGTGCATGCGTGTTATTGTAGTGACCAGCGATGCTTGTATGGCGAGATAATCAGCTTTTTAGAGCACGATGCGTTCTGTCACAGCATTTGTGTTGTGCACGTAACATCGATGCAAGGTGCATCGAAGACCATACGAAAGCACGAACGCAAAAGTTAAAGAAAGGTCCAACGGTTCAATGAATGAAGGAAGGAAGGAATCAGTAATAAGGAAGTGAAGAATAATAACTGGGCCACGACAATGCAGTGAATGGTTGGATAGTCCGAAGTGGTTCGCGAATTACATCGATGTTGAAAGGGCTGCTCGAGTACGGAACGTGGAGGACGTTGTCCTGTGTGTGAAGCTGTGGCAATTGAACTGTGGCCCCGTAGCCTGTGACGCAGATCAGCCAGCTCACTCTGCGAAAATTTTGAGTGAGTGACAGTGACTGACTGACTGACTGACTGACTGCGGGTGACTGGCTGATGGTGACTGGCTGACAGTGACTGACTGGAAGGATGAAACGGACTGTTCGTTGCTCGTTGCTCGTCGTCCGTTTGTCGGTTGGTCGTTTGTCGGTTGGTCGTTGTTCGTTGTCGTCGCCGTTGGTTGTCGCTGTTCGTTGTCGGCGTTGTTCGTCGTCGTCGTTGTTCGTTTTCGGTTTGGGAGCTGCGCTGTGTGGAGAAAGGTGCTGGCCAAATCAGTTGCGCGAGGTTGCGTATCCTCGTGTCGTGGTTGGTGAGACTCCTGTGCGCACGTGCTGGGCGTGTGTGATGCGAATAGATGCGGCACGTTGAGCGGTTTGAATCTGCCGCACAGAGCATTGGCAGTTCAATCAAAAAGTATTTCCAAGCTCACGGCAGTTCAGAGGCATCCATGCGGACAGAGCGTGGAAGCAGAGTGCAAGCTATGATTCGCAGTATGCGCCTGCGGCGTATCAACTGGGCATGGCTGTGTGAGAAGCAACGCGTGTTGTTGTTTTCGAAGACACGCAGCCAACACATTCAAACGATTCAGCAGTATTTATTTTCATGATTACCGTGTGGCAATTCCCTGCAAAATCCACTAAAAATTCCGCCTGCGGTATGGGGCATTGATCGCAGTTGTACCCTTGCGCCACCTGGAGTCTAGAACGATGTCTGATGCTCCCGACACGTCGGTTCCAGTCGGCAACACGGGAGCTCAAAGTTCTACGGCCGAGTCAGGCATAGGTGCCACCACTCCGGACGCTGGTGTTGATGATCAAAACCAGCGCCGTGACAAGCGTCACCACCACAAACACCGCAAACACCACCATGCCAAGTCCAATTCACAGGATGAGCACAAACCGAACAAACCTGATTTACACGATGTTGTGTTGGATGGCGAGTCAAAAACTGCTGCAAGTGCAACAAGTTCAAACATTGAAGCGACTCCCGTCGCAAAAAGTATTCGACGAGCCTCGATGATACCTCCAGGAGTTGTCGTCAATCGGCAGCAGACGATGTCGACGCAACACATCCAACAACACAACAAAGTCATCAACTGGTTGGCACACTCAGCGAACCTTCATTCTACAGTACATCACGGCGTGGCAAAAGACGTACCAGTGGCCAAGCCGCTCACAGCCGACAATCTAGCGCAGCACAAGCGTCGTCGTGAAAGGTCTCGCCCGGACAGGTCTCGCCCAGGCTCCGCTAATTCAAGAACGCATTTCTTTTCCGCATCATCCAAAACCTTAGAAGCTGAGTTGTCGTTTCAAGAAATGGTTGATTCGCTAGAACATGATATTGGTGAAGCTATGGCTCTGGTATGATCGCTGTTGCAAAGCACGCTCCAAAATGCATCCCACTTTTTTCGACATTGATTTTCTTTTCACTTGAACAGGCCGTTTCTCGAAAAGAAAGTTCCCAAAGCACCTATGAGCAGCGCAGGCGGAAGGCTTGCGTGAAAGGTGTGCGGGACAAGGTTGCAAATGTGGTAGACTCCACGTGGGCACAGAACATTATTACGGCCCTCGTGGTCCTCAACGCCATTTTGATTGGCATCGAAACGGACTATGGTCCGACTGGTTTCTACTGTGAAGGTGGCACCGAGGGCCACGACTGCAATGAAGATAGTATGATGGCCGCTTTTTATGTGGACACAGTCATTGTGGGCATTTTCAATCTCGAAATTGTTTTGAAACGTAAGCGAAGCACCCACACCATGTTTGGCCGCCAAAAAGTAGGGCTTAAATGTTGTCTTTGCCTGATCTTCCATAGTTTTTGCGCACGGAGAAAACTTTTTCAAGGACGGGTGGAACATTTTCGATTTTGTGGTCATTTTACTGTCGGATATGGACCTTGTGCTGGGTGCCGTTCCAGGCATTGATTTGCAGGCTGGGCTTAGCGCTGTGCGGCTATTGAGAGTGGTACGCATTTTCCGACTTTTGAAGTCGGTTCGCGAGCTACAGGAGCTAACTGAGGTGCGTGTTTGAGGAGCTGTAACGTCTGGCGTCATCACAAAGCTTTATCTTATGGTCTCTGTGTTGTCAAAGGCATTCGTCAGCAGTGCACCTGGTGTTATGTGGGTTGGTGTTCTACTCGTGATGATGTTCCTCGTATTCAGTGTTGTCGGAACTGTCTCGTTCGGGCTCAATACTGGTGAGGCCATTCAACAGGCCGAGTACTCGGAATGGTTCGGGTAAGTGCGGTGGAGTGTCAACTGCCATCTTCAAGGGAGGTGACAGCATTTTTCATTTCTGTGCCTCAGGACTGTGGGGTCGTCCATGTACTCTCTGTTTCAAATCATGACATTAGAGTCGTGGAGTATGGGCATTGTGCGAGAGGTGCGTTACGAACACCGTGTGCGTCCGAATGAAGGTCCCCGCTCACGCCATCCCTACGATGGCCCGCTGTAACTGCAGGTCATGCATGAGTGGAACTACTCTTGGCTTTTCTTCGTTACATGGATTTGCTTGTCATCATATGGCATTCTGAACTTACTTGCATCCGTTTTCGTTGAAAAAATCATCGAAGCGAAAGAAAAGGTACGCTATTGTGTACTTCCTGCTGTTTTATTTTTGTTCCACCTGAAACTGTCATCCGTGGACCAGACCGAGGAGCAAAAGAAAGCCCAAACCTCATTGGAGAGGAAAGAAGTCACTTCTCTGTTACATGACTACTTTTATCAAATGTCTTCCAATGATGATGGGTTGAACCTTGAGGAGCTGAAGGAGGGAGTCAAACAAGAACCCTTGTTTCGTCGAATTCTGTCCGATACTGGGTGCGTTGATCACATGTCCCATGCTTCACACTCGGGTGCAAACTCCAAACTAATCGCTGCGCTCCTCCGTTTGTGTATGATGTAGCTGGATGAAAGATGGCTCACAAGCCGTGGACACACTGTTTGAAATTCTCGATATCAACGGCGATGGTCTAGTGAACTACTACGAATTTCTGAACATTGCCCTATCGACGGTGAGTGAGCATACTGCGGACTCTTCGAAATATGTTGGAAATATGATGTCTACATACCTAACATTTGAACGTAGGATGATGCTCTGACGAAGGAGGATATTCTCAAGCAGCGACTGAATCTCAAGGGGAAAATGGATGATTTGTTTTCGGAGCTGAACACTTTGGACAAAAATATCGTTGATGTGCTTGACATCACTGACGATCAAAGCGTCAGCGATGGAAAAGATGGGCGAAGCGAGAATGACACGTCTCCCAGCGGGGGCGGTGCTCTGTCGACCGTGAAAGAGGAACAGCCTCGCGATCTTGAGAGCAAACATCGCGACGTGACAGCCTCCTCTGTCGTCCATGCAGCAACCCATCATATTTTTGCAGACTGTTCAAGGGAAGAACTTACCAAAATTTGCGTCAATGCCAGTGTGATGACCGAACACGAAGCTTCATTGAGCGCAGCCAATGTGTCCGAGAAGGATATGCTTCAACGGCTCGAGCGCAAGATGCGCCGTACCCTCATGTGGTGGTCCAATTAATCGTGGGCAAAATAAGTAATTTTATTGATGAAATTTGTGGAATATTGCAAAACGCACCGCTGGGTGTCACACTCGATCGAGTGTTGCCACGCCAACTAACTGCAAACCAGCTCCAAGAACAGAGCGTGCCGCTTTGCAGATCTCAAGACGGAATGCTTGGCGATGGTGGCCTAAAATTCGCTCCGTCCCGTAAAATCTGTGAAAGCATGTCGCCGTTGTGAACAGGTACTCGCACAGTCCATTGAGTTGGTACCTAATTCGTCAAACACATCAAGTTACGACGCGTCAAACAAAGCAAAAAACATCTAGCTTCACACTCACGTCGAAGAAACTTGGTCGATGACATCCGGAAACATGGCAATGTGGAGGAGCATGTCCCGTTCTGCGTCAGAACATTCTTCCACTAATTCGTGCTGGACATCAAACATGGTGGACGATTCTTCGGTGCTTGCCGTCTGTGACGCGTTAAGGAGCTGAGTTAAGCGACCGTAAGCGTACAAAATGCGAACGCAACTGTTACTTCGTCCTCCGTCCACGGACATGAGTGCATCTACAGAAAAAGAGTAGTCGGTACTCATGCCGTGTGACAAGTCGAAAAACCTATGGTGCACTCAGTATTAAGCACCGCTTTGGAAGCATGGCGACAATCCAGTGACATTGTCACACCTAAGTGCCCCTGCACCCAAAGTTCGTGCGACTTCACGCTGACTATCAGTAGCGGTTGAGAGGTCCACTTCGCCGCCAGCAAGTGCATGTGTAGAACCGGCATCTCGCGCCATTGTGTGGGATAATGCTGCCTCATAAGACTGCTGGAGTAAATCTGCCAGCAATGGCGTTCCACCGTCACGTGAGCTCATTTTACGCCCGTCCTCACCCAGGATGAGGCCGAAGGGAATATGGCGGACCTTTCACAATCAATACATTGCCCTCATCAACTTAGCGCACACGCCCATGCCAATAAATGTGCATCGTACCTCGACAGTGTCAGGATTCCACCACCCGGCACGACGGGCGATCTCAAATACCTTCAACAAGTTGAAACACAGCGAATCGACGACAATGAAATCAAGTCTGTGTTGATGTTGTCAAATACTGCTGATACATCAACATACAGAACGCAAGGCCGAACCTGCTCGAAGTGCCAGCTTTGGGCGTGGTCCACAACATACAGGACACGGTCATAGCCCTGGTCAAGCCCTACATCATCGGCGGGAGATCGTTGAAATTGCCTGGTGGGAAAGTATGCAGCAACTCGCAAGCTGGTACGTACGGTGGCGCAAGGCTGCCAGGTCGGTGGTTGCATACAGGTAGCTTCCGTCTTTCTTTTGTACGATAGTTGGTGGCTTTTCTGGGCCATCGATAAAAATGCACTGAGCTCCGTCTGACTCCTTAAAAACGAGTGTGTCGCTTGCACTCTGATGCTCACCCAACTCTCGCTGGCTTGCATTCCGCAAGTCCGCAACGACTTCTGGCAGCATGGCGCTGTACATAGATTCGCCGCGTTCAACAAGACCGGTAACGCCCAGCTGTTTGAACAGCTTCTGAAAACTCCTCCGACTCACCTCACACACGAGCGCCCAATTGTGCCGAAGAGTTCCAATGGCCTCCTCGTCCGACGCCGAGCTTTGCTGCAACTCTTGGACATTGGTGTGGACGATTTTTGCAAATTCGGCGTCGGAATCGTATCTTTGTTTCGCAGCTGCGTACTCTTGTCCAAGGACGTCGGCATCGATGGGCAAAACGCAATCCTCCGATTGCAACTCTGATAGGGCGAGCGATGACAGCCAGTGCTTGTGGTGTTCGCTCTGCTGCAAGTGGGTCAGCACGATCGCCATTGGGGTGCCCCAATCACCAACATGGCTGACGCGATCGACTGAATGTCCTTGAAACTCGAGGACCCGACATATCGAATCACCAATGATGGCAGACCGCAAATGCCCAATGTGCAGTGCTTTGCACATATTCGGAGACGCAAAATCCACCAACACCCGTTGCCGCTTCGTGGACGTGGTAGCATGGTCTTCAAGTGCCTGACCATTTGTCGAGTCCAGGTTCGAATTCAGCACATTTGCGCATTGTGACAGCCACTGCGGGTTCAATGCAATGTTAAGAAAACCATTGCCCGACACATCAACACTCTCAATAACGCCATGTGCGTCACCCAAGGGTTGCCGGTCGGAGTTTTCGATCCCACTTTGAAGTTCGGTCCCGATCGCCGTTGCAATTTCATGTGGTGGTTGTCGAAGCACCCTCGCCAGTTGGAAGGCAATATTGCTTTGGAAATCGACTCCTTCGAACTTAGACCGGGTTATCACGGCTCTCGGGTGCGGCAGCGTCCCGTTTCTTGAGTGGGCTTTCGTCGTCGAGGTCGCTGCAGCCTCGAGTGCCGGGAAGGTGCGGCGAGCGGCGTCAATAACTGCCTCGCCCAACGTCCGGGTGACTCGGACTGACTTCATCGTTGCAAGCTATCCGCCCTTGAACCTACGCGGAGCCTGGCTAGGCCCACAGCGCATGATATCGCCTAGCTCACCACATCCCGGCCAATTCTTGTTTTTAACGTGTTTTATGTTTTGAACACGTCCTGATGAAGCACAAGCACGTGGACTTCGAACTTCGCAACAACTACTACAGAAATCCAAGCTCTCGTCCATGCACGGCGTATGCATGCTAAATTGTGGTTCTCATGCCACCCATCCCATCCCAAGGTTTTAATTCCCACCGCAGCCAGGTTAAGTCCATCAACTTTCACCGAGCATGACGGTGGCTTTCTCGGAACAGCAAGGTCCCGAGTGATGATAGGCGATCAAGACAAAAACACGCAGCTGCAACCAACAAACACGAGCCGTGTAACATCTGTCTCTCGACTGTGTCGACTACGACAATGACAATGGGAATTGTTGCGGACCCAGCGCGTGAGCTTACCACCAAACTCCGACAACTCCCAGCTTACCAACAAACGTTCAAGCAAGCAAGCAACCAACCAACCAACCAAACGAGCGAACGCACGACCAAACGAACGAACGAACGAACGAACGAACAGACGAACGTCGTCGTCGTCGTCGTCGTCGTCGTCGTCGTTGTTGGTTGTCGCTGATGGGTGGTGGTGGCCGCAAGGTTTGAGTGCGTTAGTGCGAGGGAATGGATGCTGTAGCCGTTGAAGGTGTGAATGAAAGTGCGGGTGAGTGGGTGGGTGAGTGAGTGAGTCACAGTGACTGACTGTGGGTGGTGCTGCGGCCATGCGGTGGTGCTCGGTGTTCGGTGTTCGTCGTCGTTCGATTTGGAATGACGACTTTGCGTGTTTGTGTCGTCGTTCGTCGTTCCGTTGTTTGTCGTCGTTCGTCGTTGTTGGTCGTCGTTCGTCGTCGCGTTGTTGGTTTTGTTGTTGTTGCTTCCGCTGCTACTGTTGTTGTTGTTGTTGCTGCTGCTGCTGCTGCTGCTGCTGCTGTTGTTGTTGTTGATGATGATGATGGCGATGATGATCGTCGTCGCGTTGGCGTCGCGTTGGCGTTGGTCGTCGTTACGCTGTTGCGGTGTTAGGGGTAGTTGTCGTTGTGATAGTGGTTTCGTTCGTGTTCGTGTTCGTGGCCGTGGTCATGGTCATTATTCTGGCGGTCGTTGCTCGTTGATTTGCGAGTTCGGTTCCATGTGCTCGAGTTGCATGGTGGGCGAAAGGGAGAAGCACGATGAGGACGGCCGGAACCGACAAGCACGTTGAGGAAGTATCGAAGAGACCATGACGCAGAGAGTACCGGAGGAGACTGACCTCAGTGCCCCTTTGATCCACGGCGTCGCGTTTCGTCGGCAACATCTTTAGACGATTTAAAATTTTGCGACAGCAAATTCGATCGTTGCGAGTGTCACATCGGCAACCGAAGTCGGCCTTGGTGCGGTGCACACAAGTCGCCATGGCTGCCTTTCGAGGTATCGGCCGGGCTATGGGGTTCGTCGCACAGAACGGACGTAGCTCAGTCCGGTTCATGGCACACACGCAGTCGCCGAAAGTGTCAATGAGGACCCAAGTTGCGCCCAACATGCGGACGGCTGCTGCGCCTCAGGCAACGGTGGAACAAGTGGTTTTCAAGCAAGGGCCAACAACGCGCAGATTTATGTCGACCCAGAACAAGAACATGGCCCTCGAGCTTGCGGTATGTTCCCGATACCGTACTGCCAGCAGCATTGTGCGCGAATTCACGTCACCGTTTATTGTCTGCTGTAGACACGGCGAAATGCGCTTGCAGTTTCCAATTTATTAGCAGTCCTGCGGGTAGGTGTCGATGACGCAATTATGAAATTCTGTACGGAAGAGGACGACGACACGTGCGTATGCCTGTTGTTGTGTTGCTGCCTGAGTGGGGTTCAAATTGTTTCACACTACATGTGCCCCTCAACCATTGTTGACTTTCAGTTAAAGTAGCATCTTTCCTGTTTCATTTGTCCAGATAACAGCAGTTTCGTTCCCACACTTTCGTGGGAGCATTTCGCAAGCTCTGTCTGCAAGCCACGGTAACAACAGACGTCGACGACGCAGGCATAATTCATCCCGTAACAATAAAAGAAATCGTTGACATGCCATCAAGGCCATGAAGATTTATTGAGCTTACACTACACCTCCCACGTTGCACTCCCATTTGGCCTATGCGACACGAACAGTAATAAGGTCATCCTCACGACTCAGAGCAATCGTTGCAAAAACGCAATACACACCCTCCATTATGAGACAATTGTCTCATAAGACGACGAGACTGTGACCGTGTCATGCCAGGTGACTCCAGCTGTTCCTGCTGGTAAGCACACAAGCCACCGTCAGCACCAATACGACCATTCGTGATGAGTGTCGGCAAATACAACACACCTTCTGAGGTGCCTTAGTTGTAGACTCAACCGCCGATGTCGGTCGTTCAGATGCGCTGGCTGTGGACACCTAAATCAAGATCCAACCGATCAAATCATCAGGATAACGACAAGGAGCAACGGTCAACTGTGCAACTTGTGCTCGGTCGAGTAGGTGCAGTGTATGTAGACTCACCGCCCCAGCGTTGGTGGCGAAACCGACCTGCATTTACAAACACAGTTCATATCCCAGTTTTGAACAAGAGTCCCCGACAAGTTGCAGCTACACACCACTTCGTCGCCGTCTTCTTCATCAACATTGGTTGTATCGTTAGTAGTTGCTTTGGACAAATCTGCTCTCGCCTCTTCGTTCTACAGTGGACGCAAAAGTATTAAACAAAGTACTCAAAATAGATTGACTTCTCCGGCGTGCCACAAACCTGAGCGCGCCGTAGCTTCAACTGCTTGTATGCCGTGTTCACCCACTTGACCAGGCGCGAAATCTACGTGCAAACCGCAAAGGCAAAGATTAGGACCACAGCGTTGGTCGCAGCATGCAAACTTAACAATGCAGGTTTACCTCCTTTTTCATCCACTCTTGCAAATACACCTCATATACGCTATCAAAGTACGTCGCGGGGAGAACTTGCGACGCTATTTCCTCTTCAGGTAGGAACTTCTCTCCCATGACTAATTCCTACACACAAAGCGGAAAGCTAAACATTGAACAAGGGATCAACATCGGGCTTGTATTCAAGCATTGTACGACCTCGTGCGTGAACGTCGCGGCCTCCTCAGCGTGCTGCCCCTGGCCCAACTTCGTGCTCTTTTTTCGGGCTTCATGCAATTTTTCCTCATGCGTCCTGATCCGATCAAAATCATAGCGCAAAGACCTAGTGTCACAAGCAAAGTTTATCATGTTGAGACGTGGCAGAAACGTGCCTTTGTTCATTAGGACGGCGTCCTCGCCGTTCAGCACGCTCCGCTTTTGCCTGCAGTGTGCGCATCACATTTGTTGAAATACGAAACTTTCGATGGTTCTCGGACGAGTGGCCTACCTGTTGTGAGAGTTTGACCAGCAATCGCGTTTCTCCGAGAGTGCCTCTGGTCAAGTTAGGCGGAGGGTAGAACTTGTTCTCGTCCAGTTCTTCACCAGGTCTGTGGCAACAGCCAGACAGCGGTGAAGCAAACATCCAACCTGAGGGCGTCGGGCTGCTACAACAAAATAAATGATGCGAAAAACTAACCTGGGCAGGCTGTTTGCTGCAGCGTTCTCCTCGCCCGGAGGAAGGTCACGCGCCAACTATCAAGCAACGCCAGTTGCAATAAACCTCGAACTATCGCAGTCATAAATGCCATGCACAACACACCTCTCGATATGCTCCTCGGACAATCATGTAGATAATCGACGCAAGCACTTGCAAATTCCGCATCGTCCGTTTCGACTTTTGAACTTCTGGTGCGAGCTTGAAGATACATGCAACCGAAAAGCGAACTTTCAACGACAGTGACGACTTGTGTGCAGCCACTCGTGGTGTCAATATCACTTACCAAACCGCACGACCACGGTGATAGAATGCACCATGGAATAGCGATCCGCGTCACAAAAAAGTTCAGAATGATTCGCTTCACAGTCCACTGATTCATTTGTTTAGTTCCCCCAAACAGAGTAAACCTGAGTTGGACAGTACGAACTGGAATGTAACAGCAATGCGTCATGTGTCGCAACTGCAAGAACTTTCGACGAACAGCATGTTGTGTCTTTCTGATCTGAAGAAAAAGTTCCGAGGAAGATGAGCGCCGACCTTGGTCAGACGCGCTAAAAAGTCGAGTATCGGCGTGGGAATTTGCCCTTGGTCTGTCACCTGCGGCAAGCGGCAAGAATGCGCTGTTTACACGCATGGATATCGAATGCATCCAAAGCACGCAATCACAACGAACGTCTTCGAGCGAACTGAGCACCCGTCTTGCATGTATTTTTATTTGGAGCATTTTGCTAAGGTTCATCAGCATGACGGTCAATACAACGCAACGCAACGGTCAGTGAAACGGAGAACAATGAACTTGATGAGTCGCCAAGTCCGGAACACGAACCGATCCAACTTGTCTACTTGCTTCTTGGACAACTTGAGTTGTTTCAACGGGGCTGTTGGCTCGATGGCAAAATCCAGATCTGTGTGCTGAGATACTGACTACAAAGAACAACGAAGAACGACAGTGGATCAAATGGCAAATCGACGCAATGTTATAGCCACGCCAGACCACACGCACCTTGACCGGGACAGCAATGATCCCAGACAGCCACCCTTTGACCACATCGAAGTAGAGCTTCAACAAATCAAATCTACACGAATGCGGCATCACATTACACAAGAGGTCTTGACAACACACTGCTACGATTTCCAATATTTCGTGTCGCAACTTACATTTCGCGGCTGGATCGGGATCGAAATACGGCTGCTTTTTCGAAGTTGTTGTGCACGTAAGTTGTGGTCAAACGCCTCATAGCCTACAGATTGGGTTATGTTACAACGTGGCTTCAAACAGTCGCATAGCACAATCATTCCGCAAACCTGTACCGCAGACGCTATGGCCTTGAACGTCTGGATTGGGGACAAAACAAAGCTTTGCGGATCATTGTCGGGAAACTTCTTGCGCAATGATGCCTGTTTATCACACAACAACCAGAACATGGCATCACAAAAGCAAGCTTGTGTGGAGCGTGATGGACCGACCGCTGTCAACGAACCAACTCATTCCGCCTGTATCGCGGCCGCTTGATGTACTCGCAGGCCTTAATCTTCTTGATAATATCCAGAACATCTTGTCGAGTGTGATTTTGTTCTTGTGCTATCCTCAATGCCTCTAGGCGTGCCTCAGTGTCCAGCGCCTCCTCATCACTGTCGTCGCCGTTGCGGTTGAGATACTTGGACTTGTTGCCAACTTGGTTGGCATCGCTGCCGGGATTCTCGTCGGCCAATTTTTCAATCCCTTCCTGCTTCAAAAAGTCGGCCAACCAATTTTTGGTTTCGGGCTTGGATCGTGTTGCGGCTTTAGCCTGGATTCACGAAGGAATGCATGCATGAGCGTATGACGAAAGAGATATCCGAAGGAAACAGAACTTACCTTTTTCTCCAATTTTTTTTGCTTTGCTCGCTGTCGTCTCTGCTTTGCAAGGCGTTCCTCTTCGGCACGCTTTTCAGCTGCGGCTACGCCATCGGCAAAACCTCCTTCAGGATCCAGCTTTCTTGCTCTGCTTGGGCTTTGCCCGGCATTTGACCTTTGCGCGTAAGCGTTCCCTCCTCCCTCGTACGCGTGCGCGTGTATTGTGGGATGGGCACCACGCTGGGCGAGACTAAGTCGCATGGCATTTGTCATCTGCTGCCTTTGCATTGACAAAAGAGCCTTCTTCTTCTGAATGTTGAACTTTCTCATCTGCGCAGCATGTGCATGCATGTGCGGGTCGACTGGTGCCCGAGACCGCGCAACTGCACCAGCGCCATACATCGTTCGTATGGGTGCTGCCGAGTAGGGAGACGCAGCAGCTCCAGCAATGGGTGGCAGTCCGCTCGCGTTAGGGGTCTTTGTTGAGGCCGCATATCCGGCGGAAATTGTTGGAGCATGCGCTGGCGTGTGCTGGTAGGAATTTGGAATGGTAGACAACAATGTTTGGGCTCTTTGTGCGAGTTGCCGCTGTTGACTCTGCACCTGCTGTAGTTTCGCTGAATAGCCCGACGGTTGCTGGAAAGATGCAGGCATTTTGGGGTACGACTGTGGATTGTATGCGCCTCCCGGATACCCGCTGTAAGCCGACCCTGATCCATAAGTACCCGTAGCACCATACGCACCCGTTGCACCATACGCACCAGTTGCACCATACGTAGCAGTGGCAGGGTACGGGTTTGACGTGCCGTAGCCAGTGTTCCCGCCGTAATTAGTTGCTGAATTGCCATAGCCTGTTCCGTATGCACCCCCGGCTGCGTACGAGGCGCTGGGATACGAGGTACCACCACCGTATCCACTTCCTCCGTAGCCATACATGGCTGCAGAAGGAGTTAGCGCATGGAAATTCGAAGGATGGTCCACATCCTCCGTGGCTGAAATGAAGTTGTTCAAAAAGAGCACTGACCTTTCGTGTTATTTTCCCACTATTGTGTTGCAAGATCTTCGCATTTTCCATTTCGCGCCATTCATTGTGGAGCTTACTGCCAACCACAAAAGGCACGGACACAACATACTCCAACGAAATACAGTGAGGACGAGACCTCTCGAGTACAACATCAAGTGAGTACAACATCCTATCCACTGTCTCCACCCTCGCCATCATGGCCGGCACCAATACCAACGCCACCAACGACACCACTACTACGTTCACCACCAACACCCAACATCACCAATAAAACCACCACCACCAACAGCAATGACAACCGTGATACGGACGCCCACACCAAAACTAACACCAACACCAACACCAACCGCAGCAACAACGACGACAAACACGCGACGACGACGACGACGAACGACGACGACGACGACGACGACGACAACGACAACGGACAACGACGACTCAAAAAAAGTGCAGCTGTACCTGCCGTTACTGCAAGCGATGTAAAACTATAATGCCAATTATGTCACTTTAGTTAGAATACTACAACTAATGCACGTTAACCACATTGGCTTTTATCAGTGACGACTGTGTGCTGAAGTTGTTTGTGATGTTGCGACGGACGATGACGATGACAACGGACGACGGACGACGGACGACGGACGACGACGGCGACGGCGGCGGCGACGATGACAACATACAAAGCACAATGCACAACACTTAACTTGATAGCTGTGGTGGTGTGGAAGTGCGTGGGCACGGTAGCTTCTTTGGATCCGAAAACGGCTGGGAAAAGCGCCAGGATGGGAAATCAACCTCAACATGCATTAAGGAGGGACGCTACAGGTCCGGGGATCGTGTGCGTTTCAAAGCTCAAGCAGTGGCAACAAAAGGCTGAAGCATGAGACAGCTGGTAGATGGAACACAGAAGGAAACAACAACAACGACACTTTATTTGAAATATACAT
>Ga0213839_1001494_pt1 | contig 14908 bp, 16 predicted proteins | sample SWPATP21_FD_160075 | JGI IMG/M metagenome (GOLD analysis project Ga0213839, IMG submission 160075) | Coastal seawater microbial communities from Marineland, Florida, United States - SWPA TP2 #1 | ecosystem: Environmental > Aquatic > Marine > Coastal | place: USA: Florida | collected 2016-08-14 | reverse complement strand
TTGGCCACGCAGCAGAGCTCTCGATGGCATGTCTGCCAAAGAACTCCAAGGCGGATCATTCCTTGGCTGTGCATCCAGCAGCGATTGCGACGTCGGTTGCCTCGAAAGTTAAGCGCGAACCAAAAACTACAAATTGGAAAAAACAAGAACAACTCACATCACGCAATGTGATGCGCCGAGATGCGTGCCCTTTCAACACACTTGCCGGCATTCCAACTAACCAAGCCCAACAACAACAACAACAACAACACACAACCCAACAAGGCTAGGTTTGTGTCTCTCCTGAAACCGTGCGAGATCGAAAGCGCAGTTAAAGCGACAGAGAATGGGAGGCAAGGGGTAGGAGGTGGGAGGGCGGTCAACGAGCTTCACGCCAGGAAGTCAATGAAGTGAACGAAGTTCGAACTGAGCCGCACGGTGCACGTACGTACGTCCGCCGCGCCAACTACAAGGAAGGAGGAAGGTCACCGAACACGCTGCCGAGCGTGTTTGTTGAGCGATTGATGGATGGATGATGGATGGATGGATGGATGGATGGATGGATGGATGGATGGATGGATGGATGGATGGATGGATGGATGGATGTGGAAGAAAGTGGTGACTGACTGACTGACTGACTGGCTGGCTGATGGGTGGAGTGAGTGGTGGAGTCACCAAAGTTGTCAGTCAGTCATCAGTCAGTCAAGTCAAGTCAGTCGTCAGTCACCACTCACTCACTCACTGAGAACTGAGAACTGAGAACTGAGAACTGAGAACTGAGAACTGAGAACTGACGACTGACGACCGACCGACCAACCAACCAACCAACCGACTGGTGACAACAATGGTATCCAGAACTACTAACTCAATCAACTCGACTGTTTGTTATACCACTATGACTTGACTTGACTTGGCTTCTTGACTTGACTTCACTTCACTTCACTTGACTTCACTTGACTTCACTTGACTTCACTTGACTTGACTTCTTTCTTTCTTTCTTTCTTGCTGCTTGGTGCTTGGTGACTACTCGTACTTACTTATGGTGACTTATTACTGACTTACCTGATGATGACAGCGTATCTTTGTTGATTGACCACCTACCATTGATTGGCCATACCTCCTGCAACCTGCCAACCTGCCAAGGTTATTCGCACCACGACCACGACAAATGAACTTCAGGCGCGGAAAACCGCGACACCGTGTGTTGCACCGTGGGCGTGGTGTCGTGAACCGGTGTGGTACTGGGGAGCGACCATGATTGCGTGGGCAATTTTCGACAACTCGCGAACCGCGGGCAATGAGGAAAACTTTGAGTGCGTTTGTGCCGTTTGATAAAGTGTAGAGTTTTTTATTTGATCCGTTTTGTTGATTTCTTTCTTCGACGTCTGTTGTGAAAACAGTGTTGAGGCTACTCACGTGATGGTTCGCAACAACTGTGTACTTTTGCTGGCAGCTGCTGTCCCGCTTCTGGCAGACAGTGCCTCCGCGCGATCCAAGGGCAGCCTGCTCTGGAAACGTACCAACGGCGGGCCTGGCACGTCCGGTGATCTGATCGACAACGCCCCGGCGGCAGTTGACTCAAATGGCGTTTACTTTGTGTCAGAGGCTGAAGATTGGGGCGTCTTCGCTCTCGATTTAAAGACGGGCGAGCAGCTTTGGAACGCCACCCATGAGGCTGCGGCATCTGCAAGCTCGCCCACTGTTCTCGATGGTTCGCTATTCTACTTGCTCGACAACGGAAAAGTGCAACTTCACTCCCACCACGCTGAATCCGGGAAAAAGAATTGGGTGTGTGAACTCCCAAGCGCAAGTGTGAATGATGCACCAGTTGCCGGAGGAAATGGATTCGTCTATGTCATGCTGGGCAGTTCTGAGACTGACCAAACTAACACCTTGCACGCGGTCGACGCTTCGACAGGCAAGATTTCTTGGAGTACCTTTGTTGACGGAACCCCGAGCCGGCCGGTGGTTGCCAATGGTCGATTGTTCGTGTCAGCCTTCGACAACCAACAACAGGAGTCCAGCAAACACAGTGAGTGGAGCTCCACCACAGTGCACGCTTTCAATGCCCACAGTGGCGCACGGCTGTGGAGCTCTGCGAACGTGGGAAATCAATGGGCGACACCGGTGGTCGTCGATGGGAAAGTGCTGACATCTGCCGAGTCGTCGTCGTTTTTCGCTCTTGATGCGGCAACTGGCGACCGGCTATGGGAAGCTACCGTTGACGGATACAACGGCCTTGCACCCGCTGTCGAAGACGGCCGAGCGTTCCTCGCCGGGGCATTGACGTCCATGTACGCTTTCAACGTTTCCACGGGAGACATCCTGTGGTCAACTGATCTCGTCGACAACGGGCACCTTTGGTCCGTTCCGTCCGTGGCCGATGGTTCCGTGTACGTGGGCGGAGATGATGGCAATCTGCACAGCCTCGATGCCGCCACTGGCAAGGTGCAGTGGAAGTACGAAGTAGATCCAAGCTTGGCCGTCGGTTCCCCGGTCGTGAACGATGGTGTTGTCTACGTTGGAGCCAACACGCCGTGGGGTGTCGGATCACCTGATCAGTTGTTCGCTGTCTCAATTGAAGAGGGCAGGTCGAAGTGAAAAGGAAGGGTTTTGAACCGAGGTAACGTGTGGTAGTAAGGTTTACGCACAACACGCTGCGTATTACGAGTGTTTTTGCAAAATGTAATCTAAGCCCGTGTAGAGGCTACCGCATGTTTGCATCTCAAATTCCAACAGACCGCTAATTTGTGTGCTGAGATGCTTTTCGCGATGGCAATGCATTTGTCGCACCATCGCGGCCATGTTGGCAACCTGTGACTGCAACTCAGCCTGCCATGACATGAAAACGGCATGCGTGAGAGAACCTTCTTGAAGCACGAGACTATTCCGTGCTGATCACGCAAGTGCCTACCTGTGTTGCATCCACCTCTGCTTGCACTTTGACGACTTGTGGGACTTTATCAAACGCTTGCCCACTCTTTTTTTTGGCACGTGCAATTTCCTGACAGCCATCCACAAGCGTTTCACGCGAGCAAGGAATAAACGGCGCTCCCTTACAAAAATGCACACCTGTTCGCTTCGTTTCAGCAGGCGTTGTAATTTCCCACACAAGTTGCGGCGTCGCGGGATAAATTGTGTCAAGTGAGAAATTAAGTCGGCTACACCACAGCGTTTGCGTGTCAACGTAACGTATTTTGTATTGGTGACACATGATCGCATCACGCTTACCCGCACTGCTTCGAAGGCGCTCCACGGTCTTCATCTGCACGAATAGCATTATGTCCCACAGTCATTGACCTGAAACGGAGCAGACACCACCAATGCATATCGACTCCTACCGTGTCCGAACTAAACTTCTGGAAGAATCCACTGCTCTGAATGGCGGCGTAATGCTTCTGCGTCTCTGCCAATGCGTGGGCCGTCTCGGTGTGCAGCTGAATTGGTTCCACGAAGGTATGTAACTGAATTGGCAGTTGCAGATAGCGGTGAATTGCTGTGATGAGCTGTAATGGATCAACCAAAGAGAGCGAAAAGAACTTACCTCCGCAAAGTACGTCATAACGTGTTTGGCACGAAGTTGAATGTTTTTCAGGAGGCCAGGCAATGCCTACAAGTGCGACAGGTAAGCGACGATGCAATTGCGTGCCACGACAACGTTCTTCCGTACTCGCTGAAAAGCTTGAACAATCCTCAAGTAATCTCTCCAGAACTTGATTTCGGCATCAAAGAAAGTCTTGCCTGGATCAACCACCAGATCCCCGAACTCGCCACGATTCTCGCTTCCTAGCTGTGCGAAAAAGTCTTCAAGCAAGCAAAGGCCATCTTTCAACGTCAAACACACCGCCGACGTGGCACAAAGCAATGTGACCTTGAATTTGGCGGTCCTGCAGTGGCTTCATGACGAGTTCAGATACAACCCCGAATATTGTCGAGGACGTAGACACCTGGAATACCATGTACTCGTGGTCAAGCTACGACGTTCAAGAGTCCCGAATCGCGCATACCAACACACCTCTCGCGCCAAAAATGTTCTGAGATGCAAGGAAACTAACGCTTCGTGTCTGTTCTTGAGGACTGAGAATCAACGTAAAACTGTGGTCACTCTACCTGACACTGACAGAGAGCACGAGCAGCAGACCACACGAAAAAACCTGAAATTTGTTCCAAAAGCTTTTTGTGTTCCTCTTCCAAGAGGTATTGCGCGTTGTTTTTCTCTTCCAAGCGCCTGCGAGCGACAACTCTCGAGGTGAGACAACAACAGTGGCGCGTGCTTTCACATGACTTTGCACTTACTCAATCACTGTTGGGTCATCCTCAGCGGCAACGAAGGAATTCCCTTTGGATTGGCCTGAGGCGTTGCGCATGATTACATGAGCGAATAGGCGGATTGCGTGAAACACGTCACATGCTCTTCACCTTGAGCTTTCTTGAGCTCTTTGTCATACGCAGCCGAGCACTGCTCAAACTTTCGAATCGCTGCTAACCGCTTTTGAATTCGCTTGTTCTAGTCGCACAGAAATTTCCATTACCAAACGCAGCAGAGGCAGGGTGGAAGGAGTGGAGACGGTGTGCATGGCACGGCAGACTCACCAAATTGGTTACCGTCGACTCGTGGTATGGTTTGAACTCAACGAGCGAGCCGTGCAGGTCGCGAAGCATCTTCTCAAGGTGGGTTTCATTGAAGAGAGAGCGGCTCCTGCAGTCGAATGGGGCATGTTGCAACAAAATGTTGTGACGAAGGGGGACATACTGCATGAACTTAACAAATGACGGGTATCGTACGCGCACTGCTGCCCGTAGACTTGCAAAGCTTGGATGTGTTCTGGAGCTGACCGATCGGCGGCGACCTGTGCACATCCATACATATGACATCACTGTATAATATAAGACCTTGCTGACTTGGTGCACCAGAAACGGCATTGATGTACCAAGGAATTCAACTCCTTCACATGTGCTGCCCTTGTGTCGACAACAGACTGTATTTCGTTGGCCAGGAAAGCGTCGATAGCCTGTGGCGTGCAACGAAAACCCATTGCGTAATTTTGGGAGGTAGAGCACACAACAACAGTCATCGAGCAACATCACCAACCCTAAGGTAGCGCGGGACGGCTTTCGTTAACTTGGCGAAAAGCCCTAAGTTCAGTCGGAAGTATTCCGCAAACTTCTGAGAAGTGATCTTCGAATCAATCTGCGTTCCACACAAGTGATTTGATGCGTGAAAAAATAAGCAAACCACAACAAAACAATAATAAACATTCGAACGAAGGTATCAATGGAGTGCTCTTCCAATGCAGTCATTTCACACGCACATGTTTCTGCTCGATCTTGCGGTGGGGAGTGGACACACGGTCTTCGCTTTGCGAAGAAGCTGCTTCTCGAACACTGCCAGCGCGGCTTCGTCGGCGCCCCGACGAACTCTGCTCCGGGCTTTGGGCTTGCGTCTCGACACGATGATCAGTCTCAACGGGTTCAGGAAGCTTCGGCGCTGAGTTACGGCTGGAAGGGTCACAACTTAGAAGCTCTGCTCCATACTGATCATGCACAAGCTTTTGCACCTGTGCGCAATCGACAAAGCGAACAAACGGTCAAAAAAAGTGTATTCGAGCAGCAGCAACCACAGTGACCACGGATTGCGTACCTTATTGAATGGCATCTTCCCGCTCTTCAGCCGAGAAACAAGCTTCTTTACACCCTTCAAATTGTCCGGGTCGTGCTCGGTAATGATGCGGGTCAGCTCTTTCTCAATCCACTCGAAGTTAACCTCGTCAGCACCGCGTTCTGATGCGGAGCCAGCTGCTGTTGCACTAGCAGCGGACTTGGTGACGTAGCAGTGGGTAAGGTCCAGCTCGGCATTGTACTGCTTTTTGAACTCCTCAACCAGCTGCTGTGCGCTGAGTTTCCCTGAGCGTAAAGCTGATGCGAACTTCTTCACTCTCCCGACCTGCATGTGCGTAATTGTTGTCACCCACCAACAAAAAGTCAACAATTTTCCCGGCATACAAACAACACCGTGCGCCTCGCGGTTAAGTAAGCACTAACGCGTACCTTTGCGGGGTCATGTTGCTGCAGTAATTCGCGAACAGTGTCAGCAACCTTGTCGATGTCCAGAGTACGTATTCCGGTTTGCTCTTGTGCTAGCACTGTTGTGGTGGGGGTCGCGGCAGACTGCCTGCGCGAGCGACTTTGCCGAGGATCAGCAAGGGTGGCTTTGAACGCGGCCTCGACGTTCGACTGCAATTCTGCGAACGATAGCTCCTTGGCTGCCAGTGCCGCCATTAGTTTGGGGATCATTTTTTTCTTTTTGGGTTTTTTCTCCATCACAATGGCCGTCAATTTCAGCCGTATTTCTTCAATCTGGGCGTCGTCAAACTCCGTGCTGACAGCGCGATCATCGTTATGTGCACCGCCATCTTCGTGTTCGGGTGCTGCCTCCGTGGTCTTGACTGCGGCTGCCGCATCTTCCGCGGCCGCCTCGTACGGGACTAGCTGTGCGCCGAACTGCTGCTCCATTTTAGCGCTCAACTTTTCGAACGCCACAGATCCAGTCGCGTACGCTTTAATTAACTTGTCAACGTGCCCCAGCTTCGATGCGTCCTTCTTCTTCACAATGTCGACGATTTGGGCCCTAACGTGCTCCACCTCTTCTTCGGCGATCTTGCGTGACGTTGAACTACGTCGAGATTGTTTTGGTTCCTCTTCTTCATCTTCTCCATGGGCGGACTCCGCAGAAGAGCCGTCGTCCGATGTGGCTTCATCCGAAGACTCGTCCGACGAAGCGTCGGAGTCTTCGCTCGCGGACGCAGACGCACTGCCCTCCGACTGGCTGACGTCGGACCCTTCGTCGCCGGAGTCGGACGACTGCGTGTCCGTGTTTGACGCCGAGTCAGGATCTGGGTTCGCACTCATGGCAACAAGTGTGTTGCGCGCAGAAGGTCCTCGTCGCTGTCAGTGTCACTGCCGCCAGCGGCGAGACGAAGTGGCACGTGTATAACACACTGGCTGGACCTCTTGACCAGAGTCGATCTGTGCGATGATGTGTCCCAGCGAAAAACAAAAGAGCGGAAAGCAGCCACCGAAGAAAAACACGAACGAGTCCGTGCTTTCACAGACCGCTGTGTCGTGTTGCAGCCTACTCAGCCACATTCCACGTCGCGTCGAGCAACATGAAGCAAGACGCAACACGGCGTCAAGTAGATGTCGGATGAGCAAGCAACAACGACATGCAACCAACACGCACGAAGTAAATGGCAACCTGCACAGCCACCAACAACTCGGTGGCACCAGCAAAGCAACAGAACCGTCTGCAACAAGCACATCAACAACCAACAAAACAAACACCTGGCGACAGCGCGCCATCCGCAGGAAAACCCACAACCACGAACAACAATAATGAAGCAACAAAGCAACGAAACCACAACCAGAACAACCAGCAACAAAGTAACAACAGCAACAACACAGCAACAAAGCAACGACACAGCAACACAGCAACGACACAGTGAACACGGCAACAACAAAGAAACACACTAACTGCAAAACCAACGCGACAAAGTAACAACAAAGCGACGAAGCAACAACAAAGCGACAAAGCGGCGAAGCGACGAAGCAACAAAGCAACAACAAAGCAACCACAAAGCAACAAAGCGACGACGACGGCGACGACGACGACGACAACGAACGAACGAACGAACGAACGAACGCTGCGACAAAGTAAACGAATCCAACAACGACAACGACAACGAAGCGACGCCACGAACACCCGCTCGCTCACTCGTTCCCGCAAATGCATATCGAATCACTCAGATCCAATCGTTCCCTCCCTCCACAGTCCACAGTCACACTCTGAAATATTGTATACAGGCTATGGAATACACTGCAACATTTATTTGTCACCGTTCGTTGTTCGTTGTTCGTTGTTCGTTGTTCGTTCGTTGTTCGTTGTCGTCGTTTGTCGTCGTTTGTTCGTTCGTTGTCGTTGTCGTCGTTTGTTCGTTCGTTGTCGTTCATTGTTCGTTGTCGTCGTTTGTTCGTTCGTTGTCGTCGTCGTCGTTTGTTGTCGTTGTCGTTCGTTGTTCGTTGTCGTCGCCGTCGTTTATTGTCGTCGTTTGTTCGTTCCTTGTCGTCGCCGTCGTTCGTTGATCGTCGCCGTTCGCTGTCGTCGTCGTCCGTTGTTCTTTTGTCGTCGTCGTTTGTCGTCGTTGCGGTAAGATTATCGAAGCATCGTTGTCGTCACTGTTTACGGTCCTGCGGCGTTGTTCGTTGCAATGATCGTTGATCAGTGTCGTAAATGTGGCTGTGATTGTCGTAGATCGCTGTTGAATATCGTTGTTTTGATGACTGTTGACGTTTGTTGATGTCTTCCCGACTCGTGGTTGTGTTCACGGAGGAGGAGTTGGAGGTGGAACTGCAGAGTACTGCTGCGCGTGTGAGGAGCAGATGTGTAGGCGAACACACGCCGTGATGAAGTCCCTGAGCACGATGGGACACAGCGGCTGCAATGGATGGAAAGGGAGTGGGATCTGGGGTGCCCAGAAAATAGAGGACATGGGTGGACAGCTGATACGCAGGAGACAATCAGGTCTCTCAACGAGAGACAGCAATATCTGCCGACTTTTTTATTTTTATGCGAACTGGGCGAACGCACTTGGTGTTCATCAGTTGTGCGCCATGAGGCTGACACAATTGCGTTTACTGCGGCTGGGAGGTCGTTATTATTGCGGACAGTGCACTCGGCAGTTCTGCTTGACTTGCGGCGATTTTCCGCATTGAAAGAGTTCTCAAGACACAACGTTGCCCATCGAACATGTCAACTGCCTCTGCATCTCCCGATGCAATCACACAAGGGGTCGTTGACCACACGCGTGAGTTCGGCTGCTTCGAACCAGGAACGGTATCTTCCTCAAGTTTTTGCGATCACTGCCAGCTGGCTAAGACGGCGTTTTCGACTGTTGAAAGTGCCATTCATGCTCCTACTGGCGTGAAAGTCGCCCTTAAGCACGTCCACTCCACAGACGTCGACATTGGACTTCCAAACATCTTGCTCAGGGAGGTGGAGGTCATGAAGCGGTTGCGCGGTCACCAACATATTGCGGGGCTCCTCGCGACGTTCGTGTATGAGAAGAATGTTGTGCTCGTCACAGAGCTTGCGACGATGAACTTGCGGCAAGCCATCACCGCCGGCTTGTGCGGAAAATCACTGGCCGGGTCCAAGGCTTTGGCAGTGATGTTGCTGCAAGGAGTAGATTTCATTCATTCTTGCGGATTCTTGCACCGTGATTTGAAGCCGGGCAATTTGTTGTTGACGCAATCAGGGTGCTTAAAAATCGCAGACTTTGGACTTGCACGTGTGCACAGCATCGATGCCATCAGTTCATGGAACCGGCAACGCAAAATAAATCCGCAAGTAAACTCCACTCCAAAGCATCGGACCGCGGTCGACACTGATGATCCTGATTTCAAAGCTGGAAGGCAAGGCGGCGACGAGTATGAGCACCAGGTGGCGACAAGATGGTATCGAGCTCCGGAACTTTTGTTTGCTGCCACCGTTTACGGCAGCGGCGTCGATTTGTGGGTGCGTCCAAGTTGCGTCTTGCAGTTCCACTCGCGTTCCTTGTACTGTAAGTACCGTGATAACGTGTGCTCTGTTGTTACCCGAACCTCAGGCATGTGGGTGCATCATTGCTGAGATTCTCCGAGGACGGCCGATGTTCGCGGGATTGAATGACATCGATCAGATATGTCGTGTGACCCAGGTATCTTGCGTGTTGGTCATCATTTCGGGACCGCCAAGTGCTGACGCTGTGCACCTGTTCGTCGATCTGTCAGGTATTAGGAGACTTTGACGAAGAGGCATGGCCAGAACTTCAAACCTTCTCGGACTACGGGAAGATTAACTTTGAACAACGGAAAAAAATCCCGCTCGACGTATTGTTCGGTGATTTTGATGTTTTTGGACGACAAGCCAGTGCCCTCGTCTCGGTGAGTGCTCAAAGCTGGATGTCGAACAAATGAAGAAATTTCTGCACAATCGTATGGCGTTACACCACCTGACTCGGTGCTCTTCTCATGTGTTGTCCTGAAGAGCCTCCTCCAACTGAACCCCCGCCACAGAGCATCCGCGTCGTGGTGTTTGGAACATCCTTTCTTCTTCGAGACGCCCCTTCCTTTGACATCGTTCCCGATGCCTTCCACAAAGAAGCTTGCTGACATGTGACTGGTGGTTCACAATCGCACAACCCAGCAATTGACCAGCCACTTTGGCGACGCCAACAACATCATAGCTGATGGCGATGGCCCTCTCCGAAAAGGGAGAAATAAAAAATATTGTAAAAGCTTACATGCAATCTTGCTTCATTCATCGCAACTGCGTGGCATATCGTGTTTTAGGCGCTGGTCACAGTGAGGCATTGCGCGGCCCACTTTGACCCGGAGTCGAGTGAAACGATCAATCCTGACTCTTTGTCGACGGCGAAGTGCTGTCAGCACAAGCAAAGTATCAGGCGCGACCACACGTCGGTGACAACGCCACTGACAGCAAGCGGCCCAAACCTGGTTGCTCTGGTCAATACCAGAGCCAGATCCGCACTCCCATGTGCCCACGAAGCCGTCGGATTCACGAACCTATCCCAGCATTACCAAACAGGCATGCATGAGATCAGTGCCGACAATACTCAAAACAGCTTGACGCGATGTAGCACGAACATCCATGCATTCTTCCGTTGACGTGTCTGTCAGCCAACCGGTGGTTGCATTGTGACTCTGTGGCAGAACAGCGGACGCTTAAAAAACTCCTTTTCGTACTCCAAGAGGGCACGGCATTGTTCAGTTTTACGCACCCACACGGTCGATTTGGCATCACATGGCTCGAGCAACAACGGGTATGTTTCCGACGCGGTTTGGGTCATGCACAGTGACGAATTTGACTCGAGGATGATGGTTCCATTGTCTTGAAACGTAAACACCTACACATATGGCACCACAACGCATGTTGACACACAATCCGCGCCACGCAACAAAAGGCAGGGAGCAGAGTTTGTTTCAACCTGGCTAGAGCTACTGCCCTCGGGGAGAACACAGGCTTGCATCGTGACTTTGCCCCCGTTCCAGTCCGGCTTCACGTACGGCTCGCCGCAAGCTGTCAACTACACCAGCATGCGCAGGTGTGCATGGGACAGTGGGTCAAAGGACTCAAGTCCGGACTGGACCCACTGTTGGCGGTGTGTCGACATACCTGGTCGCAGGAACAGTTCGTTGGACAAACTAGGGAGCCGCGTGAAGCGAGATCATCGTTGAGATCGTAGATCGACTGCACGAAAGTTGAGCTGCTGGGGTCCGTTGAGGCGTTGAAGTTCCAGAATGCTGCCGCGGCTACAAATCCGCGAGGCCAGATCATACCTAACGCATGAAGAGACAGAGAGGTCAATTGTAACACCGACAGACTTGAAGTTGCGCAATGGCAAAGACGGCTGACCTCCGATACTCTGCGCGAATTCTTTGTCCAAGGCAGGGTCGAACAGCTTTGCTCCCACTGGCACAGCACCCTGCGAAGCTCCGCATTGGTCCTCGTAGCAATAACTAGCAATGCAATCGCAGCGCACACGGCACGAGTCATGGCACAGGGAGGGTGCAACAAGCATTTCAAGTGTTCCGAACTTCTTGGACTTACGTGTCCGACCACATAGAGATCTCACCACCAAGCAACAACGCCAGCTGCGCTGGCTTCTCGATCCCGGTGGAGATATCATACCAGCAGCGGTCCCAGCCCTCGGGACCACCTGGAGCAGCTTCAGTAAAGTAAAATGCAGAGTCTTTGCTTTCCACGGCCTTCAATAGAGAGAGAGAGAGAGAGATGTTTAAGGCCAGAAGCTGCGGGTCAAAATCAATGCCGAACTTACTTGGAAACCAGCGTTGACGATTTCGGACGCAGTGTGGCGAGCCCATGCATTGACAATCGTCTTGTTGGTAGCGGCTCCTGCATCGAAATAAGCCTCTTCCCAGCCTTCGGGGGTCTTGCCGAACTCCGTTGCAATCGCCTCGAAGATCCGTCGCTCGAAGTCAAAAGTTGACTCAACTGTGCACACGCCCTTGGCAGCTGTCTCGTCACATCCAATATTGAATACCTTGGCAAAAGACAAGACGTCGATAGCGGCGTGAATCGCGACGCCGGGCCAGTCATGCCGGCGCACACAGCACAAAATCTCACCTTGTCCGAGAAAAGTCCACTCATTTCCTTGAGGACATCATGAACGATATCATAGGTTGCATTGGAGCCATACAGCTGGCTTTGGGAGTCGTCGGTTGTGCAGAAATCAATTCCTTGGATCGGACGGAAGCCGCGCGAATGGCCTGGCACGTCGAACTCTGGTACGAGACGAATGCCCTTGGAGTTTGCATAGGCTTCCAGTTCAGCAATGTCGTCTTGCGAATAGTAGCCAGCCTTGATTCCTGTGAGCGATTCTGTCAACTCCGGGTGCAGCTTGCTCTCCACGCCGAAGCGGCACATGTCCGAGGCATGCAGGTGCAACACGTTCATTTTGACTGCCGCCATGGTGTCCAGCAAGTTCTTCACCAAGTCGACCGGGAAAAAACGACGGCCAGAATCGATCATCAGACCACGCCAGTTGTACTGTGCGGTGTCAGTCAACGTGACAGTCGAGTGCGGCAAGACGCCAGTGACGTGGTCAGCAAGCTGCACCAACGACTCCATGCCGTACATAGCGCCATAGACTGCAAATTTGAATGCACCACCAAGTCCCACAAATCAACACACGTTGCGTCACAACATACGTGGCAGGCACAAGGTGCAAAACTGCAATTATCGCTGACAGAACAATGCGCATCAGCCACATACCAGAGGACGCGAAAATGTTGACTTCGCCAGTGCTTCCATCGACGGCGAGCTTGTAACTGTAGTCGGTGTCAATATCGACGGCTCCGTCCTGCTGGCTTGATCCGGTTACGTGAAATTTAACAGTGGACACTTCCGGGAGCCCGTCTGCCGCAAAAGTTGCGCTCGCAGCACGCTGTTGGAGTGTTTCGATCCCACGCTGCGCAGCGGCAGAAAGGCGGGCCGTCTCTACGGCGCCAATTTCATTTGCCGCACCAGCGGTCACAATTTCGAAATCGAAGTTGCTTGCGAAAGCAGCTGGTCCCCCGAATTGAGCAAGCGACGAAGGCGGGGGCCACACAGGCGAGAGTGACGCAGATGCCGCGCCGAGACCAAGAACACCCAAGGTCGCAAGTGACCGTGCCATGGTATGAAACCGACTTGTTGCAACACGTCTGATGATCTTTGATGGCTGTTTGCTCGGTGGAATGTTTTTGCTGGACTTCGATGCCAAGTTACTTTTGTGCGCGTCTCAAAAGTGTGTGGTAGCATGGCATGACGTGAAATAGGAGCAACCCTACAACAACTGATCGTCACTAGCCAATCAATCATGCAAACACCGAAACGGCCTGCAGGTTTTGGCGACGATCTGTCCAAGCCCAGGAACGCACGCCTACCACTTCGCAAAGGCAAACAGCGGCAACGCTGCGGCAACGCTGCGGCAACGCTGCGGCAACGAATGAATGGCAACGCATGAATGGCAACGAATGAATGGTGAACACCACTCCAACCAACAACAGCAACGCACAACAGCCATCTTCCACACAGCCACAGACACTAAATGAACAAAACAAGCTGACAGCCTAGCAACCAACAACTGACGACGCAGTATACCATCATCAACCCCGGCGGTAATCGCCCCGATCCCGATGAACTCTACAGACCAAGGAGCCGTAAGATACTGCGCAGAAAGATGAAGACAAGACATGGCGAAGAACGGGCCGATGGGTTGATGGGTTGACAAAACAACAACAGAAGGGCGGCAACAGACAACAGCGCATGACCAGAGCGGCAGGCTGCCTAACCAACCAACCAACGAACCAACGAAACAACGCAACAACGCAACAACGCAACAACGAACCAACCAACCAACCAACAAACAAACAAACAAACAAACAAACAAACAAACAAACAAACAAACAAACAAACAAACAAACAAACAAACAAACAAACAAACCAAACAAACAAACAAACAAACAACCAACCAAACAACCAACCAACCAACCAACAAACCAACGAACGCATAGCGCACAAGACGGAAGAAGTAGAAGATACGACATCGATCAACAAACGACGGCAACGACGGCTTCTGCAACGCAACAAGGAAGAACGAGAGCTGTTTGCACGTTCCTGTAAAGTCTCGCAGTCCCACACACAACTCCCCCACAACGCCCACAACGCCCACAACGCAAACCCCCACGACTTCCAAAACTCAAAAACCAAAAACTCACAAACTCACAAAACTCACAAAACTCACAAAACTCAAAAACTCAAAAACTCACAAAACTCACAAAACTCACAAAACTCACAAAACTCAAAAACTCAAAAAACTCAAAAACCAAAAAAAAAGAAAAAAACGCAAAAGAAAAATCAAAAATCAAACTCCCAACGCCAAAACTCCCGACACTCCGTCAACACTCCCAACACTCCGTCAAAACTTCAAAAATTCAAAACTTCAAAACTTCAAAACTTCAAAACTTCAACAACAACAAAACTTCAACAACAACAAAAAGCTCAAAAACTCAAAACTCAAAAAACTCAAAAAACTCAAAAACTCAAAACTCAAAAAATCCAAAAAAAATCCAAAAAGTCCAAAATTCCAAAACTCGACTCTCTGCCTCTGAACTGCCTTCCTACTTTGACTGTGTGTGAGTGAGTGTGTGAGTGAGTGAGTGAGTGTGTGAGTGAGTGAGCTCTCTCGCTGGCCGCCGTCGTTGTCGTCCACTTCTTCGTTCATTCGTTCGTTGCTTCGTTCCTTCGTTCATTCCTTCGTTCCTTCGTTCGTTGTTCACCGTTCCGTCGTTCCTTCGTTCCTTCGTTCAC
>Ga0213839_1001492_pt1 | contig 14918 bp, 14 predicted proteins | sample SWPATP21_FD_160075 | JGI IMG/M metagenome (GOLD analysis project Ga0213839, IMG submission 160075) | Coastal seawater microbial communities from Marineland, Florida, United States - SWPA TP2 #1 | ecosystem: Environmental > Aquatic > Marine > Coastal | place: USA: Florida | collected 2016-08-14 | reverse complement strand
ATCGACCTCTTCGGGCAGCTCCCCCTGCTCCCGCGCGGCGGGATGCAGCTCCGGATCCCCCGCCCGATACCCGTTCAGATGATACTGCATGACGCCCTCCCAAAATAATAAGTCAACATACTAAATAGGCCGATTCCCGACCCGGGGAAAGAAAAAAGTATGTGTAGTTACTATTTTCCGGTAAGCTTCTGCCAAATCACGGGAAGATCATGTCCAGACACGCCATCACCACACGTTCCGCCCGGCTCCCCGGCCACCTGATCCGGCGGCTGCATCAGCTTTCGACCAAGGTTTTCACCGACCGCACCCGCGCCGCCGGGTTCGACCTCACCCCGATCCAGTTCGTGGCGCTCGACGCGCTCAGCGAAAACGACGGGATCGACCAGGCGGGTCTGGCAGAGGCCATCGCCAAGGATCGCGCCACCACCGGCGCCGTCGCCGACCGGCTGGAGCAGAAGGGCCTTGTCACCCGCGTGGTGAACCCCCGCGACAAGCGCGCCCGCACCCTGACCCTGACCGAGGAGGGCCGCCGCATCCTCGCCGCCATGACCCCCGTGGTGGAGGCCTTGCAAGCCGACATCCTCCCCGGCCTGACCGACGCCGAATACGTCCAGTTCATCGCCTTGGCGGAAAAGGCCACGCGGACGTAGCCCCCGGCTGACCATCGGCCTCCGCCCTCTCCGCGACGGCGAGAAGGCCAGGGCGAGGACGTTCCCGGCGCGCGCCAGTCACCGCACTCTCCAGCAGATCCTCATGGCAAGCCGAGGGATGGCGCGGCCCCACCCCGTGCATCGGACCCTCTCCCCTTGGGGGAGAGAGCCAGGGTGAGGCCCCGCGCGCCCGTCTCCCAACTCTCCAGAAGACCATCCGATCAAGCCCGAAGATGACCCCACCCCTCACGCAACACATCCCCTCTCCCCCCGGGGGAGAGGGCTAGGGTGAGGGGGGCGACGGTTCCCCCCGCCGCCCGTCCCGAACAAGTCACCCGGACCCCCATGGCCAAAATGAGCGAACAACACGCCCAGCCCCACGCAACACATCCCCTCCCCCCGTGGGGGGAGGGCCAGGGAGGGGGGGGAACGGCGAGAGATACCCAGCAAACCCATAAGCCGTAGGGCGGGGTTCACCCCGCCGCCCCAAGATCTGCCGCCCCCCGCTACCGCTCCATCACCTCGACCGACAGCACCGTCGGCAGATGCCGCGCCACCTCCGACCAGCTTTCGCCCTCGTCTACCGAGGCAAAGACCGACCCGGAGTTGGTGCCGAAATAGACCCCCGCAGGCTCCGCCCGGTCGCCCGCCATCGCCTGCCGCAGCACGGTAAAGAAACAGGCCTCCTGCGGCAGGCCCGCGCGTTTCGCCGCCCAGCTTCCCCCGCCATCGGCGGATTTCCAAACCGCCGCCTTTGCATCCGGCGGATACCGCCCGACCGAATCCCCGTTCAGCGGCAGGGTCCAGATCACCTGCGGATCGCGCGGATGCACATGGATCGGAAAACCGAAGGTCGAGGGCAATCCGGCAGAGATATCGTCCCAGCTCCGCCCGCCATCGACCGAGCGCCACACCCCGTGGTGGTTCTGCTGATACAGAAGATCGCCCCCGCCCGCCGCACGCACCATGTTGTGCACGCAATGGCCAAGCTCGCCATCGGACGGCCCCGCCGGGTGGTAGTGATCCGCACAGGCCCCCTCGTTGCCCAGCCGGTTCCGCCGCTCCCAGGTCCTGCCGCCATCCTCGGTCGCAAAGACCCCGGCGGCGGAAATGGCCAGCCACAGCCGATCGGGATCTTCGGGATGCGACACGATCGTATGCAGCACCAGCCCTGCGCCCCCCGGCTCCCAGCTGTCATGCGAAGGATGGTCGGTCAGCCCGGTCACCTCGTCGAAGCGCCCGCCCCCGTCCCCGCTCACCAGCAACCGCGCGGGTTTCGTCCCCGCATAAAGCCGCCCATGCGCCGCCCGCAGCGACCAGACCTGCGAAAAACCCTCGAAGGGCACGGGCCGGTCGACCCAGCCGATGATCTCGGCAAAACCCGGATCGCTGGCCGCCCAGTCGTCCCGCTGTCCTCTGGTCAGCTGCGTCAGCTCCCAGCTTTCGCCCCCGTCCGCCGACCGCCAAACACCGGCCCCGTTCCAGTCGCCGCCACCACCGGCCCAGATCATGCCGCTCTCGCGATCGGCAACCACGTGATTGATCGGCCAGCCATCGCAGTATGGTCCGCGCACCCGCCAGCCCGACCGCGCCGCTCCGCCCTCGATCAGGAACGCCCCCTTGGTCGTTCCCACCAGTATCGTGACCTCCGTCATGGCGATTCCCTCCTGAGACACCGCCCCAGCATACCCCGAGACCCGCCTGACCGGACGAAATCATTTCGCAGATATGTTAAATATTGCCTCCCGCCTTCGCCTTTCCGCAAATACTTCGGGGGGAATTGGCCCGTCAGGGCCAAGGGGGGCAGCGCCCCCGACACCTCAAGACTGCGCGCAGTCCCCGGCCCAGCCAAAACCCGCATGTCCCGGCCCCCGCGCCGGGACCGCATACCGGAGTGAGGTCCCGGCGCAGGGCCGGGACAGACCATCCCCTCAGCTGTTCGGCCGAATCCGCGCCGCGCTCTTGTCGGCAAAGGCGGCCAGCCTCTCCCGCGCCGCGGGCTGCGTGTTCACGATCCCGGCTACGCAGCTTTCCGCATAGGCCGCGTCCAGCGCCGACATGTTCTGCATATGCGAAATCGCCGAACAGATCGCGAAATTCGTCAGCGGCAGGTTCTCCGCCGCCCGCCGAGCCAGTTCCATCGCCTTGTCGAAGGACGACCCCTCCACCCGGTACTGCGCCAGCCCGAGGTCGACCGCCTCCTGCCCCTGATGCACCCGGCCCAGAAGGATCATGTCCAGCATCCGCGCCTTGCCGATCAGATCCGACACCCGGATCGTCGCGCCGCCGCCGGTAAAGATCCCCCGCTGCCCCTCGGGCAGGGCAAAATACGTGGTCTCATCCATCACCCGGATATGGGCGGAGGCCGCAAGCTCCAGCCCGCCGCCGACAACAGCCCCCTTCAGTGCGGCAATCACCGGCACCGCCATATTCCATCTTGTTGAACGCCTCGTGCCAGCGCAGGCAGACATGCATGAAATCCGCCGGGCTGCGGTCCGCATCGTGATGTTCGATCAGATCGAGCCCGGCGCAGAAATGATCCCCCGCCCCGGCCAGCACCACCGCCTTCACCCCGGCGCGCGGGGCCAGTGAAAAGAACTCCACCAGTTCCTCCACCGTGGCCAGGTCCAGCGCATTGCGCTTTTGCGGCCGGTTCAGCGTCGCCACCCAGACCCCGTCCTCCTGCGGGTCGAGGGCAAGATTGGCAAAGCGGGCGATATCGAGATCGAGGGGCATGTCAGGGTCCTTTCCGTGCTGCGGCCTCCTCCGGGCCGTCGCCACAGGATTGATCCGGCCATGCACAAGGTGCAAGCCCGACCGGACTCGACGCGCCCCGAGCGACCGGCTAACCAGAGGTCAACACAGAGGAGGACCCCCATGGCCGAGACATTTGACGCCTTCGTCATCACCCGCAACGACGAGACCAAGGAGCAATCGGGCGGCTGGACCCAGGTGGCGATGGACGACCTGCCCGAGGGCGAGGTCACCATCCGGGTCCGTTACACCACGATGAACTACAAGGACGCGCTCGCCATCACCGGCAAGAGCCCCGTCGTCCGGCGCTTTCCCATGGTCCCCGGCATCGACATCGCCGGAGAGGTCACCGCCTCCGACAGCCCCGACTACGCCGTGGGCGACGAGGTCATCATGAACGGCTGGGGTGTCGGAGAGGTCCACTGGGGCGGCTATGCGCAATACGCCCGGATGAAATCCGACTGGCTCTTGAAGAAACCTGCGGGCCTCTCGGGCGCGGATTGCATGGCCATCGGCACCGCCGGCTATACCGCCGCGCTCTGCGTCCAGCGCCTGATCGACGCGGGCCTGACCCCGGCGGACGGCCCGGTGCTCGTCACCGGTGCCAACGGCGGCGTCGGCTCCTTCGCCGTGGCGCTGCTGTCGGCCATGGGCTTCACCGTCGCCGCCTCCACCGGCCGCCCGGAAGAGGCCGACTACCTCAAGTCCCTCGGCGCGAGCGAGATCGTCGACCGGGCGGAGCTCTCCGGCAAGGGCCGCCCGCTGGACAAGGAACTCTACGCCGGCGCGGTGGATTCGGTCGGCTCCACCACCCTCGCGAATGTCCTGTCCAAGGTGAAATACGACGGCACCGTCGCCGCCTGCGGTCTGGCCCAGGGCTTCGACCTGCCCGCGACCGTCATGCCCTTCATCCTGCGCGGCGTCACCCTCGCGGGCGTGGATTCCGTCATGGCCCCCAAAGCGCGCCGCGAAGCCGCCTGGGCCTTGCTCGACAAGCACCTCGACCGTGCCAAGCTGGCCGAGATCACGCAGGAGGGCGACATCCGGGACATCGCCAGGATCGCGCCCGACCTGATCGACGGCAAGATCCGCGGCCGCCTGCTGTTCAAGGTCGACTGAGGTTCTGACCGCTGCCCCGGACCCGTTCCGGGGCCGCACGCCCCCCTGCCCTCATGATCATCGGCCACAGTCCGGGGATCACGGGACGGACCGCTCATCCGCCCGTCTTGCGTGCCATGAACCCGTGACGGTCGGGCGACCTGCCCCGGCTCCGGCGTCCTCCGCGGGCTGGACCCGAGGTTCTCCGGTCAGACGCATCACTCACGTCATCCTCGGGCTTGATCCGAGGATCTCCGGTCAGACGCATCACTCACGTCATCCTCGGCCCCGACCCGAGGATCTCCGGTCAGACGCATCACTCACGTCATCCGCGGGCCCGCCCCGAGAGCCTCCGGTCGAACGCATCACTCACGTCATCCTCGCCCCCGACCCGAGGATCTCCGGTCAGACGTCGCGAGGGGTATCACGAGATCCTCGGATCAAGTCCGAGGATGACCCGTCCTTCGGCCCAACGCCCACACGCCGCCGTCGCCCTCCATAGGGGCGGAGAGGGAGCAAACCTCCCCCACACCAGCGCGGGACAATCCCCTCCCCCGTCCAGGGGAAGTGTTCCGCAGCAAGCCCTCCCCTGAACCCGCACACTGCAAGCCCCTCCTCCGGTCGAGGGGAGCGTGAGGGGCCAGGCCCGCTCAACATCCACGTGCGCCAATCCCCTCCCCCGATCAGGAGGAAGGTGAGCAAGCCCTCTCAATCCCCGCGCAACGCAATCCCCTCCCCCTGCCAGGGGGAGGGTCAGGGAGGGGGTGCCGCGCCCCGCTCGCCCTCTCATGACATGTCAGAAATTACAGAAATTAATGAATATTAACAGCGCCTTATCCGCGGATAAGGTATCCTCACCGCGGCCCGAAGACCAGCCCTTTCTGTCCCGCCCCTCAGCCCTTGTCAGACATACAGATCGACCAGCGGGACCGAGGTATCCAGCCCGGCCTCCTCCAGCCGTTGCAGCAGCTTGGTGGTGAAATCCTTGACCGGGGGCGTGTCATCCGTTTCCGCCAGAACCCCCTGCACGATGGAGGCCAGGGTTTCCACCCGCGGGATGTCCGGCCAGCCCGGACCGCGGGCGAGGATCAGCGGCGTCTCCCGCATGAGGGGCCCGCTCTCGCCCGATCTGGTTGCCTCCGCCACCGGCGCGGTGCCGGTCACCGCGACCTCCCGACCGCGCTGTTCGGCGGCGGCGGGCGGCAGCCGGCCCGTGTCGTGGCGGGACAGCATCCGGTCCACGATCCGTTTCTGGGTCACCGACAACATCGTCTCACTGACCCGCGCCACCTCTGCCAGCGGCATGCCAATTTCCGATTGCATCATTGCGCTCTTCCCAACTTGCCCCGGGACCATTCCCGGTAACAGGAGGTTAAGTCTCGGCCCCTTTCCACACCCTTAACAACCCCGCGCATTTGACATAAAAGCGGCCCCCGCCGCGACTGGCGACAGGGGCCTGAAACCACTGGATTTTCCCGGCAACCCGCCGCAATGCGCGGCAAATGGGCGGGGATTTCTTCACGCCGGGTTAGTGAAAGCTTTAACGAGTCTCACGCCGCACCCAGCAGGCGCATCGCATTCTCCTTGAGGATCAGCGGCCGCACCTCGTCGCGGATCGGGATCTCCTCGAAATCCTTCAGCCAGCGGTCCGGCGTGATCGCAGGCCAGTCGGACCCGAAAAGCATCTTCTTCTTCAGGATCGTGTTGGCATACTTCACGAAGATCTCGGGGAAATACTTCGGCGACCAGCCCGACATGTCGATATAAACATTCGGCTTGTGCGTCGCGACCATCAGCCCCTCTTCCGTCCAGGGGAAAGACGGATGCGCCAGGATGATCTTGAGGTCCGGGAAATCCACCGCCACGTCATCGACATGCACCGGGTTGGAATATTTCAGCCGCATCCCCATGCCGCCCCGCATCCCCGACCCGACGCCGGTCTGCCCGGTGTGGAAAAGCGCGATGGCGCCTTCCTCTTCGATCGCCTGGTACATCTCGTAGGCGATCTTCTGATCGTTCGGCCAGAAGCCCTGCATCGTCGGGTGGAACTTGAACCCCCGCACGCCGAAATCGCGCACCAGCCGCCGCACCTCGCGCACGCCCGCCTTGCCCTTGTGCGGGTCGATGGAGGCGAAGGGGATCAGGATGTCGTCGTTCTCGGCACAAAGCTGCGCGACCTCTTCGTTCGAATAGCGTTTGAAGCCGGTCTCGCGCTCCGCATCCACCGGGAAGATCACCGCGCCGATCTTGCGCTCGCGGAAATATTCCGCTGTCTGCGGCACGGTCGGCAGCATCCCTTCGGCCCCGGCGGGGTTCTTGAAATACTTCGCCATCCCGGCCTGAAACTCGTTATACCCGTCGTCCCGGCCGTGGTTGCACGGCTCTTCGGCATGGGTGTGAATGTCGATCGCGACCAGATCGTCAAAGTTCATGATGTCCCTCCCAGTCGGGTGAATTTCTGCAACAGGGCGATAAGCTGCCGGGCCTCGGACGGTGTCAGGCGGCTCGTCTCGCTCTCCGCATAGGTAAAGAATTCCTCGGCATAATCCTTGACGAAGCTTTCGCCCGTCGGCGTCAGGCGCAGTTCGATCCCGCGCCGGTCGGCCTCAGGAATATGCCGGTCGAGAAGCCCGTCCTCTTCAAAGGAGCGGACCAGTTTTGTCATATGCGCGGGCTTGATCCGCAGCGTCTCTGCCACCGCGCCCTGCCGCACGCCGGGGTTGAGGTAGACCACCCAGAGAACCGAGAACTCCCCCGGTTTCAGCCCCAGCTTGCCAAGCGTCTCGTAGAAGAGGTCGAACACCTCCACCTGCCCCATGCGGAACAGGAACCCCAGCGACGACACCAGCGGACCGAGGTCGATACCGCCCTCGGTCGTCGTGGATGGCTCCGCCGCCGCGCGCTTCACTTGTCCGGATGCGCCAGACGCGCGGCGGTCTTGTTGAGAAAGGCGTTCAGCCGCTCTTCCGCCTCGGGCGAGGTCTGCGTCATCGAGGCCACGAAGCTCTCGACGAAGAGCCCGTCCGACCGCGCCATATCGGCGATTCGAGGCAGGGCCTGAAGGATGGCATAGTTCGACATTTCGGCATTCTGCGCCGCCTTGCGGGCGAGGTCGATGGCAAATTCCTTCGACGTCCCCTCCGGCACGACATACTGGCAGAGGTTCCACGCCTCGCCCTGTTCGGCCGACACCGTCCGCCCGGTCAGCATCATGTCCGTCATCCGCGCCACGCCGGTCAGACGCCCGACTTTCACCGACCCGCCGCCGCCGACAAAGATCCCCCGCGTCCCTTCGGGCAGGGCGAAGAAGGTGGTCGAATCGGCCACGCGGATATGGGTGGAGGCCGCAAGCTCCAGCCCGCCGCCGACCACCGCGCCGTGCAGCGCGGAGAAGACCGGGATCGTCCCGCCCTCGATCGTGTCGAAGATGGCGTGCCACAGACGGGAGTGATGGACCCCTTCGATCGGGCTCCGCTTGACATGTTCGGCAAGGTCCAGACCGGCGCAGAAATGCTTGCCATTTCCGCAGATTACCGCCGCCTTCGCCTCTTTCTGGGCACGTGCAATGACCGCCGCCAGCGCCTCGATCAGCCGGTCGCTCACCGCGTTCCGCTTCTCCGGCCGGTTCAGGGTGATGATCGCTACATCGCCATCAAGTTCGTAGAGTACGATATCGCTGTCGGTCATGGTGTCCTCACTTTCCCATTGATTGTTTCCCAGAAAATTGTTTCCTTGTAAACGAATTTCTCGGGCACATCGGAGGAGACCCCGTCATGGCAAACGCACCCGGATACCGCCCGGCCAGGCTCTGGCAGCCGGAGCTGAAGTGGGAGGAGCGCGAGGACGGAAGCTGGCTGATCTGGCGCGCGGACGAGATGGCCGCCTATCCCGACCGGATGACCGACATGATCGACCACTGGGCCGAGAAGACGCCCGACACCGTCTGGATGGCGGAGCGCGACGGCGACGGCTGGCGCGAGGTCACCTATGCGCAGCTGGCCCGCGACGTCCGGCGCATCGGCCAGTGGCTTCTGGACCGCGACCTGTCGACGGACCGCCCGGTGATGATCCTGTCGGAGAACACGCTGGAACACGCGATCCTGGCGCTCTCCGCCCAATATGTCGGCCTGCCCTCGGCGGCGATCTCTCCGGCCTATGCGCTGGTCGCGACCGATTATGCCAAGCTGCGCGGCATCGCGGATCAGATCACCCCCGGCGCCGTCTTTGCCCAGACCGCCGCCCCCTTCGAGGACGCGATCCTCAAGGCCCTGCCCGAAGATGTCATCGTCATCACCGCCGAGGGCCGGGTCACCGGCCGCGACACGACCCTGTGGTCCGAAATCGACACCGCCCCGACAGACGCCGTAGAGAAGGCGCACGCCGCCTCCGGCCCCGATACGGTGGTCAAGTTCCTCTGCACCTCCGGCACGACGGGGACGCCCAAGGCAGTGACCCAGACCAACCGGATGCTCGCCTCCAACCAGGAGATCGTGGCCGATTGCTATGCCTTCCTGCGGGAGGAGCCGCCGATCGTGGTCAACTGGCTGCCCTGGAGCCACACCGCGGCGGGCAACAAGGTCTTCAACATGGTGCTCTACAACGGCGGCACCTATTACATCGACCACGGCAAGCCGACGCCGGGCGGCATGGCAGAAACCATCCGCAACCTGCGCGAGATTTCTCCGAACTGGCACCTCACCGTGCCCGCCGGGTTCGAGGCACTGGCCAAAGCAATGGACACCGACGACGCGCTGCGCGAGAGTTTCTTCAAGAACCTCAAACACATGATGTATGCGGGCGCCGGTCTGGCCCAGCACACCTGGACCCATCTGGAAGACCTCGCGGAGCGGACCATCGGCCACAAGGTCCTGATGTCCACCGGGCTGGGATCGACCGAAACCGCGCCCTTCTCGCTCTATTGCACCGACCCGCAGCCCGGGCCGGGCAACGTCGGCATCCCCTCACAGGGGGTGGTGATGAAACTGGTCCCCGTCGACGGCAAGCTGGAGGTCCGCATCAAGGGGCCGAACGTGACGCCGGGCTACTGGCGCAACCCCGACCTGACCGCCGAAGCCTTTGACGAGGAAGGGTTCTACATGCTGGGCGACGCGCTGCGCTTTGCCGAAGATGGCAACCCCTGGAAAGGGTTCTTCTTCGACGGGCGGATCGCGGAGAACTTCAAGCTTCAGACCGGCACCTGGGTCGCCGTCGGCGCCCTGCGCGCCAAGCTGGTGGACCAGATGGGCGGTCTGGCCTCGGACGCGGTGATCGCGGGCGAAAATCAGGAACACCTGACCGCCCTGCTGGTCCCCGATCTGGGCCGACTGTCGAAAATCGCCGCGCCGGGCACGCCCGCCGAGGCCGTGCTGGACGATCCGGCCGTCCGCGACGCCGTGGCGGAGAAGCTGGCCGGACACGTCAAGACCGCCGGAGGTTCCTCCGGCCGCGTTACGGCGGTCATGCTGATGAAAGAGCCATTGGACCTCGACAAGGGCGAGGTGACTGATAAGGGTTCTGTCAACCAGCGCGCCGTGCTGCGGCACCGCGCAGATCTGGTGGAACGACTGTATGCGGAGGACGATCCCGACGTCATCCGCCCGAAGGGGAGGTAAGACCATGAAAATCGCAGGAAGCAGCGCACTCGTCACCGGCGGCGGCTCGGGCCTTGGACAGGCCGTGGCCCGTGTTCTGGCAGAGGCCGGGGCCGAAGTGACGGTTCTGGACCGCAATGCCGAGGCCGCAGAGGCCATGGCCAAGGAAATCGGCGGACGGGCCGCGGCGGGCGACGTGACCTCGGAAGAGGACGTGCAGAAGGCCGTGGACATCGCCGACAGCGGCGCGCCGCTGCGCATCGTGGTGAACTGCGCGGGCATCGGCCCGCCGGAGAAGATGGTCGGCCGCAATGGCCCGATGCCGCTGGCGAATTTCGAAACGGTCATCAAGGTCAACCTGATCGGCACGTTCAACGTCGCGCGGCTGGCCACGGCCCGGATGCTGGAGCGTGACCCGATCGAGGACAACGCCCGCGGCGTCATCGTCAACACCGCCTCCGTCGCCGCCTTTGACGGCCAGATTGGCCAGACGGCCTATTCCGCCTCCAAGGGCGGCATCGTCGGGATGACCCTGCCGATGGCGCGCGAACTGGCCCGTTCCGGCATCCGCGTGAACACCATCGCGCCGGGGATTTTTGAAACGCCGCTGTTGGCGTCGCTGCCCGACGAGGCGAAGGAGAGCCTGGGCCATCAGGTCCCCTACCCGTCGCGCCTGGGCAACCCGGTGGAATATGCGGGTACGGTGAAATTCCTGGTGGAAACGCAATACATGAACGGCGAGGTGATCCGCCTGGACGGCGCGATCCGGATGGCGCCGAAGTGACTTCGCTGTAGGCAGGGTCATCCTCGGGCTCGCCCCGAGGATGACCCTGCCACAGGGCGCTGCGGTTGACGGGGGATCCTCGGGTCGGGCCCGAGGATGACCTGCGCGGCAGCCGTCCCCCCTCCCTGGCCCTCCCCCCGAGGGGGGAGGGAAACACCGCCCCCATCCAAGCGCCACGCACTCCCCTCCCCCTATGAGGGGGAGGGTCAGGGAGGGGGCAAGCGGCCGTTACATCGCCGCCTCAAAGAGCCCCTCCAGGTTCTCCGCCGTCAAAACCACCGGGTTGCCGCCGCAGGACGGATCCTCCAGCGCCATGGCCACCAGATCGTCGATCCGGTCCGCCGTCACGCCCATCTCGCCCAGGCCCTTGGGGATCGCGAAACTCTCGTTGAACTCATTCACGAAACTTCTGAAACCTGCGTAACCACCCGGCACACCGATGTATTCCCCCGCCCGGTCGAACCTCTCGCGGATCATCGGCGCGTTCAGGTCCAGCACGGCGGGCATGCAGACCGCGTTGGTCGTTCCGTGATGCGTGTTGAACACTGCGCCGACCGGATGGCTCATCGCATGGATCGCGCCAAGGCCCTTCTGAAACGCCGTCGCCCCCATGGCCGCCGCCGACATCATATTGGCCCGTGCCTCAAGGTCGGACCCGTCCGCATAGGCGCGCGGCAGGTTCTCGATCACCAGCCGCATCCCCTCCAGCGCGATGCCCTGGCTCATCGGGTGGTAATGCGGGGAGGAGAACGCCTCCACGCAATGCGCGAAGGCATCAAGCCCGGTGCCCGCGGTGATATGCCTGGGCATCCCGACCGTCAGCTCGGGGTCGCAGATCACCACCGTCGGCAGGACCTTGGGGTGGAAGATGATCTTCTTCACATGGGTGACGGAATTTGTGATCACAGAGGCGCGCCCCACCTCCGACCCGGTCCCGGCGGTGGTCGGCACGGCAATGATCGGCGCGATGCCCGCAGGGTCCGCGCGAGTCCACCAGTCGCCGATATCCTCGAAATCCCAGACCGGGCGCGACTGCCCGGCCATGAAGGCGACCATCTTGCCCAGGTCGAGGCCGGAGCCGCCGCCAAAGGCGATCACCCCGTCATGCCCGCCCTCGCGGTAGACCTTCAACCCGGCCTCCAGGTTCACCTCCGACGGGTTGGGGTCGACCTCGGCGAAGAGGCCGCGCCCCAGACCGGCGGCATCCAGAATATCCAGCGCCCGGGTGGTGATCCCCATGCTCTTCAGACCTTTGTCGGTCACCAGAAGCGGGTTGGTGATCCCCGCCGCGATGCAGGCTTCGGGCAGTTCGGAAATGCGGCCGGCGCCGAAGCGGATGGCCGTGGGATAGGACCAGTTGGCGGTCGGGCTCATGATGTCACCTTCTTCAAATGATAAGACTTCGGACGGGTCAGGTTGTGGTAGCCGATCACCGACAGCCCGCCGCCGCGCCCGGTGTCCTTGCAGCCGGTCCAGCAGAGACCGGGGTCGAGGTAATCGGCGCGGTTCATGAAGACGGTGCCGGTTTCGATCCGGTCGCCCAGGGCGACGGCGCGGTCGAGGTCGCGGGTCCAGAGCGACGCGGTCAGCCCGTATTTGCTGTCGTTCATCAGCGCCACCGCCTCGTCATCGGAGGCGACCTTCATGATGCCGACCACGGGGCCAAAGCTCTCTTCCCGCATGACCTCCATGTCATGGGTCACGCCCGTCAGCACCTGCGGCGTCAGATAGGCCCCGCCGTCATCCGCCGGATCGACGGGGATATGCGCCACCGCCCCGGCCTTCACCGCCGCGTCGATCTGCGCCCGCACCGTGGCCGCGAACCGCACGTTGGCCATCGGCCCGAGGGTGGTTTCCGGGTCCAGCGGATTGCCCAGTTTCAACGACCCGGCCCAGGCCACCGCCTTTTCGACAAAGGCATCGTAAAGCGCCTCGTGCACGTAGATCCGTTCGATCCCGCAGCAGCACTGGCCCGAGTTGAACAAGGCCCCGTCCATCAGCGTATCCACCGCCGCGTCGAGATCCGCGTCCTCCATCACATAGCCCGGGTCCTTGCCGCCCAGTTCGGTCGAGACGGGCACGAAAGTCCCCGCCGCCGCGCGTTCCATCGCCTGCCCGCCTGCGACGGAGCCGGTGAAATTGACGAAATCGAACGCCCGCGCCCGAAGCAGCGCATCGGTCGTGTCGTGATCGACGAAGATGTTCTGGAAGACGTCTTCCGGCACGCCCGCCTCGTGAAACGCCCGCGCCATCCGTTCCCCGACCAGCAGGGTCTGGGTCGCATGTTTCAGCACCACGGTATTGCCCGCGATGAGGGCGGGCGCGACGGTGTTGATCGCGGTCATGTAGGGATAATTCCAGGGTGCGACGACAAAGACCACGCCCCAGGGCAGACGCCGGATATAGCGCGTGAAGGTCGCGTCCTCGCCGACCTTGATGTCGGTCAGCGCCTCTTCCGCGATCTCCGCCATATGGGAGGCGCGTTCGTTGAAGCCCTTGAATTCGCCCCCGAACTTGACCGGACGGCCCATCATCCGCGCCAGTTCCGGCACCACCTCGTCATTCATCGCGCCCACGGCGGCGACACCGGCCATCACCAGGTCGATCCGCTCGGACAGCGGGCGCGCGGCCCAGGCGGCCTGTGCGGCGCGGGCCCGGTCGGCCGCGGCGCGCGCGGCGTCAAAGGTCAGCACCGGCCGTTCGGCAAACACCGATCCGTCGATCGGAGAGATACATTTCAGGGTCTTAGTCATAGCGGCTCACTTCGATCAGATTGCCATCGGGATCATTGAAATAGACCGAGGTGATCGGCCCGAGCGCCCCCGATTTGGCGACCGGCCCCTCCACCACCTCGACCCCCTCGTCGGAGAGCCTTTGCACCACATCCTCGACCGCCCAGTCGGTGATCAGGCAGAGATCGCCAGACCCGATACAGGCGTGGTTGCGCTGCTCCTGCCCCAAGGTCTGAAGGTTGATCTTCTGCTGCCCGAAGGCCAGCGCCCGCCGACCGCCCGCAAAGGTCACGGCCTCCACCCCCAGCACGCGGGTGTAGAACGCCACCGCGGCCTCGATGTCGCGGACGGTCAGCACCACATGGTCGATGCGGCTGATCATCTCAGACCCTTTCGAACCCGCGTTCGATTTCCCAATCGGTGATGACGCGGTCATATTCCTCCTGCTCCCATTTGGCGCAGCGGACGTAGTGGTCGATCACGAAATCGCCGAAGGCCTCGCGCAGCATGGCAGAGCCGTCCAGCGTTTCGGTCGCCTCGCGCAGGGAGGTCGGGATTTCCGGCACATCGGCGCTTTCATAGACGTCGCCCTTCGTCGGCGGGTCCAGCGTCAGCCCCTCTTCGATCCCCTTGATCCCCGCCGCCAGCAGCGCGGCCTGGGCGAGATAGGGGTTGAGGTCGGAGCCGCCGACCCGGCACTCCATCCGCACGCCCTTGGTGCCCTCGCCGCACAGCCGGTAGGCGGCGGTGCGGTTGTCCACCGACCAGACGGCCTTGGTCGGGGCGAAGGTTCCCTTGGCGAAGCGTTTGTAGCTGTTGATGTAGGGGGCCAGGAAGAAGGTGTAGTCGCGGGCGTATTTCAGAAGCCCGGCGGTGAAGCTCTTCATCAGGTCGGACATGCCGTGGGCGTCCGCCTTGTCAAAGAACGCCGCCTCCCCGTCCTTCCAGAGCGACATGTGCACGTGGCTGGAAGACCCGACCTTGTCCGCCGCCCATTTGGCCAGGAAAGAGGCCGAGCGGCCGTTCATCCAGGCGATTTCCTTGGTCGCATGTTTGGCGATCGTGTGGTTGTCGGCACAATCCAGCGCGTCGGCGTATCGGATGTTGAGCTCCTGCTGGCCCAGTTCCGCCTCGCCCTTGGTGTTCTCGACCGGGATGCCCGCGCCGACCAGGTGGTTGCGCAGGGGCCGCATGATCCCCTCTTCCTTGGTGGTCTGGAAGAGGTTGTAATCCTCGTTATGGCCCGACAGCGGCACCAGCTCCCGGTAGCCTTCCTTCTGAAGCGTCCGGTAGTCCTTTTCGAACAGGA
>Ga0213839_1001490_pt1 | contig 14928 bp, 12 predicted proteins | sample SWPATP21_FD_160075 | JGI IMG/M metagenome (GOLD analysis project Ga0213839, IMG submission 160075) | Coastal seawater microbial communities from Marineland, Florida, United States - SWPA TP2 #1 | ecosystem: Environmental > Aquatic > Marine > Coastal | place: USA: Florida | collected 2016-08-14 | reverse complement strand
CTGGGGATCGACGCTGAGCCTTTTGTACGCACAAACACATCCGGAACGTGTCTCAGGCCTTATTTTACGTGGCATATTTCTGTGTCGACAGCAGGATATACAGTGGTTCTATCAACACGGCGCCAGCGCTATCTTTCCAGATTACTGGCTGGAGTACGAAAAAGTGGTGCCGGAAGACGAGCGCGGCGATATGCTCACGGCATACTATCGTCTGCTAACCTCCGACAACGAGATCGCTCGTATGGCGGCGGCAAAGGCCTGGTCAGTTTGGGAAGGCCGCTGCTCCACACTGGACCCAAACGGAGATCTGGTCGATCACTTTGCCGATCCTCACGTAGCACTGGCGATGGCCCGTATCGAAGCCCACTACTTTATCAACCATGCGTTTATGGATGCCAACCAGCTCCTCAACAATACCGACCGGATTCGCCATCTTCCTACGGTGATCGTACATGGGCGCTACGATATGGTTTGTCCTATTGAACAGGCCTTTGCGCTTCAGCAGCAGCTTCCCAATGCTGAGCTGCATATCGTTCGCGATGCAGGCCACTCCGCTTTCGAGCCAGGCATCACAGATAACCTGATCGCAGCGACAGATAACTTTGCTCGTTCACTGGCATAATCAGAGTTACAATGCGCGCTTTTCCCGCTCAGGAGAGTAGATAGATGAAAGCCCTGATCCAGCGCGTTTCCAAGGCGTCGGTAACTGTGGATGGTGAATGCACCGGCGCCATCGACCACGGCATTTTAGTGTTGCTGGGCGTAGAAAAAGACGACACCCCGGAAAAAGCCGACAAGCTACTGAAGAAAGTACTGGGATACCGTATTTTTTCGGACGATGCGGGAAAAATGAACCTGAACCTGCAGCAAGTCAACGGTGGTCTACTGGTCGTATCACAATTTACCCTGGTAGCTGATACCGCTAAGGGATTACGCCCAAGCTTCTCTTCAGGTGCATCACCTGCCCTCGGTGAAGAGCTCTACGATTACTTTGTTGCTCAGGCACAACAGGCCCATCCACAAGTCGGTACTGGGCGCTTTGGCGCCGATATGAAGGTGAACCTGCTGAACGATGGTCCGGTCACGTTTATGCTGGAAGCCTAAGTTCTTCTAAAGAACCTCTAACGCAGACACCAGACACAAAAAAGCGGGCCAGACATGCCCGCTTTTTAAATACGTCAGATAGATCAATTAGTTAAGCTGTCGCATCCTGCTGTACCGCCTGCGGTTTTGCCTTGCGGCGCACCAGACGTTTTTGCAGGAACTTCGTTACCGGCTTTTCGATAATAAAGTGGAAGACCAAACCACCCACCGTCGATACCACCAAACCACCGATAATAAACGCTGCCATCTGCAGTGCGGTGGCTTCTGGCACTACAATTTTGGACCAGATCACACGATACACTCCCAATACCAGAATATGGGTCAGGTAGATCGAGTAGGACGCATCGCCAAGCAGGTGTAACACGCGTGATTTAAACATCTTACCCCGGGCTTCCATAATCACGACACCTAACACCAGCATCAGCCCTGGAACGCCCCAATATAGTGCACGCGCTGCCCCAAACGGCTCGATCTGCGCAGTCACCCACAGACCCGATGCACCTGCGATAGCCAATACCAAACCAACAATGGCTGGTAACTTCTGGATATGCCCATCGGTGTAAGCTTTAGCGATAAATACCCCAGCAACAAACTCCAACAACAGGCCACTGGTGTAGGTTTTCAAAATCGCGTTCTGAGGCTCAAGTAACAGCCCGGTTGCAACTAACACAGTAAAAGCGAGCAACAGGATCTGAGGAATCAGGCGTGGCACCACCAGCAAACAACCAAACACCAGATAGAAAAACATCTCGTAGTTCAGCGTCCAACCCGGCACCAGAATCGGATACACGTTACCCGGCAACCCCAGACTGTAGTGGGGTATAAACAATAGGGACTGGACCAACTGCTCCATGCCGAACTGGGTCGACTTAAACAGTGATGGAGCCACCATGGCTGCAACGGCAATCACAAGGGTAATAAGCCAATATATCGGCACTACCCGGATGACACGTTTAACGAAAAACTCCCCGACCGGAACATGGCGGTTGTACGTCACAAACCAGATAACAAAGCCACTGATGACAAAGAATACATCCACCCCGGCAGCACCCACGCTGATGGAATGTAACACTTCTTCATATACATCGATCTGAATAATCAGATGGTGAAAAATAACCATCAACGCAGCAACGGCGCGAAGGTATTGAATAGAATGCACCGTTGGGTGCGCTGCACTTCTTACGTCTTTATCCATAAAGAAAACCAGATCTTGCAAGCATCAGAGAGGGGTTAAATTCAAGATGCTAGAGAGAAGCCTGACGCTTTGCAAGATAAAGTTCAGTGACTCAAAGGGCTGCTTTTGCGACCTGTTCCAACAGCGCTTGCTGCTCGCTCAGATCCGCTTCCAGGCGATTGTGGCGCGCGGCATGATAGTGCGCATTGAAGATATCAAAGTAGGCATCCAGCACCTCAGCCGAAGCAGCATCACCCATCTGCTCCAGCATGACCGCCGCAACTTCTGCCGTACACAGATGGTGGTCTTCGTTTGGTTTCCGCAGCTGGTAGCGGGTCTTACGCTGAGTCACGGGCTGAATAACCGGGATATCCTGCAAATACTCGCTCTGACGAAACATACGACGAGCCTGACGCCAGGTGCCATCCAGAATGATAAATACAGGCTCCCGCCCAGGCTTTTCCTCGAACTCCACCATGCGATGCTGATAACTTTCCCCCTCAGGAAAGACAATATAGGGGTCAAACGAAGGATCGTTTAACTGGCTCACAAACTGCAGATCGGGTTCTGTACGTTTCCAGCTGAACACTTCCGAGTGTTGAATCGTATCGACAATCAAACGTCCGGTGTTGGTCGGTTTGTAGAACTCTTTCGCATGCGTCAGCAGCCAGAAACGCGCTTTCGCACGCACGCTAACCTGATAATCGCAGATACATGCACGCTGCGGCATCTGACACTGCTCACAACGCACAACCTTTGAACCCCGCGCCAGAAATGGCCGACGAGTTGGACAACTTTCAACGCTCATTCTTCACCCGTTCGTTAACAACCGCGCACTATATCAGCTCTGCCGTGAAGCGCATACTCCGTGCTATTGAAGCGGCGTATCAGGCACCTGGTTATCAAACAGGTGAACATCTACACCCCAGTTCAGCTCAACCGCGCCTCTGTGCAGCAGAGACAGGATCTGGTGTAGTTCATCATGGCTCAGCACCGCCGCAGCAATAGGTTTACTTCCATCTGCACCATACATAATCAACTGATAGCGCTGCTCCTGATGGCTGATATCCATTTTGTGTAGCAACTGAGGCGCATCAGCAACGGGCTGTTCCTTCTCGGGTGTCACCTGCATATTCTGCTGTGCCTGTTCATGCTCAAACTGAGCTAACCCCGATTGATACTCAGCAGGTGCAGCAGCAATCTGCTGTGAGGTCTGGCGCACCAGCCCCCCCAGCGCATTCAGCAATTTTAAGGTGATACTGCGTGTCAGCCAGAAATCACAGCGCGGGTGAGTATTATTGAGGTTCCCGATCAGCAGAATACGATCTTCAATCGCATCGTAGTGAAAGGTGATAGCAGCGATGTTTTGCATTAATGATGTCCTGACAGCATAGATCTTTCCCGCCATTTTATCGGGATAGGCGTCACGATGCACAGCTCGTCACCACTGCACGAGATGTAAAAACAAAAATGCCGGGCACTGAGGCCCGGCATTCAATATGTACGGAAAGACGTAAGCTTATTCAGGCATTACGTACTTGCCGCTGGTCAGCAATTCATCGAAGTATGGGATTGTCTTCTGCAGACCTTCATCCAGCATCACCTTCGGCTGCCAATCCATCTCTTTCTTCGCCAGAGTAATATCCGGACAGCGCTGCATTGGGTCATCACTTGGCAGGTCTTTGAACACCAGCTCAGACTTAGAGCCAGTAAACTCGATAACTTTCTCTGCCAGCTCACGAATGGTGAACTCTCCCGGGTTACCGATATTCACAGGACCGGTGAAACCTTCGCGAGTTGCCATCAGGCGTACAAAACCTTCGATCAGGTCATCAACGTAGCAGAAAGAACGAGTCTGCGAACCATCACCATATACGGTAATAGGTTTGTTGCTCAGTGCCTGCACAATGAAGTTGGACACTACACGGCCATCTGCTGGGTGCATGTTAGGACCGTATGTGTTGAAGATACGCGCCACTTTGATATCCAGACCCAGCTGACGGTGGTAATCAAAGAACAGAGTTTCCGCACAACGCTTACCTTCGTCGTAACAAGAGCGGATGCCCACGGTGTTCACGTGACCCCAGTAGCTCTCTGGCTGCGGGTGCATCTGCGGATCGCCATACACTTCACTGGTTGATGCCTGGAAGATACGCGCACGTACACGTCGCGCCAGACCCAGCATATTGATCGCACCATGCACGCTGGTTTTAGTGGTTTGAATCGGGTCGTACTGGTAATGCACAGGAGATGCCGGGCACGCCAGGTTGTAGATCTCATCTACTTCCACGTAAAGCGGGAACGTTACATCATGACGCATGAACTCAAAATGTGGACTGTCCATCAGGCTCAGGATATTGTCCTTAGTGCCGGTAAACAGGTTATCCACACATAGTACGTCATTTCCTTCGTCGATCAGACGCTGACACAGGTGCGAACCCAGAAAGCCTGCACCACCGGTCACCAATACTTTTTTACGCTGCGAATTTTTCATTTAACTATCCAATCAATACTGATCAACATACATCCGTGTATTTTTAGGAGGCGCCACGCCCAAACAATACGGCCGGAACTGTTTTCAACAAAATAATGAAATCGGTCATGAAGCTCCAGTTGTCGATATATTCCATATCGAGCTCCATCCACTCATCAAAGGTCACGTTATCACGGCCGCCCGCCTGCCAGGTACAAGTAATGCCCGGCAATACACTGAGGCGACGCATGTGTGACACTTCCTGGAAACGTTCGTAGTCAGCCAGTGGCAGTGGACGCGGTCCTACCAGGCTCATCTCACCTTTAATAACATTCAGCAACTGCGGCAGCTCGTCGATACTGCTCTTACGCAAGAAGCTACCCACTTTGGTAACACGTGGATCATCTTTAATCTTAAAGGCTGCGCCTTCACGTTCGTTTTGCTTCCGCAGCGCTTCCTGCAACTCATCCGCGTTCTGAATCATGGTACGGAACTTATAGAGCTTGATGACACGTCCGTTGTAACCGTATCGATCCTGAATAAACAGAATGTCACCCTTGGAGCTCAGCTTGATCGCAATCGCTGCACCAATCATCAGCGGCGATGTCAGGATCAATAGTACTGACGCCGCACAGAAGTCGAACGCACGCTTCGCCAGATACTCCCAACCCATCGCCTGGCCAGACGCCAGCACCAGATCAGAAGAGGATGCTTCACCGGTACGGCTTACCATCTCTGCACGCAGACGCCACACATTGTGACCAAACATACTGCCCAGCAGTTGATTCATCGGCAAACGCACCAAAATACCGTGAGCAGACGCGTAGTCGATCAGCTCTTCTACTTCTTCGGTAAATTCGTGAATTGGCAGGGTAACGACTACTTCGTCAACGATGGTGTTGTCGAAAATGCGCTTAAACTCGCTTTTCGCCCCCAGATACTCGATTGCAGGTACTTCTTCTGGGCGTTCGTTGTCGATATAACCAACAAAGTTGAACCCCATATCCCGGTTGGACTTAATCAGCTCAACGTAATCACGTGCTGCTTTATTGGTGCCAATCACCATAATGCGGCATTCGTTGTTATCGCCAAGGTGAACTTTCTTCAGAATAACCTTCAGCACCTTACGCAGAATCACCGTCAGCAAAGTGCTACAGATCCAGAAGGCTGCCAGGAAGATTGGCGTAAACAGTGTGATATCAAAGAATATGCTCGCTAGGCCGTAAAACGCAGTGGCAATACCAGTTGCCCAACCAATCAGCACAACTTCTTCAAGCAAACCCTGACGCGGACGCATTGGGGTGTAAAGTTTCAGGCGATCAAATACCAGCAGCCACAACAGCGACAGCAGGAAATAGCCAAACAGGTTCACCAGGGTAAAGCGAATGGTCAGGACTTCCCAAAAACCTTCATGATGGTTAGAGATTCCTGCCAGCCAGGCAGCCAACAGTCCTGAAAGGATAAAAGCAATCAGATCGGAGCCTCGATAGGCCTGCGCAATCAGCTTGTTCTTTGAATAACTCATTATGTGTCAGACTTCTTGTCTAAAAGTATTGCTTAAGTGCGACTATCCCAACAGATAGTCGCCCCCAGATACCATGGACCGTAAACGGCGATTTAATCACGCTCGGTTCGGTTCCAGCCCAGATTACGTTCTTTGATCATGGATACGATAAATACCCACGTTTTCCAAACCAGGTAATAAGGTACGAACAAACCGATGCGAATGAGCCCTTTAACGCTGCCATAACGCAGGCTGGCAATCAGGTAGTGCAAGCCAATAATCAGAAACAACACCAATGCCAACAAACGCACAGTGGTGTCGCCAAAAACAGCCGCACCGAGCAACGGGTAGATAATCAGGGTCGCGGGAGGGGTTAGTACATCGCTCAATCCATCCAGAGAGAACTTGTCGCCTTTCAGGCTGTTACGAAACAGCTGCCCGGCATAGCTCTTGATAGTAATCCAACGACCACGCTCCCAACGGATACGTTGGGTTTTGGATGCTTCTACAGACGTAGGCATTTCGGCATACACGCACGCACGATCGGTGAAAACAGTGCGATAGCCTTTCAGCAACAGGTGGATGTGGTATTCAATATCTTCAACGATAGAGTGCGCGAGGTAAGGCACGTTCTCCAGCGCTTCACGGGAGATACAAAAACCATTACCAAAAATACCGGAAGACATACCCAGCGCAGTGCGCCCTTTCGGACGCAACGCGTTGAACGATGCCATACCCAGCTCCAGCGCACGGGTACGAATAGAATCTTCCGGGTTACGGATTGCGTAACGCAGCTGAACAACTTTAGCGCCTTCGCTCATTTCCTGATCCAGCACGCTCAGCGCATCCGGGTGCATCAGTGAGTCAGCATCAACAATCAGGAATGCATCCCACTGCTCTTCAAGCAGAAAGGTGAAAGCATTAAACAAGGCTTGTCCTTTCCCTGGAGGACCTGTGCGCTCAAATACATCTGCGCCTTCAGCACGTGCTTTCTCAGCAGTGTCATCGGTGCAGTTATCCGCGATAACCAGAACCTTGTAATCTTCCTTGGCATAATTCTGATTCAGTGCGGCTTTCACCGTTTCACTGATCAGCAAACTTTCATTATGCGCAGGGATAACAACTGCAAATTTGAGTTTCTTTGTATCTGTGCTGTGTTTCTTTTCGGGCAGGCAAGCCGCAATCGTGACTATCGCAAAGTACGTTACAGGGATTGCTGCAATAATCAGAAATAACCAGCCAAGAATTAGCGCTACAGTGTCCAACAACGTTCGAATTCCTTTTAATTAGTCGCGATTACATAGACGTGTTTGCTCTACCGGCCTTGTTATACAGGAGGTGAGTTTCTCAAATATTTCAGTCGGCCATTTTGATAGCCAAAGAAATACGCACTATGAAATTTTGGGGTGCATTATCCATTAAGTAGGATGCCTTAACATGCCGTACATCAGGCTTTCGTCAAATTCCATGACAAATCCGGGGAGATAACACCAGCTTTCCCCAGATACTCTCCCGGCAAATTGCTAACTTCCTCAGGTGAGCACTGAGCTTTCCAGATTACCAGCTGTCTCATGAACTGCAATAGCAGAAAAGTGTAAACTTTCAACCAAGTACGTGAATTATTTTTATTGGCGAGGCTCAGCCTGTGACGCTTAGTACAAACTACATAAACTCATAGATAAGGTCACAGGCGAGGAATCAGTTTTTTACGTAAGGCATGTGGGTCAGGCTAACTTTGCCAAAGTGTTGCAGTGCTGTCGCTTTGGTCTTGTACGGCCCCATGTACACACGATAAATACGGCGCTGGTTATTCCGGGTCACAACCATATCAGTTGGCTCACCCAGTGCTTTGACCGCATCATACAAACTGTTCGCTTTAAGACGGCTGGTTACAGTGCCCAGAAAAACATACCAGCGACCATCTCCGGTCTGTGTCGCCAGATACTCACGCTGTACGTCGGGTAGATTAATGTAACGAGTCGTCACAATATCCATATTTTTCTGTAGCGGGGGATTCAGCGCCCGTACCATATCCTGCACCGAGTCATTCCAGGTTGTGTACTTACGGCGCGCCAACTGACTTACCGTTTCACCCTTTCTCAGGCGTACCTTCTGATCCAGCTGATTGACTAATCGATCAAAAGGATAAGGAATCTTCTTACCAGACTCATAACGCGCTGGTGCTCGGGCCGATGTCACGATGCCTTCTGGAAAACCCACCTCAGCCCGGCCATCAGCAGACAGTTGCGGCTGGCGGTTAGGCGTCGGCTTCACTACGTTTTTAGGCGGCAAAGCCTGCACGGACGTCTGCGCCTTCATACTGTCGTCCGCGGCTGTTTGTGCTTCTTCTGCCACCGGCTCAACCACTTGCCTCCGCACATCAGCCACATTGGCTTCTATGCGCAGCCTTTCGAACAGGCTCAGGCCTTCTGTGGATTTATCCGGCATACGTACGACCGTAGGCTTTTGCTGATCTGTTTGCTCAACGGCAGCCGGAGGCGTAACAGGGATACTGGGGGCTACGGGCATCGGATGCGTTTCGGCAGCAACAGATCCATTGTTCATCTGAGGATCGTCATCCCAGGTCAACGCTTTTTCAGGCATCGGCAGGGATGGCGTAGTTTCAACAGAAATCTCCGGTGCCGCCGCAGGAGCAGCGACTACCGACGGAGCAACAACGGGTGCTGTCTGCTCTGGTATCGCTGATTGTGCTGGTGCCGTATCACGATTACGATTTTCATACCAACGGGCTCCATACCAGCTGGCAACAATCGTGATAACTAATACAATCCATAGGCCGATACGGGCAAACGGTCCTTTTCGCTTTTCCCCCGGATAATAGTCGTCATCGTAGTCGTCGTTTTCCAGACTCTCCGTCAATCGCTGCGACATACTCTTCTCAGCGCCAGACTCAGGTTCGTTGTGCATTTCTGGCAAGGCCGAAGCGCTTTCCGGCTCAGCAACGGATTGTAATGGCTGTTTTGCGGCAGGAGGCATCGGTGCCGCCACCTTTAACGATGGCACAACCGGCTGCGGCTGTTCAGGCGGAGGTGGAGCAACCACCTGAAGCGGGGCTTTTTCACCTTCGCTGGGTGGTGCTTTATCGTAATCGTAAGTTGCATCGTGATGAACGGGTGGCAGATCTTCCACCACTTCACTCACAATTCGGGCATCAATCACCTGTGCAAACTGCGCATAGCCCGTAATCAGGGCGTTATCACAGATCAAATTAATCAGTCGGGGAGAACCATGCGACTTCTGGAAGATAAGAGACAGACTGTCATCATCAAAGATACGACGAGAACAGCCAGAAACATTTAAGCGATGTTCGATATAGCGCCGTGTTTCAATCTCGTTGAAGTACCCCAGAGACCGGCTCAGCGTTATACGCTGACGAATTTGCCGCATAGAATAACGGCCCAGAATATCGTTCAGCTCATTCTGACCCAGAAAAATAATCTGGATCAATTTGGCATCTTCTGTCTCAAAGTTGGAAAGCAAGCGTATGCCTTCCAGAGTGCGTTCCGGCAGCTGTTGAGCCTCATCGAGAATCACCAACACCCGTCGCCCTTCTTCATGCAGGCGTTCTAACTGCTCCTTCAGTTTGGACTGAAAAACCAATGACCCCCACTCAGGGTCCATATCCATGCCTAGCTTTTCCGGCAACTCAGCAAACAGCTCTTCCGGAGTAATCCACGGTGTAGCCACCTCCAGAATGATATGGTTTTCTTCTTCCAGCTCATACTTTAATGACTGGGTAAGGAAGGTTTTTCCAGAACCCACCTCACCTGTCACCAGCATAAAACCTTTACACTGTTTTATGCCGTATATTAGCGCTGCAAGCCCTTCCCTGTGCTGCTTACTTGCGAAAAAAAATTCCGGATTGGGAGTATTTTCAAAAGGACGACGCGTTAGCCCGTAAAACTCCTCGTACATGGATACGGCTCTCTATATTCCAGACTGATTTTGCTATCCGATACTAACGTAGCTTATTTAATCAGACCAGCCGTTTCAGCCCCGCTCCTTGAATCGGAAGCCCAGCAAGTGATGCCATGCGACGCGCATCATAAATATCGGGTTGCCCAGAATGTAGCGTTTCCAGGTATGCGGCTGCATTGCCAGACGGTACAACCATTCAAAGCCATTGTCCGTCACCCACTTCGGTGCTCGGTCAATATCACCGGTAAAGATACGATGGAAGGCTCCGGTCGCCAGCTTCACAGGCGCGTTCAACTTATCGCGGTTATCCCAGATCCACTTCTCCTGAATGGGCATGCTCATACCAACCAGAATAATTTTGGCACCGCTGTTGTTGATCATCTCAACCACTTTCTCGTTTTCCTCGCCATCCCGGTCAAAGAAACCGTGGTGCCGCCCGGCAAAAGGACAATCCGGGTAACGTTCAGCCATTTGCTGCTCAAAACGTTCTCCCATTTCATCAATATCTCCCAGCAGGAAGATCGGCCACTTGTGCTTAGAGCACATCTCGAACATCTCTTCCAACCAGTCGGCAGGGGTCAAACGCTGACCGACATCCTGGCGCGCAATCTTACATCCAAGCTTCACTCCAGCACCGTCTACAAACACCAGATCCGCATTGTTAAGAATATTTCTGAACGGGGGGTCTTCGTACGCCAGGTTCATCGCATGAATGTTCACATTCATGATGTTGCCGCCCTCGTCATTTTCCACGGCCCACTGAATGCTATCGAAAATATCCTGTCGGTGAACAACGTGATAACGCACACCGTTCAGCCATTCTTCCTTATATTGCGGCTTATCCGTGAGAGACACTGCTTACTACCTTCTGTTCTGTAGAATTACTGGTTTCCAGCAACTGCTGGAAACGGATCGCGTTCTTACCCTGATCAAAGTTCTGCGCGATATGCTGAATCGCCTGATCGCGCAGCTCGTCGAGATCAATTTCACCGGTGATCACAGCTTCCATTGATTCTGCCAACGCATCATCACTTGCCGGCGGCACGAGAATACCCGCCATGCCATAATCAAGAAGCTCCGGAATACCCGAAATAGCGGTCGATAATACCGGCACTCCCGCCTGCATTGCTTCCATCAGGACGATCGGCATACCCTCAGCAACGCTGGACATAACAAACAGGTCCGCCTCTTTGTACATTTCCAGCACTTCGTGGTGATATTTCGCACCCAACAGCTCAACCTGATCTGAAAGGTTGAGACGTTCAATTTCGGATTCTAAAAACGCCCGCTGGGGCCCTTCACCTACCAGCTGGCACTCAAACGCCAGTCCTTTATCGCGGAGCTGAGCACAAGCGCGAATCAGGTATTCCTGTGCCTTCTGGGTAGAGAGTCGGCCAACACTCAAAATACGCAGAGGCTTAGATGCATCATAACTGCGAGGTTCAGGTGTCTCAGCCAAAGGAGCTACCCCCAGTGGCAGCACCACTAGTTTCGAAGGCTCGACAGTTGGAAAATGCTCTTTCACATAATCAACGTTGTATTGTGAAATGCAGACCACCAGATCCGACTCTTTGAGTTTGGCTTCCAGATCAGGTGGGTTATCGAATGTCAGATCAGATCCATGCAATGTCAGCGAGAACGGCAGACCGGCGATACGTTTGAGCCACAGCGCAATAGACGTTGCACCGTACGTGAAATGAGAGTGGATCCAGATTGGTTGGTCACCGCTGCAATAGCGCTGCAAGGTTAGTGCAGCACCGGTAATGTGCTTGAGAGTCGTTGTTGTTTTCTCTTCTACTGAAAAAATTTGCGTCATTGCGCGCAGGTAACCAAGCGGATGCTTGAACAGACAATGCGCATGCGCCTTGAGCGCATCGGTCATGGTCGCATCACAAAGATAGTCCACCTCTTTCTGCACAGCTTCCATACCTGGATGGACCTGGTCAGCGCCGGGTTTATGACTGGATACAAGCACCATATCCATACCCGCATCCTGCATTTTCGTGTACTGACTGAACAAAAACGTTTCGCTCAGAACTGGAAAAATAGAATTAAGAAAAACAACACGATTTTTCGGCATTAACAGCATTCCCTGAAGTATTGATACACCACGCGTCAGACTTTATCAGACTTCCTGTGACAATATTTCGACTTAATAACGGATACAACCATTCAATTACCAGCGGCCTGATAACCGTCAATAAGCATCCCTGAAAAACAGGCAAAAAAATAGCTGCCGAAGCAGCCACTTATACCTTACCGAGATTAGTCGATAAGTTTGATAGGACCATAGTTACGTACGTTGAAAACCCTAGCGTGCACAATGTGGGTGCGCTCTACAGGAAAGTATAGCGTGAGATAATTTTCACCCGGCTTTACAGAGATATCACGTACGATACGACGTGTTTCCACCATCAGGTTTTTGTTGTCATCGTAGTAGCCCGCTTCCACTCGGATATCAATTTTGGAAGCTTTCATCAACAAATCACGCTGATCAACCACACGCACGATCAAAGCATTCGGTGGATCGTATTCCCACGCCTTGATGAAGATGTCACCTTGTCGTACGTCTCGGCTATCGTTCTGGTAGTAAGGTGTCTCACGTGAGACCAAAGGACCAAACGGATCTTCGAAAACATCCCAACCCTGCTCATCAATCGCATCATAGTTATAGTCCGGCAGGTTGCCCTGCTGAATGCCTGCGAAACCCGTGAGGTTATCCCACTTTTTCTCAGCATGTGCGACAGAGCCTGCACAAGCCATCAATATCGCCAGGCAAGACGCTACTACGTTGATGCGCATCGATTTCACGGTACGTACTTTCATATCAGCCACCTTGGATTACGTTCCCCTCAGCGTACGCGCTTAACAACGCGCCTCATTATAGCTGGGAACTTTATCTGTCTTTTTATACACGTCATTCAACAATGTATAAACATTCTCTGCATTATGACGCCAGGTAAATTCCGCTTCCATACGCGCTCGAGCAGCCTGTCCCAGGGATTCCCGCAACGCTTTATCCTGCACAAGCTTAACCAACGCCTGTGTCATAGCTTCACCATCTCCCGGTGGGAACAACAAACCTTCTTTGCCATCTTCCAGCATCTCCTGGACAGGCTCAGTGCCAAGAGATACCACAGCTGTTTCCATCGCCATGTATTCAAACATCTTGAGCGGAGAACAGTAGTAGGCTGAGTTCTGCAGTACTGTAATATCCATAGCCGCGAGATATTGGTCTATGTCATCGCTAGCAACAAACCCGGTGAAATTAACACGGTCCCGAATATCGTCCTGATTGGCACGTTCAACACTTTCTTCAGACTCTGGCTTGACCTGCCCGACAAGCAGCAAACGCACTGGATAGCCTTGTTCAACCAGATAGGAGAAACTATCAAACAACATATCCATTCGGTGCCACGGAGCAAAGCTACCGACAAAGCCAATCACTACTTCGTCTTCCGCAATACCAAACTGTTCCCGTACCGGCGCCCCGGAGGTATCAGGATCAAACTGCTCTACTGTCACACCGTTTGGAATGGAGTACACGGGCAGGTGTTTGGTCTCTTCCACACGGTATTCTTCCGCCAACACGTTGCTGACAGCAAAGCCACCATCACACAACGAGAGTGCACGGGTGGAACTAAAAAAGTGCTCAGCCCCTGGTACACGCCAGTAATCCATTTCACGTTCTTCATGATCAGGAGAGTTGATCTCCAGAACCACAGGAATATTCAGAGAACGACACGCCCAGATAATCGAGAAGGTGTTGTAGTCGAATCGTGTCAGCACTAGATCGGGTTTTAGCTCTTTCAGCTGCTTACGCTCTTTTAAGAAGCGTTTCGCCTGTACCAAAAACGCCTTAATATCCGACAGGTAATAGCGTGCCAGCTTCGATTTCAGGCGACTAAGGAATGAGGTTTTCTGTCCCGGCACCCCTGTTTCCAGCGGTGGCGCCATGACGCTGAACTCGATGCCTTCTTTGTCACAGATTTTGCCAAACTCTTCAGAAAACTTAGTAACGTGTACGTAAGATCCATCTCGTTCAAATTTCTGGTAATGCGCGTATACAATACGTTTCATTCTGTAATCCGTTAGTTAAGCAATCTGTTAGTTAGTATCTGCGCAGACACGTCTCATCGCCCATCCCCGCATCGGGCCAGGTATCAAACGACCGTATTTCCCCATGACCCAACCAGGCACCCCTCCCATAAGAGAGCTTGGTAAGAGGAAAAAGCCCACTGCATACGCCAGTCCGGAGGTCATCATAAGAATCACGAGCATCAGTTCCGCTGACGCGATTACGCCCTCAAGCGCATACAATGCAGCAGCATCTGCCAAACCAACCACTGCAGCTAGCAGGAAACCCGGTATCTGAACCTTCAGGAACGCCCCCCATGTGGTATCAAGCAGTTTAATCGCCAATTGTGCCATCGAGATATACAGCCAAAGTGTCGCTGCAACAACGGCCAGGCCAACCGCAGCAATGCCCTCTGGTACGGCCACTACGCAAGCGCCCGTCAGTAATACAAAGAAAATGATCTGCCGACGCATCTCGGCATGCACATGCCCCATTGCCTGAATCACCGGCCCGGTCAAAATCAATACCAGACGAATCAAGCCCATCAGACACAACACCTGAAAGGCAGGGACTGCACCCATCCAGTTAGGCCCGTACATACCCGTAATAATGTACTTACCCGACACCAGCATGCCGACGAATACCGGAAACGCCAT
>Ga0213839_1001488_pt1 | contig 14940 bp, 15 predicted proteins | sample SWPATP21_FD_160075 | JGI IMG/M metagenome (GOLD analysis project Ga0213839, IMG submission 160075) | Coastal seawater microbial communities from Marineland, Florida, United States - SWPA TP2 #1 | ecosystem: Environmental > Aquatic > Marine > Coastal | place: USA: Florida | collected 2016-08-14 | reverse complement strand
CTGTGCGTACCTGTGAGTTGGATTGGATTCGTTCACCCATTCACTCACTCACTCACTCACTCACTCACTCACTCACGAATGTTGGCTGGTTGGCTTGGTTGTTGTTGGTTGTTGGTTTTGGGCTTTTTGGGCTTTTGGGCTTTTGTTTTGTTGTTTTTGTGTTTTTGTGTGTTTGGGCTTTTGTTCTTTTGGTTTTTGAACGTGAAGTTTGGAATGTGGAATGTGTGCTGTTGTGCTGCAGAGCTCTTAGATCGTTGGTAGATCTAAGATCTCATGGAGCCTCCGGAGTTTGTGAATTTGTGCTTTGGATGTACGCATGTGCACTATGTGGTTATGCGTAGTTGGAGGACGCAGAGTTTTGTCGCTGTGCAGTGCTTGCGTGCTTGCGATATCATAGAACTGCGGCATCTCTTCAACGGGAATCGAAAAAGTGAAAAAGTGATAAATCAAGCAGCGGAACGAAAAGACATTTATTGTACTGCACAACGAACGGACGAGCGAACAACGAACAAACAAACGAACGAACGAACGAACGAACGAACGAACGAACGAACAGCATCGAACTCGAAATCCGCAGTGAGGCAGGCGGCCAGAGTCAGAGAGGTAGGTGACGAGTGAGTGAGTGAGTGAGTGAGTGAGTGACGCTGAGTGAGTGGGGTGGGGTGGGGTGCTCAATCACTGACTGAGTCCATCTATGGTCGTTGCTGCTTTCGTTCGTTCGTTCGGTCGTTCGTTCGTTCATTCGTTTGTTGTCATCGTTCGTTCGCTGTGCGATTACGACACTCACTCACTCCCTCACTCACTCACTCACGCTCAGTCAGTCAGTCACTGGCATTCGTTCATGCTTTCATTCGTTCATTCACAAATTCGAATTCGATTTTCAATTTTCAATTTTCAATTTTCGAGTCTCTGATTTTCTGATTTTCTGATTTTCGAGTTTGAGTTTTGCTTATGCAGTACTAGTTTACAACTTTCAGAACAGCGCGTATACCCGTGTGTATTCCACTTATTCAACTGCATCACGCACATAAAGTTTAGTATTCGCACAAACAAAATCACAAAATCACCACGCCGCTGTTCAGTCAGGCAGTGAGTGGGTGGGTGGGTCGGACAGTCAATCCGTCAGTCAGTCAGTCAGTCAGTCAGTCAGCGCTCACTCACTCACTCACTCACTCACTCACTCACAGTGGCCACTCCCTCACTCACTCCCTCACTCACTTCACCTCATGTCAGTCAGCCAGCGACTCCGTGCGCTGTCCGCTTCTCGTTCGTGGTCAGTGTCCCACTCTTCCCACTCACCCACAACCCACTCACCCACTCACCGCCCACCCCACTCACTCACTCACACACCCACCCACCCCACTCACCCACACACTGTCACCCACCCCGTCACTGTCACTCACTGCCTGACAAACACTATGACCATTCGTAGTGTTTGCAGGTTCCTATGCTACTCTCTCGCACTGGAACTCCATCAAGCAAGATTCAAGATTAGATCTCCGTCAGTCAGTCATCAGTCAGATCTCATTTCGATCTACCTGCTCTGCAGGTATCACGATAGGTCAGGGCTCAGGGCAACTACGATTATACAGGCTAATGGTAATTGAACCGTCCTATTCCGCTGGTCCGCTGGTCCGCTATGTATGTGCGGCGCTTGACACGCTCCGGAGCGTGTCGAGGAGCGTGTCAAGGGTCAAGGGTATCCGGTTGTTGGCGCGAGGATGAAGGATGAAGCGAGCACACAAAAAATAACGATGTCGTCGTCGTCGTCGTCGTCTGCGACGGCGGCGGCCGACGGCGTGGGTGGGTGCATGTTTGTGAACTCGACGACGTGATGCGTGGCTCCACTCGTCCAATGTCGGATGGGTTCGTTGACGTTGCCTGCTTGGCTTGGTGTGGGAAGCACGAGTGTTGGTGGTGGAGGGAAAGAAGAGGTGGGGTGGGGTGGGGTGGGGACTTGCTTCTTTGTGTTGATGTTGGGTGTGGTACTCGAGGAGTGTAGTTACCTACTTCCGCGGCAGTGTCGATGCCATGAAGCGAGCGTTGGAAGAATAACAGCTAGCCTCCCATTCTTTCTTTTTCTTTTTTCTCTCTCTTCCGGATTGCAGGATCAATTCCGAGGTTTTCGTGCGGGTTCTCGATTCAATCGAGAAGGTGCACGCACCCCATGTCAGCGATCGAACGACGGGCCGGCCGCAAGAGAAGGCCGCGCTACAATGTGTTGCGGACGTCCACACCATCGTCCGCATTGAAACGGACGCTGTGCACGGCCCTGGTCATGTTCGCATGTCGCAGCTGCGGAGAAGGAGGCAGCGGAGGTCATGGTGCCCACGCCCTCGCGACACCCAACCACCACCACGAAAATGCCACGTGGGCGTGGAACCACGCCAGGCGCCCTGCCGTGCTTCACCGCCCAACTATCAGCGAAATGATGGAGTTTGTGAACCGGAACGAACCTTTCGTCATGCGCGGGTGGCTGGACCAGCACAAGTCCGCATGGTCCGATGCTGCCGCCGTTGGTGATCTGAGCTCACCCAGCCTGCTGCGGTCACTGCTGGCACACGACACAAGAGTCCCGGTTCGACGTGTCCGCCAGATCGAATGCACCGCAGAGCCCTTCGTTGTCGACAGTCCGGAAGTGCTACCCGACGTGCCGATGACCATCGCAGAATACATAGATCTCGTCCAAAGCGTAGTCAGCAATCGCGGCCGTGGCAAGACCAGGGAGGCTGACACGGATGCAGATGGGGATGCAGATGGGGATGCAGATGGGGATGCAGATGGGGATGCAGATGGGGATGCAGATGGGGATGCCATCACGGACGCGGGCACGGACGGTGATACTGCGAGCAAAGCACCGTTGGCCATGGACATTGACGCACTTCGCGCGGGACATGGGGCTCCCGACTTCGACCCTGCTGCTGTCACGGGCCGGCCTGAGTGCACATCGTGGCACTTCGAGCACTACCTCGCACAGCAACCGGTGTCGCAGTTTCGTGGTCTGGCGGACATCGTGCCGGACGTTTTCGGCGGGGCCTCCGTCGACGGTAGTCCATACTTGTACTTGCATTGCGGCGCGGCCACCGGCCGCCGCATGCGGACACGCTTGCACTGGGATTTCGCTGAAAATCTGCACTTTGTCCTAAGCGGCCGCAAGCGTTTCGTGATGTGGGATGCGATAACCGGCGCATCGACGCTGTCGGGTGACATGAACAAACACGGCAACAAAAGTCCAATCGACATTATGGACACGATGGCGAGAGTGAATGGCCAGTTCCCGGCGTTCAAGCTGGCCGCGCCGCTGGCGTGGGGAGTCGAGCTGCTTGCTGGCGACGCGTTGTACATCCCAATGTTCGTGTGTCGCCTGCCCGTTCTTCGAGCAGAAGCAAACACCCCAAACTAATGGCTGTTGTCGTGTAGGTACTGGTGGCATGATGTGCTCACCTTTGGCGATCGACACACTGGAAGCGAAAATGCCGTCTGCGAAGACGACGACGAGGCATCGTGCACAGTGGCAGTGGCGCAGTGGACTGGAGGCGACACGCACAAGAAGCAGCTGCTGAAAGAGTTCTTTTGCTCGTTCTCATCCGCATCTCTGTCACCAACCTTGCGCCACCAGGTCTTTGCTTGCTAGTCGGATACACGAGCCGCCACCTCAGCAGACCCGCCATCTTTTGATCTTCAAATTGGCCGAACATCGATCGCCAATCTTTTATTGTATTGTGCTCAGGGGGCGAAACATGCGTTGCTGCGGCGTGCAGCGGTCGTCCATGTTCAACACACGTCCCAAGCCACGCCGAGAGAACACCCACTAATACGTTTATAAAAAGTGCAAGAACAGAACTGATCCGACTGCTGATCGCCGGGAGGCGTGCCTGTGGTCGTATGCGCGTTAATTAACAACTGTTCAAAACTCCACGCGCCGAGACACGCAGTCCAGGATGGACCAAAGCGCAGCTCGTTTCGTGGCATCGTCGATACGCAACACTTCCTCCAACGATCGCAACACTGCTTCTTTTGCGGCGTTTTGACTGCGAGCACCTCCCAAATCCAGCCCCAGATTTGATGTATTCGCACGCTCCGCCTCTTGTGGAGCCAGAAACAAATCCAAGACCTCACGGCCCGATAGTTGGCGAGAGAGGCACGCCTCTGTTGCTTCAGGGAGCCCTAACGCGTGTTCGAACCAATCTGCAACACTCTCCACGTCCCAGGACTACATAGTTCAGTGCAGCAAGCAAGCAAACAAACAAACAAACAAACAGACAGACAAGGTCACGTGTGTCTGGGCCGCGCACGCTCTCAGGCACCACTTGCTCAGCAACATACCACAAACTCCGTGGCACTCCAAGGAACGGCCTTCAAAAGCACAGACCCACAGCAACAGAGTCAGCCAACTGCAAATCTCCTAGCTCACATGCACCATACAACAATCCGTCGACTTCGAGCGAACCTCACTCATGAGCGCAGAGTCTCCGGTTTCCAGTGCCTGGCTCCGCGAGATCAACAGTGTATGACAAGCATCTAGCTCACGTTGAACTTCCTCGTCGATGTCTTCCCACATTCGCCACAGCGGCCTGACTCCAGTGTTGGCCCGCCGTGTTGTTGGGATCACAGCACGCTTCATGATTGTTGTTTTCGGACTCTTAGGCGTGCTGGTGTTCCTCTCCACAACGTGAGCAAGATGCTTTTGCGGGCCTCTGTTTGTGCCAGCAGCACTCTCCAGTATCTGCTCCTTGTCCGCCTGCCAACGTTTCAGCTCCTGCAATGCCGACTCAAAGTTGGAGATGCGCCCGTCCAGCGTCGCAAGTTGCTTCGACAAGTCGGCTTTGGCTGCCGCCACCGCGTTGGTTGCCTTGGTGCGGTCTCGAGAATTTTCTGTTGCAAGGTTCCGGCATTGAATCTTCAATTTTGACACATTGGTGTCCCGCTGCTTCAGCAGGTTTCCTATTTTGAGTTCGAGCGCAGCGGCTTCAGTGCGCACAGTTTTCAAAGCTTGGCTAATTGCATCCGACATGGCGGGCGCGGTCACGGCATCAGCGTGAGGTGTGGCATCGTTGCCGTGTGCGCCGCCGCCTTTCTGCATTTGGTCCAATGCCTGCTCGACTGCCTTCAAACGCTCGGTTACAGCGCTGGACACTGCAGGGCTGTCTGTGGCTGAACCAACCGCGGAGGCATCCGCGGGCGCGGATGACACTTGAGCTTCCAGCTTCGATGTCGTCGAAACGAGTTGCTCCAGCTTGCGTCCCACCGCATCCACACGTGAATCCACGGCCGAAAATGAGATGTCCAGCCGGCCTACAACCGCGGACAACGACGCGACTTTCTGCCGCAGCTCCGAATCATCAGTAGCGTCGCCGTGCTGCACAGGCGATTGTTGTGCTGGCTTGGCTGGACTACTGCCCCGCAACAGTAGCAGTTGCTTCTGCTGAGCGTTCAACTTCTGTTCCAACTGCTGGTACTTCAAGTTCGCGTTGCTGTCGGTGTTAGCCTTGCCACTTTCCAGAGACAGGAGCCGTTCGGACAGCCGAGACACACTGGATTGCACACTCTCCAGGCTCGACTCGAGCTCGCTGACAGCCGCGCCGACTTCAGCGGCTTGCGAGCCACCCGCAGCGCCGGGTTTGGCCGACTCTGTCGCTTCGAGCCGCTTTTTTAGCTCGTTCACCGTCGCTTGCACCTTGGCCAAAGCGACATCGGACGGTGGCTTTGGCGGCGGTGCAGGCTTCCCTCGCGGCGATTGCACAGCTCCAGCCTCTAACTTGGCTAACCGACCTGACATGTTCTGGCGCGCTTTGCGCTCTGCCGCAAGGGCTTTTTCTAAAGCGTCTACTTGCTGCCGTCGCTGCATTTGTTCTTCCCTGACAGCCGCTGCCACCGCCGCAGCAACAATGCGCTCAGTGCGAGCATCAACTTCAGCACTGTCGATCCCGCTTTCCGTCCTCGGTTCGGGAACGTGCACTGGTGGTGACGACGACGACGACGACACCACGGAGTTTACTCGAGCAGCCAACTCAGTGACCTGCTTCTTCAGCGCGGTGTGCCTTTGCTCGTAAGATCCCATATCGACGCCGATATTGTCTATTTGCTGCGACAGTTGGAACTTATCGTTGCTCTGAGCAGCTTTGAGCGACAGAATGGAATCCAACGTTGCCTTGTGGCGCACGTCGTGGTTTTTAAGAGTCTGAAACCCGGCAAACAGTTGGCAGTGTTATAATGCTGTGGCAGTGCGAAGAGCTTGAACCAACATGGCGAAAGGCACACAAGGTATGACGCGTCATCCACATACCTCAGCGAGCTCAACCACACGGTCTTCACGCAAGCTGGCTGCGTTAGCCGCTTCGTGCATATCTCGCCGGAGCTGCTTGCAGAGCGTCGTGGTACTCTCCCGAAGCTCTTCAAATCCTGTGTTGAGCTGTTCCACTTTGTCGGCCGCGGCAGCTTGCGCAGCTTTAGTCGCGAGTTGCTCAACATTCTTGAGCTGCGTCTGTGCGTCGTCCACCGCATGGACATGCGACTGCAGATCGCTGACCAGAGTTTTGAGCCCGTCTACATCAGCACGGAGTGTGCGTCCACTCTGCGCGCTGTCACTCATTGGCGATTGAAGCTCCCGAGAAACGTCCAACGCTACCGATTGTTGTGGACCTACTGCGTTGTCAGAGGAAGATTGAACTTGCTTCAGATCGCGACGCAGTAACGCTTGTTCACTTTCTAGGCGATGCAGCTCCGTACTCTGCGCCATCATCTTCTCAAGAACACTGTCGAGAAACTGCTGTATGGACTCGGGCCGCTGATCTCGGGCAGATTTCGACAACTCACCAACAGGAGCAGCAGGACTTTGCGACGCGGCGTTCGTCATGGCCTGGAACCTCAATTGCGCTTGCGTGATGGAAGAGGCAATGAGCTGCTGCTGCTGCCGTTCGGACTCCAGCAAGCGTCGATTGAGCTTCACTAACTGTTGCGCCATTGACTCGTTGAGCTCACGAAACAACTCCTCGGCCTTTTGGTCGATGTAAGCGGGCACGGAGCCGCCCTCCCCACCGGGAGCCGGCGACGGTCCAAACAGATTTTTACCACCGCCACCCCGCGGAGTGCCGATGTTGCGTGCTTGGAGCTTGGAGGCGAACGCCGTGTCACGCACGCGGTCGTCGTTGCTCGCGCCAGGGATGTACTCGCGCACTACTCTCTTCAGATTTTGAATCTCTTGCGACAGCATACCCGTGTCAAATCGCCGGTTGCTTTCGGCGGAGTACACATGCGTCTGGAACGTCGAGATCGCGCCCTGAACACTCTGATATCGACGGTCCTGGTCGGCCACCTCGGCGCTGATACGCTCAACCTGGTCCAAGAGCTGCGTCAAGTAGTCACGGTAGACGCGCATCTGCGACTCCACAACGACCACTTTGGATTCGACTGTGGCTGGACCCACGGCAGTGGAAGCGCTGGAAAGCGGCCGGCCGAAGTAGCTTCTTCCAAAAGCGTCCGCCATGTCATGGGAGTGCCTCCTGCTCGCGCGACTGTGTTGGAGTCTGCTCGCGCCTGTGCTGCTCGCTGCAGCGGTGGCGGTGGCGGCCCTGCTGTTGCCACGGTGCTTCCACCCAGGGGTAGTCATGATGTCGCTGGGATCGAGGGGCTTGTTCAAGTCCTCGGCCCACGCAGACACTGGTGAACGCAAGCTGGAGGCACCCCGTGCCCCGGCGCCGAGAGCTTGTGAGCTCGAATATTTCTGGGACGCGTCGTCGTAGATGTTACCCAGGTAGTCCAGACGCGATTGAGTTTTCGGCGACAACATGACTTCGCCCTGCCAATGCAGTCGGCGGGAATGCCAGAAGAGCAGCTAAGCACAGAGTTTACATTTTGGTCAAGGTGGCAGAGCGCCGCTCGTAGCTAGCGGACGAGCGACTTCAGACGACAGATTCCGAAGCGAAGAGAAGGACAACAAAGAGTCAAAGAAGGGGAACACAGCGCACAAGAAGAAAAGAAAAAAGACAAGGAGAAAAGAACGACAAACAGACAAAGAAACCAACGAAAGCGCCAAGAAAGGGAGGCAACTGACAGGCAAACTGCAGTGGATCGCTTGTGCGTGATCACAACTATTTCATTGCTGCAAGCATGAATCAACGAACCACTGACGACGATGACTTCGAAAGGCGAGGTGCTGGGACCCATCGCTGAGAGACCAATCGCAAACCGGCTGCTCTACCAAACACTAAACACACACCTAACAATGGGCAACAACCAACGAGCAGACGAACGAACAACGATGAACGACGATGAACGACGACGAACAACGCCTACAAGCCAATGAGCGAACCTCGGTCACCAATCCATCGATCCAAGCGATCGAACAAGCGATCGATAACGAACATCAACGAACGACGGAGAACAACAACGACGACGCGTCGTCGACGAAGAACAACAACGAATCAACAGCGAATCAACGATCGACAACAACGAACAACAACCGAACGACGACAAACGACGACCGAACGACGACGAACGACGAACGAACGACGACCGAACGACGACGAACGTCGATGGTTCGTTGATCGATGGTTCGTTGATCGATCGTTGATGAGATCCCAACGTCCCAACCGTCGTTCGTTCGAGCGGACTCTCTCTCGCTCTCCCACACTCACTCACTCACTCTCACTCAGCAGTCGATCACCAACACTGTGAATGAACGTTGGACTCACTCACTCACTCACTCACCGTCGCTCACTCACTCACTCACCGTCACTCACTGTATCACACTGTACTCAATCGCAAAATCGCAAAATCGCGGAATTCTCGGAAATACGGAAATACGGATTTACGGATTTACGGAATTTGACGCTGCGGACTTTTGGAATTTTGGAACGAATGGTCACTGACGGACAACTAACAAACAGACAAATAGAGCTAGAGAACATCCACAATGTTTATCTATACAGTACTAAAAGTACAAAATACAAAACTAGCATTTTGGGACTTTGAGATTCTGTGGTTGGTCATCGATCGGTGGGAGGGGCACTTTGGTGGACGTCAATCAACAAAGCCATGCAAAACGTTGCAGCCACATGCAATTAGCATGAGCACCATGAGTATGCCTTGTATGGTCATGCATGGGGGATGCGGATCGGGTGGACCTGCGGGGGATTACGTCTACGTGGATGAGGATCGGGTGTTCGTATGGTATATAAGTGGAACATCCTGCGGTCGGGGAGGTGGGGGGCGTGATGGAGGTGGTGGTGTGAGAATCAAATATGTCCAATTAGCGAACGCGCTTTGGATTTGCTGCTTGAAACCATCGCGGCACAGCGATTGGATCAATGACCTTATAACGAAACAGCCGGTGTGGAAGACTAGGGAGGGCCGACGTGATTGCGGTGGCTACTTGCGCTTCGATTTCTTGGACGGTTTCGATTTTGAAGTGCGGCCTACCGAGAGCGAAGAGTGCATGAACACAAATCCCATGGACCAACACACACAGAGGATGTTGGTGAAAACGAGATTGGAAACACGGTCGACGAATGCGAGGGCAAAACATGGAGCGCACCGCTCTCTGCTTTCTTGATCTTCGAATGGAGTTGGTGCTGCAGTAACTTGGTTCTCCTGAGCACAACGAAGGACAGTGAGCTGACTCGCGGGCAGCTGCGGTGCTTTAGCGCACTCAGAGCTCGCTCACCTGGCGCGGGAGTTGCTGGCGGCTGGCGGCTGATAGGCACGCTGGGACGCACTCTTCATACACATGTGCGAATACACGCATGGAGCCAGGTCATGGATACTTCCACGCATGCTGGACAGTTCGACACGTACCCGCCCAGCCTTTATTTCATCGGCACCACACCCATGGCTTTCGGCTTTCGAATGCTTGATGCAATAGCGGAACTTGCAGTGCTTGCAAGTGAAGCCGCCAGTCATGCGAAACACGTTCTTGGACGTGCACCTGTGCATCATCAGAGCACGGGGCGAATGAGTCGACATACGACCGGCTCGCCAGTGAAGAGCAGTCCAGTTGCGACAGAGATTACCGCACGCCACCTTACCCTGCAACGTTGCATTCTCTAGTGGCAGCGGCAGCTTGCTCAAGAATCGCCCAATCGTCGTCGTCATCGATGCCATCGAGAGCATCAGTCTTTTTCTGTGTCTCAGAACTTCCGGCCGAAGCCGCTACGTTCTTTTTCTTCTTTTTCTTTTTCTTCTTCTTTCCAACTTTCTTACTGGTCGAACCACTTCCCGGCGCTGTGGAGGCAGATGAAGCCGCTTTGGTGGTCTCAGCTAACTTAGCAGCTTCTGCTTCGGCACGCGCACGCTGGCGAGCTTCCCGCTCCATTGCCAAGGTATGGAGAAGGGAGTTCCGCGCCTGAGGCACACAACGCAAGTCACAGTTCGTGAGGGTGAAACTCGGTGGGACACACGCCAGGATCAGGTTCACACCTTTGACTCCACTTTGGGCGGGGGCAGTTCGATCTTCGACTTTGGTTTGGACTGCGGAGGATCCGTCTGATTGCTGTTCAAGGGCTCGTAGTAACCCTGTTTGGTAGACTGTGCAAGCGTGGCAGGTTCAGCGGGCCGCTGGTCTCCGTTGTCGCTGTCTTGATCGGTTGGTTCAGCGCTTTGGACGCTGTCGACGAGAGCAGACTCCACAGGGCTCGACTTTGCAGAGTTGGAGTCAGAGACTTGGCCCGCTGGTGTGCCAGAACTTGGCTTGTCCGAGACAATGGCACCGGATTGCTTCAACAATTCCTGGAGGTTGCTACGGACATCGGCGGAAACGGTGGGGAGGCGTACATACAGTTTACGCTCTGCGCCTTCCCCCTTGCTTTCATGTTGGAGACCAAGCTCGGTTGCTATCTCATGGCACATCCACCTGTCAGTCGGAGTGAGATCGTGCATTACAAGCGCCCCGCCAGAATTGCAGACTCTCTCCAGTGATTCCACCAACTTCCGACGCTTTTTTTTACTGTTCTTGGTCCCGGCTTGGGCGCTGTTTGATGCCGCAGCGAAATTGCTCACCCGTGAACGGTACGATTCAATCTCCTCTTTCCGTTGCTCAGTCGCTCTCGACTGGTACGCCGTGATCTTCGCCGTGAGCTCCTCGCGCCGTACCACGAGCGCTGCTTCGAATTCACTGGAAGACTGTGACCTCCTAACCTTCGGGCTACGTGCAAACACACCATGTTCACGGAGCATTGAGAGACAAAACGAGCGCCGCTGGCGTCGACATGCGCAAGTGCATCACAAGGAGTGGAGGACCCACCCGTGACGAGAGTTGCCTTTAGAAACGGCTCGTGCTCCAAGAGGATACACAGTCGGGCCATTCTCACCAAAGTACTGAACTAGTCTCTTCAGGAAAGCATTCTTTCGCCCAACGCACTCTGCATTGCAAATCAAGGCCACGTGGCGCTTCGCGCGCGTGACCGCAACGTTCAAACGTCGGGTTTCTGACAAAAATCCCACCGTCCCGTTAGAGTTCGAGCGGACCAGCGTCAGCACCACAGCTTCCATCTCCCTTCCCTGAAATCCGTCAACAGATCGCACCTACATCACCATCAGTCGCACCGGGATGACCGCCAGACGAGAATGCACGTGCTTGTCACAAGCAGTGCCGTCTAAAGGGACGTACCTCGACGCGATGGAGCGATGCGCAACTGGGGTCTTCTGACCTTTCAAGCAACATCTTTTTCACCAATCCCACTTGGGCGTTGTACGGTGCTATCACAGCAATGCCCTCTGCCGGCACCTACGATGCAACAGGCCAGACATTGGGCGCTATGACGTTGGACAATGTGCGAGAACTCCGTGCACGTGCGAACCAACCCCGTGCTGCAATAGGCGTTGCACGTGCTCAAGGACGAGCTTTGCTTCGCCCTCGTTGTATTTCGACGATGCGAAGCCGGACCCGTTGTCCAACTGTTCTTCGGCTTCGAACATATCGCATCCAGTGGTATCTATCATTACGAGTGGAGTTTCGGCGATTGGTATTTCCTCCCAGCCAGCGTCTGCGTGCTGCAAGAACCGACGAGCATCGACGGGCATTCGCCAAAGCCGACAGACAACGTTATTTTCGTCGGCAAAAGAGCATGGCGAGGGGTATCAAACGGGCCGACGTACCACGGCAGTTGACTTTGCTTCTTCCAGTGCGACAGAGGGCAAGTCTTTTAGCAATCTGTGTCGGACGCTCTCTGCTGGAACCAGTCTCCCGCCATACAGCTCATCCGAGCTCCATTTACAAATTCGATCATTCATACGGTACTGCACTTCCAGCATGCGTTGCGTGGAGCCAGGAATCGCCATTGCGCGTTCGAATAGGGTTCGCTCAAGCGCCTTCAAGACCGGGCCATCCTTGATGTGTATGGTCGGGGGCAGCTGCAAGTGATCGCCACCGAGAACACACCGATGTCCCAACTGCAACGGAATCCAGCACGATGCCTCTAGCGCCTGCGCGGCTTCGTCGACGACAACGATGTCAAACAAGTTAATTTCTTGGTTGCGATCCACCTTAGTGGGATAAGACATGAGGCAGACGTCAAAACAAATCAAATTCTTGCGACAACCATCAGGCCCTCGGCCACAAACCTGCTTGTGGATCATATCAGCGCCGCTATTAGTGGCCAAAACCACCTTGGAGTTGTTGATGATTTGGGCCAAAACCTTCGACACAAAAAAAGTCGTGATGCGGCATTCGCGGAGTATCACAACCTCCATCTCCAACATACCTTCGATTCGCGAGTACGGAGCTCACGACGCCATGCTCGTAGTTCTTTTGTAATCTCAGACGACTTCATGTCGCAAACTTGACTCCCTGTATTGCCTTTGCACTTTGATTCCGACTTCTCTGTGCTGGTCTTGCTACCCCCACGGGGCCCACTTCGGCGGTTCCTTCGGCGTGTGAGCTCTTTGGCCCCACTGTCGATGTCTTTGCGAACGTCAGCGATGACGGACGCCTGTGAAGACAGCACGGAGCAAAGAAGAACACAAGATTTTGTTTCGAGGCAGTAGCTCAGTCAGTTCAACATTCTAAACTCCCACAATGACTGCACAAGAAAACTCAAAACGTGCCGAGGGGTCTGAGTCACGACGGGCGTCAACACAGAATCGTCTAATGTCATCGCTCATGCGCGCCTGTGCCGAGCGCGAGAATCAATTGAAAGAAGTGATCAATTGCAACAAGTAAGGACAGTGCAGAAGAAGCTCACGCGTTGCTACAAGAGCACAACAACTCACAGGGTGCCCAAGACGGAGCACGTTGGTGTGGTCGAGTCCGGGACCGGGGGCCGTAACCAACCGTGACAACACGTTGTCGACCGCTATATTCGACGGCGCACAGGCCAACACTCGTAGTCCTGAGGCAACAGCCTGCTTGATGAACTCGACCAAAACTGTCGTCTTGCCGGTGCCTGGTGGGCCGTGAACCAACGCAACATCGCGGCTTGACGCACACCTAACATTGCCGAAGAATGAAATAACTACAGCGCAGCCGTCGAGCAGCTGGCGACATCCAGAACGTACATCGCAACTGCTTCTCGTTGCTCTTGGTTCAGCACGGACGTGAACCATTCATTCCGCCAACACATGAACTGATCTCGACGAGGTGGCATGGCGCTGGAAGCCTGCCCTTGTAGTGACTTAAAGTCGGTGCCCAAGAACTTCCTCGAAACCTCAAATGAGGCGGGAGCAATGCCCTGCCTGCCTGGTCCGTTGTGGAACAACACACGAAGTGGAGCATCGCATATCACAGAAGGCGGCCGCGACTTGGCATTGAGGCGACGCAGCGCCCGCGCCATGCGCTCGAAGGTCACGACATCCGACACTAGCTGGATGACGACGGGTGGAGCAATGTCGAACTCTCTGGAGCCTTCGGGAAGGTGCATGACCACAGTAATACTCCGTCTCGAGACCCGGGACACCATTCCTCCACAAGGTTCGTCCCCAGTATCCGAAGTCGAGTTCTTTTTGTGAGGCCGGTCGGCGCGGCCGTGTTTATTAGTGACCGTTTTGCTCTTGCGCAGCACCTCCACAATCGTGCCAACCTTGAAAGTTGAGGGGATTTCTGCGTCGGCGCGGGCACGTTCCGTGCCTCCTTTGGCCTGGGCCGCCGTGCCACCGCCGAACTTGGTGCTGAAGACGAAGGTGACCACAGTTCTGCCAAACAGCCCAGTCTTAACCTTGTCAATCTGCAACGGGTACACAGCCTTGCCTCGCTCGCGCAAGTCCGCGTAGGAAGCGTGCTCGTACTCTGCTTTCAGTTCATCGGCCTCATAATCAAGGTCTTGTTGGATGTACTCCAACATTTTGGACGGGAACACATCGAGGTCTTCCATGGTGCCGTCGGGCGTGTTTTGTCGCCGCCGCGTCGGTGGACGACGCTTCACTTGAATCCGTCAGTCAGCAGCGTGTGTTGCGAAGATCGGGATGACCTTGGAACGGTGACGCAGCACGTGCGCAGCAATGCAAAAAAAACGAAAAACACTGTTGCGTCCTTTTCTGTCGTCCCCCACTTGCCAACAGCGCAGCCTCCACATGCGTTGGAGTCCCCGCCCCTGCACATCCGCCCAACCAACTTTCACAGCAAGACTGTCCACGCTCGCAACTTTGGCTCCCAACGGAAACAACCCGATCCTTATCACCAACCTGAGTTATCTGCCGATTTCGCCGATTGAGGGCGCGCTCCATGAAATCCCGCCATCAATCAATCGCACACCTTGTTCCTCACGACACCCAAGTCCACAGGCAGACCGAGCAAGCCTCCCTCACGCACAACACAGGATCATCCATGCATACGTACGCACGCATGTCACGACGTCGTGCTCGGCACTTGACTTTCATGATAACCACAACGAACGAACAAACAGCGACAGAGACACCGACAGCAAACGAACGATCAAACGAACGAACGAACGAACGACGAACGAACGAAGGAGCCAGACTGTAGTGGTCAGCGGTCAGTGTCAGTGGGCA
>Ga0213839_1001487_pt1 | contig 14941 bp, 14 predicted proteins | sample SWPATP21_FD_160075 | JGI IMG/M metagenome (GOLD analysis project Ga0213839, IMG submission 160075) | Coastal seawater microbial communities from Marineland, Florida, United States - SWPA TP2 #1 | ecosystem: Environmental > Aquatic > Marine > Coastal | place: USA: Florida | collected 2016-08-14 | reverse complement strand
CCCATCATCTGCCAGGCTGTCCGAAGCTTCACCGGGCCCTCCCTGCATCCGTGCCGACACCCTCTGGGCAGCGCGCGGAGCGCCGAGCGTCATGGTACCCCCCATCGATCCCGCGGTCCTCGGAGACGATCTCGTTCGTCCACGGGCGCATGGCACGACGGTTCGTCCCCTACTCGCCCTGCGGAGCACACGCCCGGCAGCCGGCGTCGCTGTAGCAAGGCACGTCGCGCAGGAGGTCGGGTAGCCGCCCACGCGTGTAGACGTCGAACGCCGCCTCCGACAGCGCCAACAGTGCCGGAATGACCCGCGCTTCCTCCAAGTCGAGATGCTCTGTGAGGACCTCGTGGTGGGTCGCCAGCGCGGCGGGGAGGTCTGACGCCTCGGCGCCGCGCACGGCGCGGTCGGCCTCGGCGAGGGCGCGATGGCCCGCCGCGAGCGCGTCACAGCGTAGTCCCCAGCGGTGCTCCAGGAAGGGGTAGAGCTTGGTCTCCTCGTAGTGCTCGTGACCGGCCATGGCCGCCTTCCAGCCGGCGAACACCGCGAGCACGGCCGACCGCGACGCACCCGCGCGGGCGTGGGCCACCAGCCGCTCGCCGACGGCGTGGAAGGCATCGTGGGAGCGCAGCAGTAGCAGGTTGTGGGGGTAGCGGGGATGGGCTGCCCACGCCTCGCGGGGCAGGTCGAGATCGGGCACCATGGGGCCTCCTCGTACCTCGCGGCCAGCAGCAGCCGCGAGAGGAAGGTGCACGCCACCCAGGCATGGACCAGCCCCTCGTAGGAACAGGACTGCTTCCGCTCAGCGAGGGTCGGCTCTCCGGGTAGGATGCCCGGCAACCCGAGGTCGGCATGGCACAGCTCCACGAGATCGAAGCCTTCGTCGCGGTGGCGGAGCGAGGCAGCTTCGCGGCGGGGGCCCGCGCACTGGGGGTGTCGGGGCCCTACGCGAGCAAGCTCGTGGCGCGTCTCGAGGAGCGGATCGGCCAGCGCCTGCTCCAGCGCACGACCCGTCGGCTGGCCCTGACCGACGCCGGGGAGCGCTACCTCGCCGACGCCCAGCGCGCGCTGGGCATCCTGGCGGCGTCGGCGGAGGGGCTGCGCGACGCCAGCGGGCCGCTGCAGGGCCCCATCCGGGTGAGCGCGCCCACCGGCCTCGGCCTGCAGGTGCTGGCCGACCTGTTCCATCGCTTTGCCACCGACCATCCCGGGGTTCACTTGACGACGAGCTACCTCGACCGGCGCGTCGACCTGGTGGCGGAGCGCTACGACCTGGCGGTGCGGCTGGGCTCTCTCCCGGACAGCTCGCTGGTGGCACGGCGCATCGCGACCTTCCATCGGGGCATCGTGGCGAGCCCCGAGGTGGCGGCGACGGTCACCCACGCCCGAGTGCCTGGCGACCTCACCGGGGTCGACGCTGTGACCTACGAGGGATCGGAGTATCCAGAGCGCTGGCTGCTCGACCACGACGGCGAGCGTGCCACGGCTCGGGTCCGGTCCCGACTGACGGCCGACAACGGTCGCGCGGCCGCGCTGGGGGCGGCAGCGGGCCTGGGGTTGGCCTGCCTCCCCACGTTCCACACGCGCGATCTGGAGGCGTCGGGCCGCCTGGTGCGCGTGCTGCCCGACTGGCGGAGCGAGGTGCCGGCGCAGGTCGTGTTCCCCACCGGTACGCACCTACCCCGCCGCGTGCGGGCGTTGGTCGACTTCCTCGTGGCCGCCTGCCGCTGAGGTTCGTCCTGCGAGGAACGACAGCCGTTCCTGCGCGTCGCGCTCGAGACGCTATGGTCCGCACGCAGGAGGACCTTCCATGTCGGACTCTGCCAGCGACCGCCCCGTCGTGTCGGGCAACCAACCCAACCAGGTATCGCTGGAGGCGGGGGAGACCTACTGGTTCTGCCGCTGCGGCCGCTCGGCCAACCAGCCCTTCTGCGACGGGTCTCATGCAGGCACGTCGTTCACGCCGCAGGAGTTCGTGGCCGACGAGAGCAAGACAGCCTGGCTGTGCGCGTGCAAGCACACCGGAAACGCGCCGTTCTGCGACGGCACCCACGCGCGCTTCCGCGACGACGACGTGGGCAAGCCCGGGCCCGGCCGCGCCGCCATCGACGACGACGGTCCGCCAGAGCCCGTGGCCACCCCCGAAGAGCCCCACGTGGCGTTCATCCATCAGCTGGCGCGAGAGGGCTTGTCGAAGCTCGGCCACCACGGACCGATGACCGCCATGGGCGTGCCTCGTGACCAGCTGCCGAGGTGGGACGACATCCAGATCATGACGGCCCAGCTCGGCACCCGCCCGCTCATGGAAGACGTGCCGGTCGACACCCGGGTCGTCATCGGGCCGCGGGCGAAGCGGCCCCTCGAGCTCGCCCTTCCGCTGTTCGTCTCCGACATGAGCTTCGGCTCGCTGTCGGAGGAGGCGAAGGTGGCCCTCGCACGCGGGGCCGAGCTGGCCGGCACCGGCATCTGCTCCGGAGAGGGTGGCATGCTCCCCGAGGAGCAGCAGGCGAACTCCCGCTACTTCTACGAGCTCGCCAGCGCCAAGTTCGGCTACCGCGAGGAGCTGCTCGAGCGGGTGCAGGCGTTCCACTTCAAGGGGGGCCAGGGCGCGAAGACGGGCACCGGGGGCCACCTGCCCGGCAACAAGAACCGGGGCAAGATCCCGATGGTGCGTGGCATCCCCGAGGGGCAGCCCGCCATCTCGCCGCCGACGTTCCCCGACCTGGTGACGGTCGACGACTTCCGACGGTTCGCCGACCGGGTGCGGGAACGCACCGGAGGAATTCCGGTGGGCTTCAAGCTCAGCGCCAACCGCATCGAGCAAGACCTTCGTTTCGCCCTGGATGCGGGTGCCGACTACATCATCCTCGACGGGCGAGGAGGGGGCACCGGCGCAGCGCCGGCCCTGTTCCGCGACCACATCAGCGTTCCCACCATCCCCGCCCTGGGCCGGGCCCGTCGCTTTCTCGACGCCGAGGGGGTCTCCGGGGAGGTGACCCTCGTGGTCACCGGGGGCCTGCGCACCCCGGCCGACTTCGTGAAGGCCCTCGCGCTCGGCGCCGACGCCATCGCCGTGTCCAACGCGGCCATGCAGGCCATCGGCTGCATCGGGGCGCGCATGTGCAACACCAACCAGTGCCCGGCCGGCATCGCCACCCAGCGGCCCGAGCTCCGGCGTCGTCTCGACATCGCCGTCGCGGCCAAGCGCCTCGAGCGGTTCTTCGGCGCGGTCACCGAGCTCATGTGCGTGATGGCGCGCGCGTGCGGGCACGACACACTCTCGGCCTTCACCCTCGACGACATCGCCACCTGGCACCACGACCTCGCCCGACTCGGCGGCATCCCGTTCGCCGGAGACCCCTTCGGCAGCCCGCGGCGCTGAACGACGCCGTCATGCGCATGGCCATGGCGAGGTCGTCGAAGAGGTGGTCGTAGCTGGGCATGGCGTCCTGCACTATTGGGGTCGAATGGAAGCGAGCGCGACGCGTCAGGCGCCGTGTCGTGAAAGGCCACAACGGCGTTGGAGGGTGCATGCGATGGATGGGAGCAGCGGTCTTGGTGAGCCTGACCGGGGCCTGCACGGACAAGGATGACGAGTCGGGGGCCGCAGATGCCACCGACACCGACACCGACACCGACGCGGACACGGACGCGGACACGGACACGGACACGGACACGGACACGGACAGCGATACGGATGCCGACAGCGACACCGACAGCGACACCGACACCGACACCGACACCGACACCGATACCGATACCGATACCGATACCGACACCGACACCGACACCGGCACCCCGTCGCCGCCGGTGTACATGACCGACGCGTGCAACGACGTATGGACCTTGGCGCCGATGCCGCCCGGCGTCCACGAAGGCGACCTGTCCGTCATGACCCCGACGATGGAGTCGACCTGTACCCCGTGGCGAGGCGATGGGGCCGAGGCCTTCGCGTGGACCACGCTGGCTCCTGGCGAGCGGCTCCAGATCACGTACGGAACGCCGTACCAGGGCGAAGAGTTCTACATGCTCCACGACTGCGCCGCACCGGACGAGTGCGCTGGCGACGACGCCCCTGGGGCGGAGGATCGCATCACCAACTACTCGCTGGTGGACCAGGACGTGGTGCTGGTCTTCGACCACTTCGAGCCGCCTCCCTCCGGCGGGGTCTTCGAGGTGGAGCTCGACGCGACCGTCCTCGACCGACTTCCCTCGGTGGACCTCTGCGCCGACCTCACGTCGGCGACGCCGGTGGCAGACGGGCACTACCTGGCCACGCTCGAGGGGGCCACGGCGTCGGTCGACCCGGGCGGCTTCGCGGACGGAGCGGAGCAGATCACCCTGCTGGAGCTGGCCGAGCAAGAGCGCGTGGAGGTGGTGTACGAACGAAGCGACGATGGCGATGTCTACCTCATGGAGGACTGCGCCGACCCGACCTCGGTGGCGTTCCAGATCGTGGACTCCGCACGCTACTCGACCTATGCCGCCTACACCCACGCCGGCCCGGGCACGGGCACCTACGCGCTGATCTTCGACTCGTCCGACGCCACCGACGACGGGGTGGAGATGACCATCGAGCGATACGTGGTGCCGGATGCCGTCAGCGTGGCCCTGGGTCGTTCCGCGCTGGACGCGTCGGCATGGATGGTCGGCGTCGACGACCAGGTGTACCAGTGGCCTGGCCTTCCCGGCCGGACCGGGGTGAACGCCGACGCCGTCCACGGGGGCTTCTCCTCGACCTGGTGTTCCGAGGTCGCTGGCGCCCTGTCCTGCGAGGGCTTGGACGGTGGGGTGGGCTCCACGTTCCCGGGTCCCTACACGTCGGTTTCGGTGGGCCACGGCTACGTCTGCGGCATCGACGGCACCGACGCGGTGGTGTGCCACGGCGACGTGTCGTCGGACGTCGTGTCCCAGGTGCCCCTGGGGAGCTTTCGGTCCGTGTCCGCCGGGGAGGACTTCGCGTGCGCCGTGTCCACGGCCGGTGGGCTGAGCTGCTGGGGTGAGGACGGGTTCGGCCAGGTGTCCGGCGCACCAGCGACAGCCGATTTCGTCGCCGCCGGCGACATGTTCGCGTGTGCACTCGACACAGCCGGCCTGGTCTCCTGCTGGGGCAAGGACCTGAGCGGCCAGGTCTCCGGGGCCCCGAGTGCCACCTTCGAAGCGCTGGACGCCGGCGAGGGTTCGGTCTGCGGAACCGACGCGGTCGGCGCCGTCACCTGTTGGGGAGCGATGACCCTGGGCTCGCTCGATGCCGGGGTCGCTCCGGACGTGCCTCTCTCCGGGGTGCGGGTGGGCTACGACAACGCCTGTGGCCTCGACGCAGACAGCCAGGTTCGCTGTTGGTCCGACGGGCCCAACAACCTGCTCCGCGGTGTGCCCACGGGATACCTGCCGTAGACTCAGGCTAAGGCCCCGCTGGGTGCGCAGGCCCCGTCACGCCCCCCACGGGCGGGGTCAGGGCTCGACGACGACGCCGGGGTCTCCCTCGGCCATGATCTCCACCCGGCTGGTCGCGAGGTAGAGCCCCTCGGCGGTGCGGTGGTGCATCTCGAAGTGGGCGTAGGGCACCTCGGGGTCGACCGTACCGATCGTCGGGTAGAGGTAGTCCACGAGCTTGCCGCCGACGTGCTCCTCCACCCTCGCCTCGAGCTCGAGCAGGCCGTCCACCTCGGTGAGGTGGAGCTTCACGGTCACCACGCTGCCCTTCGCCCGTCGCGCGGTGGAGGTGGCGATGGTGGGCCAGGTGTCTTCGACGGTCTCGCCCGCAGACATCCGGTAGATCCGGTAGTGGCCCAGGTGGGTGACCTTGACGTCGGCGGCGTGGGCCATGGCGGCGAGCAGCAGGGTGGACGTGAGCATCAGCGACGTTCCTCGGGGTGGAGCGCGAGCCTACCGCTGCTCGGTCGTCACGGGAGGTCACCCCTCATCAGCTTCCGCCACGCCGACCGTCGCGTCGCCGGGTGGTCCTCGATTCGCCTCGTCATGGCCAGGTCAGCGCGTACCGGAGCGCATCGAGGGCCTCGGGATGCTCGAGCACACCGTTCGGGCCGAAGTGCTCCAGGCCTTGCAGCTCGATGTGGTAGGCGCCGTCGAGCTGTGAAGACCAGTTGGGCACCGTCTCGTCGCCCGTCCCGTAGATGGACACGTAGTGCGTGGCGTTCGGTGTCGTCGGGGCCGCACCGAGCTCGGTGACGAAGGGCCCCGTGGTGCAGATCTCCGTCCAGATGCACGGCTTGAACGGGAAGTCCGGCGAGCAGCTGCTCTGCAGCCCCTGGTGCATTCCGCCCAGGGTGACGTAGTTGTGGACCACGCCGGCGTCGGCGAGGTTCTTGAGGTAGTACCGCGACGACAGCGTGCCCATGGAGTGGGCGACGAGCTGCACCTGATCGGCACCGGTCGTGCGGCGGATCGCGTCGACCCACCGCTCGATGGTGGCGGCGTTGTCGATGTTGCAGCCCCACTCCGGGTCGTCGAACGTCTCGGCGAACAGCAGGTCTGGGTCCCAGCCGTGGGCGACGAGGTCGTCGATTACCACGTCCCAGTTCGCCGCCTCGCCGGTGATTCCATGGACGAACAACACGGGCAGGTCGACGAGGGACTGGGCGGCGGCGAGGTCGCCGGTGTCGCTCGGGCCCGCCGTGTCCCGCGCGTCCGCGGTGTCGCCTTGGCCGCCGCTGCTGTCGAGGGGAAGGTCGTCGGTGTCGTCGACCCCGGGCGTGGCGGCGTCGTCGACCGGCGCCGAGGACGCCGCGACGTCGGCTGGGTTCGGCCCACACGCCAGCAGCCACCACACCATCCGCACCTCCCACGGCCGGGGTGTGCAACCGGCGAGCCAGCCATTCGCAAGGTTTCACCGTCGCCTCGCGACATACTTTCCGCGCTACGACGGTCGATCGCCCGGCTCGGCCGCGAGGCGAGCCAGGCTCGCATTCCAAGGCGCCTCTGTCTAGGATCGGAAGCCTGGCACCGACACCCCGAGGAGAACCTGTGTTCGCTGGTCTGCTCCTGTTCGTGGTCGGCTGCGCGCGGCCGGCGCCCGCGCCCGTCGCCGCGTCACCGCCCGACGACCCGACCGTGTCCCGGTGGATCGCCGTGCTGGACACCGGGTCGGACGAGGCGGTCATGCATGCCGGCTGGGAGATGCGGGAGGCCCCCTGCCCCGGGCCACCAGTGCAGTGCGCGGAGCTCGAGGCCCGGCTGCACGCGTACGCAGCAAATCCCCACAGGAACGAGCATCGCCGAGGCAACATGGCGACCGTGCTGCTGGCTCAGTACCGACGCGCCGACACCGGCGAGCGCCTCGCAGCGGCAGGTCGACAGGGGGCCGAGCCGAACGAGAACCTGTTCTTCCGCGCGCTGCACCAAGACCAGGAGTACCGGTCGGCGCTGACCGAAGCCGAGCTGCTGCACCACCTCGTGCCCGTGGTGGAGGCGGGCGATCCGGTCGGTGGCTGGGCCTGGTCGGCGTTCGAGGTCGAGCTCGGCAGCTACCTGGACGACGCCGACCGGGAGGTGCTCGAGCGGCACCGGCGCACCGTGGTCCCACAGCTGCTCGCGTCGGCAGGCAACGGCAGTGCCCACGCGGCCCTGCTCCTCGCCGAGCTCGACGAAACCGACGCGATTCCCGTGCTCTTCCAGTCCTTCCTGGACGTCGACCGCGCCATCGCTGGATGGGGTGCGACCGACCAGCCGGTGTTCCCCGAGCGCTACCTGTTCCGGCTGGCCATCGAGCACCTCGCCGGCAAGCCGATCCAGCAGGCGGTCACCCCGAGCGACGAGCAGGAGGCCGCCCTGCGGGCCCGCGACGACGAGGCCGCGAAGGCGAACCTCGAGCTGTTCGGCCGTCAGTAGGTCGCTCCCGCCCAGTCCGTGGGCGGCCGTCGAGCCTCCCGACCAGTCCATGCCACACACCTCGGCACGGCAGTGCCGTAGGACTCCCGACCCGTCGATGCCACACACCTCACCGCGGCGATCGTGAGCGCCACTTACTTCTGCCAGCGTGGGTCTACAGGGGTCGAATCGGACCCCACTCGGAGGCTAAGGCCCCCGGTCGATGCCGCCGAGGTCCGCGCCGACTCACGAGGGAGCGCGGGTGCTCGGCGCAGGTCACAACCACGGCGCGCGCTGGCGGGGAGGAACCGGGAAGGTGCTCCACGAACACCAACACCAACACCAACACCAACACGACGAGGCAGCGTAGGACGACGGCCTCGGCAGTGCCGTACGACGCCGATTCCCATCGGATGATCCGGAAGACTAGGATGAGCCACAGGAGCGTGGATGGTCTACTTCGTCATCGCCAAGTCCGAAGACAGCGGGCCCCTCGGCCGCCGCATCGACGCCGACACCCCCGAAGAGGCCGCCGCGCGGATCTCCCGCACGATCGTCGCCGACGAGCCCGAGACGATGGTGGTCCGGTGGAACGTGGCGCGCAGCCGCAAGGGAGAGGTGCTCTCGTGCCGAATCCGCGAGGTCGAACCCTCCGAGTTCCCCGAACCTGGCCCGGAAGACGAGCTGGGCCCTACCCAGGTGCCCGCGGAGCGCACCCTCAAGCCCTCCCGCCGCAGCGCGGGTGCCGTGCGCAGCGCAGGGCCGATGGGGCCTGGCGGAATGCGAAAGGGCTAGATGCCCCCGGCGCAAATCCCGAACCGCCCTCGTGGCGTCAAGCGGCCCGGCCTGCCAGAGCTTGGGAACGCTCACATATCCCGATATACCTCACGTTCCAGCTTGTCAGGACGAACCACTTGCCACCACGATCATCGGCCGGTATTCACGCCGGTGACATCTAGCTGTTGCCCGAGGACGGTAGCCCCTCGGCCAGGAGTCGAGCGAGGACGTGCAGGCCCGGCAGCTGCGTGGGGTCGCCGCCCTCCCGCCAGCATCGCCAGACCTCTGCACACGCGCCGGTCAGGCGCACAGCGTCCGGCGCGTCGGAGGCCCAGGCCGCCAGGAACCCGTCGATGCCCTCCGGCACGGCGGCGGGAACGGCCTGCAGGAGCTCACCCAGGCGCTCCGCATCGCCGTCGCGCCACGCGTGGAGTCCGGCGAGGGCCCAGGCGCCCGGCACATGGACCTGCAGCCCCGAGCGTGCCGCGTTCCGCAACAACCGCTCGGCAGCCGAGCGTGCGTCGGGCATCGCTGCCATGGCCGCGACGACGCAGCGCACCCGCTGGAGCGCCAGGTTGGCATCCAAGGTGGCGTCCTCGTCGAGCGAGTCGAGCAGCTCCACCGCCCGCTCGCCCTCCCCGCTCAGCGCCAGCGAGACCGCCAGGAGCGAGCGAACCGCCCGCCGCAGCCCCACCCACCCGTTGCGGGTCGCGACCGCGTCGAGCGCTCCGAGGGCTGCCGCAGCCACAGGATCGTCCGAGAAGCACGACGCCACCGAGGCGCGCAGGTACAGCGTGACGGGGTCGGCCGGCCCCTCGGTCGCCGCGAGGAAGGCCTTGCACCCGTCGACATCGCGATGGACCGACACCGAGAACCCGATGGCCCAGAGGCGCCGCTCGTCCACCGACGCCAGGTCGACCCCGCGCCAGGGCACGGCCTCGACCTCGAGGGCTTCCGTCTGCCGGCGGAGCAGCACGATCTGGTCATCGAGCCAGGCCCTGGCCTCGCCTTCCAGCGTCGGCAGGAGACGGCGGAAGCGCTCGATGGCCTCCGGAATCCACCCGCCGAGGAGCGCGCCGACGAAGACGATGTCGCGAAGCGCCTCGCCGACCTCGGGGTCGTCGACCTCCCGCATGAGCTCTCGTCGGTATTCCCTCGCCAACCGCGGATCGCCGAGCACGAGCGTCGCCCGCTCCTTCACGAGCCAGGCGCGAAGGGCCGCGCCTCGGTCCGCTGGAGACCGCTGGCGCACGTACTCGCGCGCTGGAACGTACAGCTGCATCCAGCCCGCGTCGGCGAGCAACCAACAGCGCTCCTCGAGCTCGCGGCAGGCCCCGAGGACGACGGGCAGAGGGGCACCGGCGACCGCCGCCAGCGCGTGCATCTCGAAGCGGTGCTCGAACACGGCACACGCCTCGAGGACTTGACGCGCCGGTGGGCTCAGCCGCTCCCACGACTGCTCGAGCACCGCCCGGAGGCTCGGCCGCCGCGCGTCCTCCCCTTCGACATCGAGGACGTAGCGCGCCACGTCCTGGCCGAGCAGGTCGACCATCGGCGCCAGCAGCTCGACCGCCAGCGGAATCCCGTCGGCGGTATCCAACGCCGCTTCCACCGCCGCATCCTGGCCGCGACGCCCCACCTCCCGCATCCGCTGCTCGAGCAGCTCACGGGCGGCGGTACGGTCGAGCGGTGGCAGGCGGACATCGTCACCTGGCAGGCCGAGACTGCGGCGTGAGGTCGCCAACAGCGGCACGTAGTCCCCCAGGGTCGCAAGCCACGCCAGCGCGTCGGGAGCGAGCTGCTCGCAGCTGTCGGCGACGACGAGCGGGTGGGTCAGCGACCGCAGCGACTCGACGATGGACGGGGCGTCCTGCGGAGCTCCGGGCCCCGACACCGCGGCCGCGAAGGCCGCACGCACCTCGGTGAGCTCGCTCGCGCCGACGAGCTCCACGAGCACGGCCGACTGCAGCCCGTTGCTCCACCGGTCCAGCAGTCCCAGCGCGACGGCACTCTTCCCCATGCCCCCCGGGCCGACCAGCGTGACGACGCCAGGCCTCTGCAGGCGCTCTTCGAGGTCGTGGACGACGGGGTCGCGACCCACCAGCGCCGGGGCCACGGGGAACGACACGCGCACCCGCAGGCGGTCGACCCGGGTGTCGGTGACCCCTGTGAGCGTGATGCCGCGGCCGCGCCCCGAGCGAAGGAACTCGGGTTCGCGCGGGTCGGGCTCGACCTTCTTCCGCAAGCGGTTGAGCGTCGTGTCCACGGTTCGGGACTTCACGCTCTCGTGGTAGCCCCAGACCTCCCGGAGGAGCTCGTGCTTCGGCACGGCGCGATCGACGTTGCGGTGGAGGTAGTCGAGCATCGCGGCTTCGGTCTCGGTCAAGCCGACCACGTGGGCCCCGAACTTCACCTCGCGTGCGAACGTGTCGACATGGTGGGGCCCGGCCCAGAAGGTCGCCATGGGCGCATCATACCGAGGTCGCGCCCACGGCGCCTACGAGCGGCCGCTGCTGCAGAGGCTGGGTCACTGGGCGTAACGACTGCGTCACAGACAACGGTCCGCGGGGCGGCTCCGCGTGAAGCGGGAGGCACCACCCTGGAGGTCCTCATGCGTTCGAACATCCTGATGCTGCCGCTCCTCACCCTCGTTGCCTGCGATGCCGGGATGGAGCGCTGGGCTGACGAGTCCGTGCCCGAAGCCAAGCAGGCCGCGGCCCAGCGGGCGGAGGATCTGGGCCTGGAGCGGCGGGACTTCGAGATCTTCGACTGGGACGTCTCCGAGGGCCTGGCCGTAGGGGTCGACCGGGTCGCGGTGGGCGTCACGAGCCACAGCTGTTCCGGGGTCGCCATCGTCTACCTCGACGACCTGCTCGACGGGTACCAGGACGCCCGCCAGACGCTGGACACCTGCGAGCTCGGGGGCTCCTCCTACGACTTCGACGAGGAGATCGCCCTGGGCGACGGGGTGTTGGTGGCGGCGGAGCGCATCTTCCGCGACACCGGCGCCGGCTACGTGGAGGAGTCGGTGGCAGCGTCCCTGCCGAGGGACTTCCTGAACCACAACCTGGTCGTCGACGCCGACACCGTGTTGCTCGGCTACCGCTCCGGCCTGCTGGTGCTGACCCACCGCGCGGGCGCCTGGCACGAGGAGGCCTGGCTGCCGATGGAGCTGCTCGGCAACCCGCTCGTGCAGGTCGGCGACCGGATCGTCGTCCAGGGCCACGTGCTTCGTCGCGACGGTGGCCGCTGGGACCTGATCGAAGACGTGTTCCCGGGGACGATGCCCATCCACGGGGACGGCGAGCTCGTCTTGATCAACGGCTGGACCGAGCGAGAGGTGGTGAGCTGGGACGGCGTCGCCTGGACCGACGAGGCGTCCTTCCGCTCCATGGACTTCGTCTTCGGGGAGGGCGTGGCCCAGGTCGAAGACGGCTACTTCCGCACCTTCGGCCTCGACGGGCGCTTCCGGGACGAGATGTACCTCGGCGGGTCCGCCCGCGTCCGGGGCGTGCAGCACGACCACGTGCTCGCCCAGCTGGGGGACCGCTTCCACTGGTACACGCCGCTCGGGACCGGCTCGTCGGACACCCTGCTGGAGGAGACGCTGACCCTGAAGGACGGCGACAAGCACCGGGTGACGGTCGACGTGCCCAAGACCGGCAACCTGACGGTACGCATCGAGGGCACGGGCGACGCCGACCTCTACGTGCAGCAGGGCGACCGCGTCACGCGGACCGACTACGCCTGCCGCCCTTACACGACGACCTCCCAGGAGGCCTGCAGCTTCGATGCGCCCGACGCCGGCACCTGGTCGGTGCTCCTGCACGGCTACGAGGCCAGCGAAGTGACCCTCACCGTGACGGTGCGCTGAGGTCTACGCGGCGGCTGGAGGTCGGGAAGCACTGGGCCACGTCGAGCACGGTGCTCCCGCACAACCTCAACGGCTCGACCCGACGTAGATCATCGCCGGGACTACGTGCAGGCGTCGGTGTTGCACTCCACCTCGCCTTCCTCACACCAGCAGCGCCTGCAGTAGTGGTCCGACGGGATCGACTCGCCGTCTTCGTACACTTCCCCATCCACTTCGCAGCTACCGTCGTCGTCTTCGTCGCCGTCGGAGGCGTCGCAGCCCATGAGATACAGGAATAGGAACGCTACTCGCTTCATGCGGAGACCTCCCGAGGTGATGGTAGCGCAGGGCCGGGATGAACAACCTGTTCTTTCGCGCGCTGCACCGAGACCGCGAGGGCCGGCGCGCCGATGGGTCGAGTCGTGCCGTATTGTGGCCAGCAGCCCGGCAAGTTCCGTCTGGACGACGCTTGGGTGTGCGAAGCCTGCGGCCGCTCCTTCGCGAGCCATGGAGTAGCGCAGGCGTGACAGCCGCCGTCGTGAATCCGTGCTCGCCGCGTGTTCTGCCACGACCCGGTGCGCTTGTCGCGGAACGAGGCGATGCTCCAGCGCTACGGGTCAGGCGCTGGCGGGCGTCCCGTCGATGGCGTCGAGGCGGTCGTACAGGTCGCTGAGGAGCAGCCGCAGCGTGGCGCCGTCGGGCAGACCGTCGAGGACCACCTCTCCGTCGGCGAGGTCTCGGCGGAACCAGCCGTCGTCCATGCGCTTGTGGTGGATGACGTGCACCTCGTCGGGGTCGATCAGCACGTAGTGCTGCAGGGAGGGGAGGCGTCGGTAGTGCTCGAACTTCGCGCCCTGGTCGTAGTTGGCGCTGCTCGGGGAGAGCACCTCGAAGAGGACGGTGGGGTTCGTGACCGTCAGGCCGTCGTCGATGTGCTCGTAGGGGCCGCAGATCAAGGCCGCGTCCGGGTAGAGGTAGCGGTGACCTCCCCGTTCACCCACTCGCGGCGGAGCTCGGCCTGGGCGTCGAGCGCCAGGTAGTCCTCGAGGGTCATGGCGGGAGGCGGCTCCATCGGGTCCTCCAGCTCCATCCTATCCGCGCCGTCCTCGTCAGGGACTCACCGTGATCCAGGCTCGGGTCCGTCCAGCGCCCTCAGCAGCGACTCCAGCTCCTCGCGCAGCGCCGCCTTGTCGTCGGCCGACAGCTTCGCCACCTCCACCTTCACGGGCTGGAGACGGAACACGCCCTCGGCCTTGTCGGTCCCGTTCTCCCGGAAGATCGAGCCGAGTCGGGCGGGCGCGCTGGGCTTGTGGTCCTTGTTGATGGCGCGCTTCATCTGCGCCACCGACAGCTCGTCGGACACGACCTTGTCGACCCAGCCCTCCACCGCGTCCTCATCGAGGTCGTGCTTGTTCGCGAGCTGCTTCAGGGAGACCCCGTGCGTCGCCGTGAAGGGCTTCGCGTCGTCGTCGATCGCGGCCTGGACCGCCTCGGGCAGGTCGAGCAGGCCCTGGAGGAGCTGGGTCTGCCGGCGCTTCAGGCCCATGACCTCGGCGATGTCGTTGGTCTTCCACCCCCGCTGCTTGTAGGTCTGCAGCACGATGGCGCGGTCGATGTCGGAGTAGGTCTTGCGGGCCGTGTTCTCCAGGACGCTCGCCCGGAACGCCTTCTCGTCGTCGTCGAGGTCTTCGCGCACGATGGCCGCGATCGTGTCCAGCCCGAGCTCCGTCATGGCCGTCGTGCGCCGGAACCCGCTGATGATCTGGTAGCGCGGGGTCTTGGACTCGCCCTGCTGGCGCACGATGATCGGCACCTGCTGGCCGTCGGCCTCGATGCTCTTCTTCAGGTTCCCGACGCGGATGGTGGCGCGGAACTTGAAGGTGTCGTCGGTCAGGACGACGGTGTCGAGGGGTATGTGAGCGACTCTTGCTTCGGCCAGGGTGCCAGCTTGCGCCTTCTTCTTCGTCATTCGGAAACCTCCATCCGCGTTGGGGGCGTTTGTACTACGGATAGGGGCGTGGAGCCAAGCTCATGGGCGGGCCGGGGGTGCGCAGTCGACTGCGCACTTGGTGGACGCGAGTCGTGGACCCAAGCTGTGCACGAGCTCGACAGCTGTTCCCGCACCAATGTCCGACGCGGTTGCTCGCGCCAAGGCACCGCCGTAGTCAGCTCCATGCGCGCCTCTCTACAGCAACAAGGCCTCCAGCCTGCTGAGCTCGACAAGCAGCAGTGCTGGGCCATCTGGCGAGCCTTCCAAGACGCGTTCGGGTTGGACAACTCGACACCGCTCGCTTGGGAGCAGCTCTGCGGGCCCGCCTGGCGAGAATGGTCGCCGAAGCAGTACGCAGGGAGAGCGGTCGTGCTTGGCGAAGGCGGTGAACCCGGCTTCCTGACACAGGGAGTGCCGCTGAATGGCGGAGGTAACGACGTCTACGTGTTCACCCCAGAGCATGTGATCGCGTTCGACCATGGCGGCCTGAGGGCGCT
>Ga0213839_1001485_pt1 | contig 14958 bp, 16 predicted proteins | sample SWPATP21_FD_160075 | JGI IMG/M metagenome (GOLD analysis project Ga0213839, IMG submission 160075) | Coastal seawater microbial communities from Marineland, Florida, United States - SWPA TP2 #1 | ecosystem: Environmental > Aquatic > Marine > Coastal | place: USA: Florida | collected 2016-08-14 | reverse complement strand
CCGTCCTCGAGCCCCTCATCCTCCATCTCGAGCTGCAGTTTCTCGAGTTCGGCGGTGATCTCATCGATGCGCTTTTGCGCAGCCTCATCAGGCTCGATCGGGCCGGGATAGACGCGGCCGTAGTCGGCCATGGTCGCGTAATCATAGCGGACCATCGCATCGGCCCAGGCAAAGCCCAGCTTTATGCGGGCCTCTTCGGCAGCGGCACCGAGCTTTTCGAGCAGGATGGTCTCGACCAGCGCCGCATCCTCGAGCACGGAATGCTCTTCCAGAAGGTCAGCCGCGACTGCGCCGCCACGCGCCTCGTAGTCCGCGCGCACGAAAGCCCCGATATCATCGCTGACCTGCACCCCGCGGGATTTGAGCGCCTGACGGACGGAGTAGGCCTGCAGGTAGCTGTCTTCCTTGGTGAGTGCCTCGTAGACCTCCTTCTGCACCTCCTGGCTGGGATGCTCGGCAAAGGCCTTCATCGTATCGAGCGTGATCGTCTTGGCCCGGGCCACGGCGCGGATGTCAGCGTGGATCAGACCGTAGCGCAACCGGCCTTTCACAGCGGCGACGGTCGTGCCGAATGTCTTTGCGATCGTCTCGGGCGTCTGGCCGTCGACCTCCATCATACGGGCGAAAGCCTCGAACTCGTCGATGGCATTCATCGGTGCCTGGGTGATGTTCTCGGCGAGCGACAGCGCCGTGGTGGCGTCGCTCTCCTCAGGGACAAGGCGGCAGTCGACCTTGGTTTTCGCCGTGAACCCCTTGCTGGCCTTGTCAGCGATCAGCTCCTTAAGCGCGGCATGGCGCCGGCCACCGGCGAGGACAGCATATTTGCCGTCAAGCTTCTGGACCAAGAGCGGCTGGAGTAGGCCCAGCACAGCGATGCTGGCCTTCAGATGAGCGATGTTCTCAGGATCATAGGTTTCCGGCGCGTTGCTGCGCACATTGGCGGGGTGAGCTGTCAGATCGCCGATGGCGACGGAGACGGGTTTGAAACTTGCGGTCATGGGATATCCTTTTCGGTGGATGATGTGGGGCCCGCGCGTTCACGCGCGTGACCAATCCCCGGCATCGGGGATCACCACGACGAAAGGCCCACTCTCCCTTTAAAGGGTCAGCGGGCCTTCATTTGTTGGCTTGTTGGGGGAGGAGTCCCCCTGCCCCTCTACCAGTCGCGCGCCATCATGATGGTCAGTACGCGCATGGTGGTGGCGGGATTGTCAGGGGTCTCAGCCCCGTAGCGGAAGTCGGAATCCGCCTCATAGAGATCAATTTTCCAGAACACGGTCTCGCCGCGGATCTCAACCGGCCCGAAATCATGCCAGCCCTCCGGGTCGTTCTCGGGTTCGAACGTGTCGAACATGCCCGTAGCCTTTACCGCCTCGGCTATGAAGCCGTCACCAGCCTCCATAATCGAGCGGGTGACATGCATGCGGCCCTGTATGGGCTGCGCGGGCGGCACCCCGAGGCAAGCGAGCTTGCGAAACGCATCGTTTTGCGCCGCGATCACGGTCGGATCTGGACGGTCTGGCTGGGGTTGAACGATCATGGACATAGGGATCTCCTTTGAGAAGTTGAAACACCCTTCACGAAGTCCGCTTTTTCTTTTCCGCCGGGCGGAAGGTCCGTAGCCGAAGGTGCCTTACCCGAACAGCCCCTTGGGTCTGTAATTCGGGTTGGGGATGGTTTCGATCCAGCCGCCCTAGTCCTTGATGCTCTCAAGTGCCGCCGAGAGCGGATAAGCGCCCTCAGACGCGCTCCACCAATAGGCACCGCGTTTGAAGGTGATGATCTTGCGACGGCCGTCTTTGAGTTCGCGCCGGTCCGCGAAACGGCAAACTGTCCGGGGGACAGTTTGAGGCAAGAACGGGCGGAGCCCGGCCAGCCGCAGCGTCTTGGGTTCCTTGCGAGACATCCGAGTCTCCGTTCTCCGTGTGGTCAGGCGGCCTCGGCGCTGCGCCCTGCCCTGCCGGCCTCCGACCGTGCGATCAGGTAGTCGCAGGCGCGCTGCGCATCAGCGGCGTGCTTAAAGATCGCGCCCTTGTCCGACCGAAGAACGCGCAACCAGTTGTGAAGGTAGGCAGCATTCATCTCGAGCGTATGCGCCGTAAAGCCAAGTTCCTGACCCAGGAACACCGAGGTCAATTCCGCGACGATCTCCTCGCGCGCATAGGACGTGTTGCCAAACTTCGAGAACCCGAAATCACGGTTCAGTCGATGGGGGGCTTTCGTGGCATGGGCCAGCTCATGGGCCCAGACCCCGTAGAAATTGCGCGGATCCTGGAACCGCGTGATGGACGGCATGTAGACCTTGTCCACGGGCGGCAAATAGTACGCTTCTGTTCCTGTGAAGACGGTCGTGATGTCGATGGCGTCAAAAAACGCCTGCATGTGCGGGATGGGCTCGGACGGAGGATGCTCAAGCACCGGGTCCGGCTCGGGATGGAAGCTATCCGGCAAACCCTCGATCTGGCAGGCATTGAACACGCGGTAGGATTTCTGGAAGCGGAATATACGGGCTTCCTCGGAGTGATCATCCTCGTCACTGCGGTCATGCTCATCTGCGCCCGCGTCTTTCCGGCTTTGACCGTAATAAACGACGACAGAGGATTTTTCGCCCTTGCGGACCTTTGCGTCCAACGCATTGGCTTGCGGCAGCGTCATCCAGAAGGGAGAGCTGTGGTGCGCCATCACGGTCCGCATCGTCAGCAGGAAGTTGTTCACTCCCCGGTAGGGTTCACCGCCCACGCGCAAGGGTCTGGAGCTACCGCCAGCCGTCCAGGGCTTGCGCCAAGGCAGAACGCCGCGCTCGATGATACGGATGATTTCGTTGGTGATGACCTCGGAGGCATCGAATTTGGGCGTGCGGGATCGGGCCATGGCTGGCGTCCTTTCGAGTTTTGGTGAGAGGGAATGGAGATCAGATTGACCGACGGGGCCGCGGATCGTTGGTGATGCTGGCACCTAGCTTTTCGACCATGTCGATGTAGGTGGTCAGCGAGACGGACCTGCCGGCACCCGAACGGTCCGGGTCGACCGAACCGTCCCGCGTAACTTGCGGCAGGTTCGCGAAGGCGATGACATTGGTGACGGGTCGAATGTCGATGGCGGGTGTCCCTAGTGCGACCGCAAGCACGGCCAGGGGGAAGCGCTCGATAGGCGCGAGAGTCGACACGGTGGTCCAACCGAGATGGATGAACGTCCCACCATCCCCGCAGATCACATGCGCGTTTGGCACTGCCTGAGATAGCCGAGATCGCGGAGAACGGCTTTCCGCTCGAGCTGCCGTGCCAGCTCCGTCTCGCCGGTTCGACGCAGCTTTCTATGCCGCCACCAAGAGGCAGCGGTCGCGCGCAGCACGCGCAAGACACCTGTTTGCATGGGAATGCCCTTCATCCGGAATGGCAGACCGGAACTCGGCCCGGACCCATCCGAGGCACCCCAAAGGCCCTCATCCGTCAGTCACAAAACCCGAAGAACACTTTTACTTTTCGTGGACCAAACCCATTAAACACCCAACCTCCACCGAACTGTACTGGCACGACGGGATCAGAACTTCCACAGGGCCTATCGGCTAGACCTGTGGCGGTTTCTTCGTCACGAGATAGCCCAGACCGTTCAATCGGCCCGCAACTGCCAACTTCTGCGTAGAGCGTGCTGATTCTTCGTAGAGCGTGCTGATCCTTTGGCTTCCCGTCGATGTAGCGGATCGGCATCCTGGAAAGGGAAGCCACTTCGATGAAGGCTATTATGGGCATGATTTCTCGTCGCGAATACCAGAACGCAATAACCTATTGTTATTAAATTGTTTTCCGTTATCGGGCGGATCAGATCAGTCCGCGGCCAACATCAAAACACTCTTTTGAAGAGTTCGGGTGGCATGAAATCAAGAGATTAAAGCCGTTCTGTTTTAACCTGAGACATATCCTGCAGCCTGAAAGAAGTTCCAGCACTCGTCCGGGGTGAACATCCGGCAAATATCGCCAAGCGCGTGAAAAAGATCGGTAAAGGTCCGGGCACCGATCTTGCACAGGTGGGATTTCAGCTTGGAAAAGGCCTGCTCGATGGGATTGAGGTCCGGTGAGTATGGCGGCAAGTATAGAAACCAGCATCCTGCTTGTCGGAGCGCCTCTGCCGCTTCGGCGTTCCGGTGCGTGGCTAGATTGTCGAGAATGACGACGGTGCCGGGCGACAGTTCCGGCACAAGCACCTCTCGGACATACGCGGCGAAGGCCGGACCGTCCATTGCGCCCTTGATGACCCAGGGTGCGATCAGCGCCTCGCGGGTAAGGCCGGCAATAAACGTCTGTGTTCCCCAACTTCCGAAGGGCGCGTCCATCTCGAGACGCTGTCCGCACAGAGCGCGGCCCCGCATCCGGGTCAGGTTGGTTTTGACCGATGTTTCGTCAATGAACACAAGGCGTTCTGGCTGCAACCGCATGGCGGGCATACGGCGTGCCTGCCAATCGTGCCGCGCGCTCTTTACCCTTGCGCGGCGGCGCTCGGTGGCCACCAGCTGAGGTTTTACCATGATGATCGGGATGCCCTCGTCATCAGATCTTCGCCGCGACGAAGGCGAAAGCCACTTTCACGATTTCAAATACCGCCACACCTCAACCCCCCAACTTTTCTCTCTCGAACACCGTTTGTGTGCCGAGAGCCTACTTAACAGCTGTTAAGTTATGCCAAGCCAGCCGCAGCAGATCGGAGTTTAACAGCTGTTAAGCCGCGTTCCGCCCGCCAATCAATGCCATGACCATTGGGCCGCAGGAAAACTCGTTTGCCGCAGCTTTAGCAGTCAGAGCTCGCAAGTATCCACCAGGCGATCTTATGTCCGCGAAGCGTTCCAGCATGGCAGCAACGACGATCGACGCTTGCTCCGGACCCATGAACCGCTGTGCTTCTTCCCATGCAGACGCACTGATGCCCATGGCTGGCCGCACATGGCACGCCGCATCGAAGAGCTGATGCCAATGCCGGATCTCACCTTGGTAGAAGGTCTTGAGCGAGGGACATGCCGCGATCACTAGGTGCAGCGGGATCTTTGGCATGTGTCTTGTGTCCTGTTCATCAACGTCAGCCACCGGCTCATTCGTATCCACATCTGGCACACCCGCCGCTGCCCCGCTTTTTTCTAAAGCAGGTTCAAGATCTATGGATTCTTTTTTTGAATTATGATGGTGACGCTCAGATTGGGCATCATTGGTGTTCATTTCTTCTGTTTCAGGGCCATCAATGACGTTGCGTGCCTGGTCAAGGAGAGCTTCAAGGTCGGCTCGATAGGCCGCGAGGTCCTCAACTGAAAGCTTGCGGCGGAGCGCGCGAGCCGTGAGGGCAGCTTTGTCGCGAAGCTGATCCCAGAAGCCTAGGCCTGGCTGCATCTCGTCTCCGAACTCGGCGAGGGCCGCGAGATCGCGGCGCATGAGGCTTACGACCTCTCTCAGGCGCCTGACGCGCTCCTCAGCCTCACGTACGGCCTCTGCGGTCCGTGCTATCTCCTCAGACTGGCAGTAGAGAGGGGAAAGATCGAAGCCAAAGGCAACGCGGTCTTCGCCGTGCTTACGGACGTAGCGCTTCCCATTGGGGCTATCGCGCCGCTGGAGCAAGCCAGCCTCGACAAGACGCGCGAGGTGACGACGCATCGTGGAGCAGGGCATACCATTCAAGCGCTCACAGATCGCCTTGTTCGAGGGGAAGACGACCATCTCGGCGTTCCCGCCAAGCGCATCGTCCGGAAAGAAGCTGAGGAGCCCCTGCAAAACCGTCAGATCACGTTCCGAGACCCCAAAGGCCGCTTGCGCCTTGGAGAGCTCGCGCAGGAGTTCCCACTTGTTAACGGGTCTGGCTGGAACAGATGCCTCGGGTCGCTCAATGACGCGCAAATGGGCGTGCGATATCGGCCGCATAAACGGCGAGATTGGTGTGTACTCCATGAAAATGTCCACGAAGACAAAAATTCTAGGGCCCGCGAATCGCTTTGCGCTTGCGGGGTAGGGGCCAGAACGCTACATTCAGAAGTGCGAAAACTGAGATTTTGTAGCGGTCTGATCCCGGTGCGAAACCTTACAAAGGTCTCGTGAAGCTAGCTTCTCGGGGCCTTTTTCTTTTTGCCTGTATCGTGCCTCCTTCTTGTTGGTTGCTCTTCCTCAGTCTCCTGAACGCTTCCAGCGCTCATGAAGCTCGGTAATCAGCTTTGGGGCGTTGCCCTCCAACCAGCTGATAAAATCAGGTTCATCCGTAGTTAGATCAAGTTTGAGCTGCTTGCCTTGGCGGCCGGTTTTGACCGTCGCAGCTCCAACACCGGGGATGGCCAAAGCAGGCGCACCCTTTCTAGACGGGCTTGCTTTCCTCTCTGTGCTCTTCGCAGCTGCCAGAACTGCGAGAAACGCACGCTCAGAAACCTCATCGACCGAGCCGGAACTTCCGGACTTGGCTGCATGAGCTATGGCTAGCAGCTGGTCCCGATCACCGTCGTAGGCACCCAAAGCCTTTTTGAGCTCTTCCCATCTCGGGCGACCAATCCCAGGAGCTGCACCAATCGCCTGGATGAGATCCTCGCCGACCGTCCGAACGACACTCAAGAGCTGTGAAACTCCAGCTTCGTGGAGGTTAAGGACTTCGGCGACACCACGATTGGTGCGCTCAGCCCCTTCCAAATGGTCGCCGTCTAGAAGCGCCGTCGCTACAAGCGCACGTTCAATAAAGCTCAGATCACGACGCTCTTGGTTCTCGAGAAGCTGATCTCGAAGCGCTTGATCACCTTCAACCTCTGTGACGATGGCTCGAACTTTGATACCGAGTTCGCGACATGCTTCCAAGCGTCTGCGGCCATAGATCAGGTTGTAGCGATCGGCTTCCAGTGGGCGGACCAAGACAGGCACACGCTGACCGTTCTTGGAAATAGAGTTCTTCAGGCCCTCAACTTCAATCTGTAGTCTGTCATCCAACCGTCCTTCGGTAACAATCTGCGCCGGATCGATCTCAAAAACACCGCCACGCAGTCTGCGCCCTTCAAGAGCGTCAGGAGCGTTGCGAAGGGTCTGCAGCGGCAGGCCAAGTTTAGGCTTTCTTGCCATTCCGCCCCCATGTGTTCTGGATGATTTCAGCGATTTCATCGTTCACTGCGTTCATAGATTCGATCGCACGATCAAACGTCTGACGCGTGAAGTCCTTCTTGTCAGCTTCGTAGAGCGTTTGCTTGGTCAAGCCGGCATCAGAAATTGCGGTCGACTCAACCATGTGATTGGTCAGGACCGACCTCCCAAAGAGCCCGCGAATGAAGGCGATGACTTCGGTCTGTGGTGCGTCGCCGACTTTGTATCGCGTTGGCAAGAAGCGAAGCCAATCGAAGCGCAGATTTGCGCCTGCATCCCTGATTACTCCAAGGAGATCCGCAGTCATTCGCAGGAATTGGGACATCGACATAAGGTCAAGCATCTGCGGGTGAACCGTCACGAGCACACCCGAGGACGCGGAAAGTGCTGACATCGTCAAGAAACCAAGTTGCGGCGGACAGTCGATCACAACAACGTCGTAGTTCGCTTCAACACTATCGAGTGCGTCATGAACTCTCGCGAAGAACGCCTTCGCTCCGCCTCGCTGGATCGCAGCAGGCGTCTCGTGCTCGAACTCCATGAGTTCAAGGTTGCCCGGGATCAGATCAAGGCCGCGGATGTAGGTCTTGCGGATCACTTCGGCGATCGGAACCGGATCGTCATAGCGAACGGCATCATAGAGGGTTCCGCCCTCCATGAGGTCGAGTTCTGGCTGGATTCCGTGAAGAGCCGAAAGAGATGCTTGGGGGTCAAGATCGATCGCAAGAACCCTGTACCCCTTGAGCGCCAAGCGCTGAGCGAGGTGAGCGGACGTCGTCGTTTTGCCAGATCCGCCCTTAAAGTTCACCACTGAAATGACTTGAAGCTCGTCACTGTCGCGACGACCAGGCACGTAAGTTCCAGACTTTTTTGCGTTTCCTTCAAGCGTCTGCCGGATTTCCCAGATATCGTCGAGCGTATAGCGACGATGACTTCCAGCCGTAGTCTCGACATCGACGATCTTTCCTTCTCGATGAAGCTTCCGAAGATAGGTATGGTCGACGCCAAGGAGCTCAGCAGCTTCTCCGCTGGTCAAAGTGCGCATCACCTTCTTTGCATCTGGTGGGAAGTGTGCAGCGCGCTGAGCATGCAGGTTCGACGCGAGAAGTTCCGCGTAGTGCCCGATGGCGATATCTAGATCCTGTTCTGCTTCGCTCATGTGTGCCCCGACCCGTGGGCGCGTTTTTTATGTGACCGCGCGTTATTTTTCGAGACTATTGCCCGAGCAGCCAGATTCGTGCAAGCACTTTCTAGATTTGGTGGCAATCCGTTAGGCCAACACAAGTGTCGTGTTCAAAGGAGCCCCAACTTTTCCGCACGCTTAAGCAGCATTTTGACCGAAGACGGCTGCCAGCTTGCACGACCCCGAGGGGTGCGCTCACGCATCGATTCCAGCCGGTCGCAGATCGCCTGCAGTGTGATTTCGGGGTCCGCGCCTTTGATCGCTGCCACGATGGCCGGCAGGCGGTCATCGGTTTCGCGGCGTCCGGCGCGGCTAAGCACTGCATCTGGTAGAAACCCGTCGCGGACATAGGCTTTCACAGCACGGAGTAGGCGGCTTTGGGTCCAGTGCCGGTCGTGGGGCAGGGGGCCATTAATGATTCGCAAAACATCTTCCCAGGCCATATCCGGCCGCAGGCGGCGCACATGTGGCACCCAATCCTGCGCGGTTTCGTTCAGGCGCTCCATGTAGCCGTCCTGTCGCGCCAGCCGCACCTTGCGCAGCGCGGCGGGATCCTTGGCGCGTAGCCCAGGATTGCCACCAACGCGACCCTTGGCGCGCGCAGAGGCAAGCCCAGCCTTTGTGCGCTCACGTATCAGCGCGCGCTCGAACTCGGCCGCGGCGCCCAGAACCTGCAATGTGAATTTTCCTTGAGGGGAGGCGGTGTCGATTGGATCCTGCAGCGAGCGGAAGAAAGCTCCCTTGGCCTCCAGACGTTCGATCACCTCCAGCAAGTGCGACAGAGACCGCGCAAGCCGATCAATTCGCACGACAACCAGTGTGTCGCCGCTCTGGACGCGTTCGAGAACGCGCGCAAGCACAGGACGCGCGCGATTGCTGCCTGAGGCGTGCTCTTCGAAGATCTCGACGCAACCCGCAGTTTGCAGGGCCTCAGACTGGGGCAGGGGGGTCTGATCCTCTGTGGATACGCGTGCATAGCCTATCAAGGGCATGAAATCTGGCCGTTTGCAGTTTTAGGTATTACTACTAAACGACCGTTTGTAACCAAATGCAAGTAGGTGCTCTCTCGTCGTGCTCGTCCAAAAACCTTTGGTTTCCTTGCGCTGAAAGCGATCTGAGAGGTTTCACCTGCAGTCGCGCGCGCGTACTATATAAATGGCGCAGGCAGCGGCCACGAAAACGCCTGGGCAATGTGCAAAAAATCAGTATTTTGCACACAAGATGACGCAAGCCTCTTCTTTGACTGATGATTACGGCGACCTCCTTATCACCATCGAGGAGGATGAAGAGGCTCACGAAGACGATCTCTGGTTTCTACCTAGGTCACTTGAAGAAGAACCGGATGATTTGCCTCCAGGGCCACGGGCGGAACCGCCCGACACTGCTGTCGTCGAAGACTGGGCAAAAGCAGAAGGCGTTCACGCTGCGCGACTGGCAAGAGTGGCTGGACGCCTGGGAGCTCTGGATGACCGGCTGCTGCGTGGCCCGGAAGGCTGGCGGCATCGCCTCGCTCTTATCGAGGCAGCGGATCTCAGCTGGTTCGCAGGGGATCGCGTGAGTTCTGATCGTCTGGCGCTCTGGATATCGATGCGGCTGTCAGGTGCACAGGATGACCCAAATGCACTGGCAAGAGTTGGATGGGCTGTTCGGCGCCTAACAGGCGGTCCTGGACCGAAAGCTGACTTGGCCGCCTTCCTGGATCGCCGCGATCCCGAGAACATTGAAGACAGCGCTGAGCGTTTCGAGGATCGCGCGGGTGGGTGGCTGGACGTCATGGCAGCCGCAAAGGGTCTCCACCCGATCACGCGGGCGTGCATGGGGTATCACCTGTGGAGCTTGGCGGGCCTCGGACGCCACGGCGACCAGATCGAAGCTGCCGTCACCGCGTCCAGGATCGCGACCAGCGATGGAAGCGGTGCCATCTTCGCGCCGCTCGCTATGGCCGGGGCCGGGGGGCTGCGCGTTTCGGGCTTGCCACCCGAGCGTTTGGCCCGCTGGTTGGATGGGATGAACAGCGCAATTCTAACGGCGATGCGAACACTTGATGATATTGAAGTGTGGATCGGGCGGGCAGAAAACGTCATGGCGCAATTATCTGGCCGCACGCCGGTTGCCTTGCGAAAGGTTTTCACGGAATGGCCCTTGGTCTCCGCCCCGATGGCTGAGGCCATGACCGGAGCCAGCCGCGCCGCCGTTCAGCGCAATCTCGCATGGATGGAGGCAAGCGGTTTGATCCGCGAGGTGACGGGGCACGGGAGGTATCGCATGTGGAAAGCTGACCTAATATAGGTCATTTGTCGAGGCTGACACCGGCTTGACCTGGCACGCTTTAGTGCCGCCCCAGATGATCGTTTAAGCCACTTTCCGTTCGAATGCGACAAGGCTTTTCCAGCCCAAAGCGTTCGTTAGCCATTCGTCTCACGTTTTTGTGACAATTGATCGCTTGAAGCTCCAGTGGGTGAAGGTTGTAACCAGGCGAAAGAGGCACGACCGAAGGATTGATCATGAAGCTAATTAAAGACTCATTTATCTCACGTCGCGGAGCGCTGCTCGGTGCGGCCGCAAGTGGCGTGTTCCTAGGAGCAGGCGTTGCAACAGCGCAAACCACAGCACCACTTGCTACGCCACCAGTGCGCCGCAATATTTCATCCTTCAGCACCTCAAACTGGCGGGATCACTTCGATAATCTAAACCACGGTGCAATCCTGTGCGACATTGATTCCCGAGCGGTGCAATATTGGTCAGAGGATGAAAGTGTTTATAAGCTGTATCCGTCGAGCGTTCCGGAATCCGAAGAACTGACAAAACGCGGATACACTAGCGTTATCAAGAAAGTGGAAGGACCAAGCTGGCGCCCCACGCCTTCGATGAAGATCCGCAATCCGGATTGGCCAGACTATTTTCCACCCGGTCCAGACAACCCCTTGGGTACACACGCCCTCTACCTTTCATGGCAATATTACCGCGTCCACGGAACGGGCGACACGCGGAAAATTGGCCGCCAATCGTCGAACGGATGCATCGGCCTTTACAACGAACATATCAAAGAACTGTTCGCTTTGGCTGAGGTAGGAACACAAGTGAAATTGTTCTGATCGCGCACCTAGCATGACTTGTTAAAGTCTTTTTTCGTGTACCGGCGTTCATTCAACGTTCACCGTTCGAAAGCCACAGCTTCATGAATCGAAGAAAATTCCTCCTTGCCGCCGGGGCTGTTGGCACTTTGGCCAGTCAGCCAGTTTCAGCCCATGTAGTGCTGCCAAAGTATGATTTACCGCCGGAGTATTTACCTCAAGTAGTGAGCATTCCAGAGGGCTCCGCTCCATACGAAATCCATGTTGTTCCAAGCCAGTTTGCCCTGTTCTGGACCCAACCCGATAACACTGCAATTCGCTACGCTGTCGGGATCGGTCGCCCGGGCCTTTACGAGGCAGGCGAATTCTATGTGGGGGCAAAGAAGGAGTGGCCCAGCTGGACACCGACCCCGGGCATGTTGCGTCGTGAACCGAAAAAGTATGGACCGTTTCGGAATGGAATGCCTGGCGGTCTGAGCAACCCTCTAGGTGCGCGGGCCCTCTACCTTTTTCAACCGGGACGCGGGGATACCTTTTTACGTGTGCATGGCACAAATGACCCAAGCACTATTGGCAGTGCCGTTTCAAACGGATGCGCCAGATTGGTTAACGATCAGATTGTCCAGTTGTATGATATGGTTCCGCTGGACACGCGTGTGATCCTGTACCCCGCAACTTTCTAGGGTCAGGATGCATTGATTTTCAAAGCGCTGCGTGATTCACGGCCCGGAAAACGGAGCGGTGACATGAGCGACCTTTTCTGGCTGACCGACGAGCAGATGGCCAAGCTTTCCCCTTTCTTTCCCAAGTCCCACGGCAAGCCTCGGGTCGACGACAAACGCGTCTTGAGCGGGATAATCTTCATCAATCGCAATGGCTTGCGCTGGCGCGACGCGCCTGAAGCCTATGGACCGCATAAGACGCTGTACAGCCGGTGGAAGCGCTGGAGCGAGAAAGGCATCTTCGCCAGGATGATGGTCGGCCTGGCTACCGGACACCGCGAAGAAAAAACCGTGATGATCGACGCGACCTATCTGAAAGCACACCGTACCGCGACCAGCATGGCCGCCAAAAAGGGGGGCGCGGTCGCCTGATCGGTCGAACCAAGGGCGGCATGAACACAAAACTGCATGCCATCTGCGACAGCCAAGGACGACCGCTCAACCTGTTCGTCACCGCCGGACAGGTCAGCGACTACATCGGCGCACGGGCGCTGCTCAGCAGCCTTCCAAATGTCGAATGGCTGCTCGGGGATCGGGGCTACGACGCTGATTGGTTCCGAGAAGCATTGCAAGACAAGGGGATACGCGCCTGCATTCCCGGCCGAAAGCAACGCAAGACCCAGGTCAAATACGACAAGCGCCGCTACAAGCGGCGAAACCGCATCGAGATCATGTTCGGGCGCCTCAAGGACTGGAGGCGCGTGGCAACCCGCTATGACCGCTGTCCAAAGGTCTTTCTCTCAGCCATCGCGCTCGCAGCAACCGTCATCTACTGGTTATGAATCCTGACCCTAACGAATTGTCGCTGCGCAACTTCGGACCAGGTATCGTGCGAGCAGTTTTCTCCTCCCAAGCAAACTGGAAACTGCAAGGATCGCATGTTTACTCACGAAAATTTGCCCTTGAACCTCTAGCCACTAGAAGTCCTATCTGTTCAAGGAGAACACATACCGTTCTTGCCATCAATCGCCGGTGGGAACCGAAAGGGTACGACATGCTGACAAGACGACACTTCATTCAAACAACAACGGCGCTATTTTCTGCGACCGTTCCCGGCGTGACGTTTGCCGATAGCTGGCCCACCGAGGCGCAGAAGGCTGAATGGGACGCACAGGTGACGCCTCCAAATTATGTCCCCGAAACCTCCAATCCCTGGGATTTGCACCCGCGGTTCCTGCCGCAACGAGTCCTTGCGAAGGCCGGTCTCGTGCCGGGAGATATCCATGTCGACGCGGTCGCACGATATCTTTACCACATTGAAGAGGGTGGAACCGCGATGCGCTACGGCGTGGCCATCGCGCGGGGGAACCTCTACGAGCCGGGTGTCTATACCATCAAGCGCAAGGTCAGGTGGCCGCACTGGCAACCGACACAGAGCATGATCAATCGCGACCCCGAACTTTATGCTGACATTGCCGATGGCATGGAACCGGGACCGGAAAACGCGCTTGGATCGAGGGCGCTGTATCTCTACGTCGGGGATCGCGATACCCTTTTGCGCATCCATGGCACTCCGAGCCCACGGAGTATCGGTGGCCGCGCAAGTTCGGGCTGCGTACGGATGGTCATGGCTCATATCAATGATCTTTACCCGAACGTCGAGACCGGCTCTACGGCCTATCTTTACTCGGCGGAGGACAGCGTGACTGCCCGCAGCTAAGCCAAGCAGCGGACGGCAAACGCAATTAAGTTTCGCGAGGGGTGCAGATACGATTGCCGTTCGCCGTGCGCAGCGGCAGCAAGGTTGTTTCTACGGGGCCGCTGTGTTTGTACCAGTAGCACCCGTCTTCCGGTACCAAGCGCGCAGTTGCAACATCCTGATCCGGGGCAGCCATTGCAATCACGGCTTCGGGAACGTTGCCCCCCTGTTTTGCCACGTCGCCCGGTCCAGTCGGCTGGACTGCGCACCCGGCCGTGAGCGACAGCGCCACTGCAACCATCATTTTTTGCTTCAGAATCAAAACCCGCATTAAGTTTCCTTTCGTGACTGTTTTTCTTTGCAGCGGCTGTTCATGCCTCAAGGCGTGATAGAGCCAGTCACCGCATCCTCTAGCAATAAAACAATCTGAAATACCACCGTATTTTGCTCTTGAAGCTCTAGCCACTGTAGGGGCTATGTCATGGTAAAGCACCCGAATCCAGAGGTCCATTCATGCCGTCCGACACCCATCGTCACGACCACGATCACGCCGAAGATGCCCAGACAAGCGGCGGCAGCTGCTGCGGGAGCGCCGGAACGTGCGGCGACATCGTTCCGGCGACCCCCGCGCCAGCGGGCGGGCGCAGTTTTCAGGTGTCCGGCCTCGATTGCGCCGAGGAGGTAGCAATCCTGAACAAGGTGGTCGGCCCGAAGATCGGCGGGGCCGAACATCTTGCGTTCGACGTGATCAATGGACGGATGACTATCCTCGACAGCGCCAAGAGTGTATCGGACGGCGAAATTGCAGAACTGGTCGCAAGCACCGGCATGACCGCCAAGCCCTGGGATGCCGAAAACGCGTCGGTCGACCAGGCGGCCCATCTTGCACGCCAGCGGCTGTTTACGGCGCTCAGTGGTGGCTTCTGGGCCGCGGGATTTCTGTGGCACATCATCGAGACCGGCATGGGGGGGGCACTTGGCCTCTTCGCAGGGCACGGCGAAGCGCCGATGCCACTGGTCGAGGCAGGGCTATTCGCGGTCGCGATCCTGTTCGGTGTTTGGCTCGTGGCGCCCAAGGCATGGTCGTCCGCACGGCGGCTGTCGCCCGACATGAACCTGCTCATGGTCGTCGCAGTCGCGGGTGCAATTGGCCTCGGCGAATTTTTCGAGGCGGCGACGGTTGCGTTCTTCTTCTCGCTCTCGCTTTTCCTCGAAAGCTGGAGCGTCGGGCGTGCGAGGAATGCGGTTTCAGCTC
>Ga0213839_1001483_pt1 | contig 14995 bp, 14 predicted proteins | sample SWPATP21_FD_160075 | JGI IMG/M metagenome (GOLD analysis project Ga0213839, IMG submission 160075) | Coastal seawater microbial communities from Marineland, Florida, United States - SWPA TP2 #1 | ecosystem: Environmental > Aquatic > Marine > Coastal | place: USA: Florida | collected 2016-08-14 | reverse complement strand
ACTGGACCTGCCGCGTCGGTTGCGACTTCCAGCCCATTTTCTCCTCCAGCCCGCCGAAAGAGAGGCCCGCCGTGCCGTCCTCGACATAGATCGTCGACACGCCCTTGGGCCCCGGTCCGCCGGTCCGCGCCATCACGACATAGCCGTCCGAATACCCCCCGCCGGAGATGAACGCCTTGGTCCCGCTCAGCCGGAAGCCCTCGTTCGTGCGCTCCGCCCGTGTCTTGAGCGCCGCGGCATCCGATCCCGATCCCGGCTCCGTCAGGCAATAGCTCAGCACGGTGTCGAGCGATATGACCCCCGGCAGCACCCTGTCGCGCAGCTCCGGCGCGGCAAAGGCGTCGATCATCTTGGCGCACATGTTGTGGATCGACAGGAAGGCCGCGACCGACGGGCAGGCCATCGACAGCGCCTCGAAGACCAGCGTCGCATCCAGCCGGCCAAGACCCGCGCCGCCGTTCTCCTCGCTGACGTAGAGCCCGCCGAAGCCGAGTGCTCCGATCTCGGGCCAGAGCTCTTTCGGGATGGTGCCTGCACGCTCCCATTCTTGCGCGAAAGGGGCGATCCGGTCCTGCCCGAAGGCATGGGCCATGTCGAAAATCGCCTGCTGTTCCTCGCTCAACGCGAAATCCATGCTCTCCTCCTCATAGATCGAATGGCTGCGGGCCGGGCAGACGCGATGCGGCCCCTGCACGGGGACCCGCATCATGGATGTCCCACATCTGCGCGCCCCTCCGCGGGGCCGCGCGCTTCAGGCCTGGCTGAAGGGCAACTCCGCGATGCTGCGCTGTTCCAGCCCCAGCATCTCCAGCGCCTCCGCCTCGTGCTGCACCACCCGCCCGATGATCGCGCCCAGCCCGTCCCAGGATTTCAGCGCCGAATGTGCCATCGACCGGCTGACCGGGGTAGGGGCCAGAAAAACCATGTAGGTCGGTCCGCTGGCCTTCATCAGCGTGCCCGCCTGGATCGCCAGAAATTTCATCAGGTCCGGGTAGGAGCGGATGTATTCGGTGATCTCCGCGAGGTCGACAAGGTGCTTCAGGTCGGGCCGGAACAGCGGGTCGCGCGAAAATTCGGCAAAGGCGCCCATGGCCTCCTGGATGGTCGCCACGCCGGTAAACCGCACGTAGACCAGACCGACCTCCGGAAGGATCCTGTATTGCACCGTCATATGAACGCACCACCCCGGTCACTGTTGTCCGGACCCCGAGGGGCCCGGCTCGACAGCATACATGTTTGACCAAGTGGTTCAATTCATGAAACCTCTGCAAAGCGACGCAGGGTAAACGAGATTAATCCATCGCCTTGAAATGGAACTCCCCGCCCTCTTTCAGACCCGAGGGCCAGCGCGCCGTGACGGTCTTTGTCCGGGTGTAGAACTTGAACGCGTCCGGCCCGTGCTGGTTGAGATCGCCAAAGGCCGATTTCTTCCAGCCGCCGAAGGTGTGATAGGCCAGCGGCACCGGGATCGGCACGTTGATCCCGACCATCCCGATGTTGATCCGGTTGGCGAAATCGCGCGCCGTATCGCCGTCGCGGGTGAAGATCGCGGTGCCGTTGCCGTATTCATGGTCCATCGCGAAGCCAAGCGCCTCTTCATAGGTCTTGGCGCGGACGGTCGACAGGACGGGGCCGAAGATCTCCTGCTTGTAGATGTCCATGTCGGTGGTCACGTGATCGAAGAGATGCGCGCCGACGAAGAACCCGTCCTCATACCCCTGGAGAGAGAAATCGCGCCCGTCGACCACCAGCTTGGCACCCTGGTCGATCCCGGTCTGCACCAGCCGCAGGATATTCTCCTTCGCGGCCTTGGTGACCACGGGGCCGTAATCCACATCGTCGCCCGCCGTATAGGGCCCGACCTTCAGCTTCTCGATCCGCGGCACCAGCTTTTCGATGAGCCGGTCCGCGGTCTCGTCACCCACGGGCACCGCGACCGAGATCGCCATGCACCGCTCGCCCGCCGCGCCATAGCCCGCGCCGACCAGCGCATCCGCCGCCTGGTCCATGTCCGCGTCCGGCATGATGATCATGTGGTTCTTCGCGCCGCCGAAACACTGCACCCGCTTTCCGGCCGCACAGCCGCGCGAATAGATGTATTCCGCAATGGGCGTGGAGCCGACAAAGCCGATCGACTGGATCACCGGGTTGTCAAGGATCGCATCCACCGCGCCCTTGTCCCCGTTCACCACCTGAAGGATGCCCTTGGGCAGCCCGGCCTCTTCCAGCAGTTCCGCCAGCATCAGCGGGACCGAGGGGTCGCGCTCCGACGGCTTGAGGATAAAGGCGTTGCCGCAGGCAATTGCGGGGGCAAACATCCACATCGGGATCATGGCGGGGAAGTTGAAGGGCGTGATCCCCGCGGTGACGCCAAGCGGCTGGCGCATCGAATAGATGTCGATCCCCGGACCGGCGCTGTCGGTATATTCGCCCTTCAGCATCTGCGGCGCGCCGATGCAGTATTCCACCACCTCGAGCCCGCGCTGCACATCGCCCTTCGCATCCGGGAAGGTCTTGCCATGCTCGCGGGACAGGGCCTCGGCCAGCTTGTCCATGTCGCGGTTCAGCAGGTCGACGAATTTCATCAGAACCCGCGCCCGGCGCTGCGGGTTCACCGCGGCCCAGGCAGGCTGCGCGGCGGCGGCGATCTCCACCGCCCGGTCCAGTTCCTCGGTCGAGGCCAGCGGCACCTTGGCCTGCACCTCGCCCGTCGCCGGGTTCATCACATCGGCAAAGCGCCCGGACGTGCCTTTGACATGGGCGCCGTCGATATAGTGGGTCAGTTCCTGCATGGGGTCCTCCATCGGTTTGGGCGGAAGGATAGAGTTGCGATTTCGCCCGAGAAAGGGGAAATAGGGCAAAGGCGTTTTGCGAAAATGCAAAGGTGAGGGGCCGATGCACTGGGACGATCTGCGAATATTCCTTGCTGTGGCGCGGGATGAAAGCCTCTCCGCCGCCGGGCGCCGCCTGCGTATCGACCCCGCCACCGTGGGCCGCCGCATCGCCCGGCTGGAGGAACAGATCGGCGCCGCGCTCTTTGCCAAATCGCCGCAGGGGTACGCGCTGACCGATGCGGGCCAGCGCCTGCTGGATCACGCCATGCGCGCCGAACAGGCCGTCCTTGCGGCCGGGGAGGAACTGGCCGGGCAGGCGGGCGGCCTCTCGGGCCAGATCAGGATCGGCGCGCCGGACGGCGTCGCGAACTTCCTGCTGCCGCAGGTCTGCGCCCGCATCCACGACGCCAACCCCGATCTCGAGATCCAGATCGTCGCCCTGCCGCGCCTGTTCAACCTGTCGCGGCGCGAGGCCGACATGGCCGTCACCGTCTCAGCCCCGACCGCAGGCCGCCTGCTGGTGCAGAAGATCGCCGACTATCACCTCCACCTCGCCGCGACCCGCGACTACCTCGACACCCACGCGCCGATCCGCGACCTCCGCGATCTGCGGGATCACCGCATGGTCGGCTATATCCCCGACATGATCTTCGACAAGGAACTCGACTACCTCGGGGATCTCGGGGCAGGGCGGGTGCCGCTCGCCTCCAACTCCGTCGTGGTGCAGCTCAACTGGCTGCGCCTCGGCGCGGGCGTCGGCATCGTGCATGACTTTGCGCTGCCCTTCGCCCCCGATCTCACCCGTATCCTGCGCGACCGCTTTTCCCTCACCCGCAGCTTCCACCTCGTGCGGCACGAGGATGACGCGCGGCTGGAACGGATGAACCGGTTTGCCACATTGCTCAGCGACGGGCTTCGGCGCGAAGTCACTCACCTTGAAGGAGAACTTGACAAACAGCCACGCGCGACGGACGCTTGACCCTAGACATCGGGCGTATCGGGACACGGGGCCAAACCGTTTTTCACCCTTCGCGTTCGAAGCCCGCCGAAAGGCAGCGAAGGGTGAGGCCAGCGGTCCCGAGAGCTCAAGCCAACGGGAGGAATGGCAATGATCGTACAGCAGATCCTGAAATCCAAGGGTGGCGGCCATGTCGTGACGGTGGAACCGTCGACGACCGTGGCCGATGTCGCGAAAATCCTGGCGGAAAAACGGATCGGCGGTGTGATCGTGACAGCCGGGGGCGACACGGCCGACGGCATTCTCTCCGAACGGGACATCGTGCGCGCCCTGTCGCATCGCGGCGCGGGCATCCTGACCGACACGGCGGAAACCCTGATGACCCGCAACCCGGTCTGCTGCGAACGCTCCGACACCGCGGACGAGGTGCTGCGCCGGATGACCGACGGCCGCTTCCGCCACATGCCCGTGGTCGAAAACGGCAAGCTGATCGGCATCGTCACGATCGGTGACGTGGTCAAGGCGCGCCTCAGCGAATTGTCGATGGAACGCGACGCGCTCGAGGGCATGATCGCCGGGCATTGACGCAGGCCGAATGGACCCGACCGGCGTAATATCGACACGGGCAGTGACGGATTGACCCGGCGGGACCATAATTTGTGACAGGCCCTTGCATTCCGCTGCGCAATAATGTTGCGTGCGCCGAAATCGCGATGACGAGAGGACCCCATGCGCATCGGTCTATATCCCGGCACCTTCGACCCCATCACCCTCGGCCATGTGGACGTCATCCGGCGTGCGGCGTCGCTGGTGGACCGCCTCGTGATCGGCGTCGCCATCAACCGCGACAAGGGCCCGCTCTTCGATCTCGAGGAGCGCGTCGCCATGATCGAGGAGGAATGCGCCAAACTCTCCGCCGAAACCGGGACGGAGATCATCGCCCATCCTTTCGAGAACCTGCTGATCCACTGCGCCCGCGATGTCGGCGCCTCGGTGATCGTGCGCGGCCTGCGCGCGGTGGCGGATTTCGAATACGAATATCAGATGGTCGGCATGAACCGCTCGCTCGACAATTCGGTCGAGACGGTCTTCCTCATGGCCGATGCCAAGCATCAGGCCATCGCGTCGAAACTCGTCAAGGAAATCTGCCGCCTCGATGGCGACGTGTCCAAGTTCGTGACCCCTTCGGTCAACGATAAACTTCGGGCGAAGCTCGCGAAATGAACTTGCGGTCCTTCATCGCCTCGTAGGCGTTGCGAATGAAGGCCGCACAATCCTCCACCCGCGTCAGGGGCAGCATATGCCCCCCCTCGATCAGCTTCAGGCCGATCTGCGGATAGCGCCGCACCAGCAGCTCTCCGTGATGGGCGGGGTCGAGGATGCGGTCGTCCTTGCCGAAGAGCACCCGCACCGGCACCGCCAGCCGCGCGTAATCCCTTGACATGCCGCCCAGATCCTCGTCGGAGGACTGGAAATCCCGGCTCGCGTTGTAAAAGGCGTCGGGCCGCAGCGACAGAAGACCGCCCCCGCGCACCGCGAATTCCGGCGGCATGTCCTCGGGTCCGAAGACCTGATCGCGCACCGGGCCGGGATGACGGATCATATGCGGCACCGCGGTCGTCCAGCTCAGGATGCGGCGGTAGTAATCCGATCCGATCCGATAGTCGTCGAACACCGTGGGATTGTCCTTCACCGGCAGCGCCAGCGGTGCCAGCAGCGCCAGCCCCCGCACCAGCTGCGGCTTCTCCAGCGCCAGCGCCAGAGAGATCGCGCCGCCAAGCGAATGGCCCACGACCAGCGGGTTGTCGATCTCCAGCTTCTCGATGACCTCGGCCACCTGCCGCGCCTGCGAGCGTACATTCGCCGGGGCAGAGGCGGGCCGCTCCGAATAGCCCGAACCGGGCCGGTCGATCGCCACCACGCGGAAATCCTTGGCCAGATCGTCGATCAGCCCGCAGTCGAAATGCGCCAGGTTGCCGCCCAGCCCGTGCACCAGCAGGATCGCCGGGCCGGAGCCGCAGTCGACATAGTGAAGCCGCCCTGTGGAAATGCTCGTGAAGGCCCCGCGCGGCGGCACCAGTTTCTCCGCCTTCTGCTTCTGTCGCCATGAATAGGCGACATAGCCCAGGGTCATCAGGACATAGAGCAGGATCAGGATCAGGATGATGTTGGGCAGAAAATCAATCATGTGCGCGGTCAATCAAACTTCCGAACCCTTAACGCCAAAAGGCTACCCATTCCAGAAGTTCGGCAAACTTTCGGGCCAGAAACAGACTGTTGGCCCCTCCGAACTCCTGCCAATCGAGCAGCAGCAACCCGAAGATGATGACCGCCAGCACAATTGCGATCCTGTTGGTCATGCCCGATCCTTCGCTCCGCCGTGCCCCGCCTATGCCCGAGCGCCGGGTTTGGATCAAGTGCGCAGGCTCTCCGCGCGTACGATCAAGGCGGCGGTGATGCGCCCCGTCCGCAGCTCAGGCCAGCCGACCGAGGAGCGCGGCCACATCGGCCATCCGGTTGGAAAAGCCCCATTCGTTGTCATACCACGCCAGAACCCGGCACATCCGCCCGTCCATCACGCGCGTCTGGTCGAGCGCCACCGTGGCCGAGGCCGCCGCATGGTTGAGGTCGACAGAGACGAGCGGCGCCTCGGTGACATCGAGAATACCGGCGAGCGGCCCCTGCGACGCGGCCAGGAAGGCGGCGTTGATCTCCTCCACGCTGGTGTCGCGCCCGGCATCGAAGGTCAGATCCACGCAGGATACGTTCGGCGTCGGCACCCGGATCGCCACCCCGTCAAGGCGCCCGTCCAGGTCCGGCAGGACCAGCCCGACCGCCCGCGCCGCCCCGGTCGAGGTCGGGATCATCGACATCGCCGCCGCCCGCGCCCGGTAGAGATCCTTGTGCCCGGTATCCAGCGTCGGCTGATCGCCGGTATAGGAATGCACCGTGGTCATGAACCCGCGCAGGATCCCGACCTTCTCATGCAGCACCTTCGCCACCGGGGCGAGGCAATTGGTCGTGCAGGACGCGTTTGACACCACCCGGTGTTCCGACGACAGCACCGCCTCGTTCACCCCCATGACCACCGTCGCATCGGCCCCCGCGCCGGGGGCGGAGATCAGGACCCGGCCCGAGCCGTTCTCCAGATGCGCCGCCGCCTTGTCCCGCGTGGTGAAGATGCCCGTGCATTCCAGCGCCACGTCCACCCCGGACCAGGGCAGGGCGGCAGGGTCGCGCAGCGCGCTCACCCGGATCTTGCCGCGCCCGAGGTCGATCCAGTCCTCGCCCTCGCGCACCTCGGTGCCGAACCGCCCGTGCACGCTGTCATAGCGCAGCAGATGCGCATTGGTCGCCACCGGGTAGAGATCGTTGATCGCCACGACCTCCAGATCGCGGCGCCCGCTTTCATGGATCGCCCGCAGCACGTTGCGTCCGATCCGTCCGAATCCGTTGATGGCAATTGTGGTCGTCATGTCGCGTTCCCCCTGGCCCCGCTCGGTCGGGGCGCTCGCACGCGGGGATGTTAACGCTAACATATGCTGTCTTCAAGGGGGGCAGGGTGGCTCTCCCGACACCGGCGGCCCTGCGGACAAAGCAAAAGGCGGCCCGACGGACCGCCTTTCCCTGGGGTGTTCGCGTGGCCCCCGGAGGGCCGGACCGATCAGGCCAGGCGGCCCATGGCGGCGGCGACATCCGCCATCCGCGCCGAAAAGCCCCATTCGTTGTCATACCAGGCCAGCACGCGCACCAGGCGCTTGCCGATCACCTTGGTCTGGTCGGGGGCAAAGATAGAGGATTGTTCGGTATGGCAGAAATCGACCGACACCTTGGGTTCGGGATCATAGGCCATCACCGCGCCCATCTGACCCGCCACCGCCTGGGCGACGACCTCGTTCACATCCGCCTCAGTCACGTCCTTCCTGGCGACGAAGGTCAGGTCCACGGCAGAGACGTTCGGCGTCGGCACCCGGATCGCCGACCCGTCCAGCACGCCCTTCAGCTCCGGCAGCACCTCGCCAAGCGCCTTGGCCGCGCCGGTGGAGGTCGGGATCATCGACATCGCCGCCGCCCGCGCCCGGTAGAGGTCGCCGTGCCGCCGGTCCAGCGTCGGCTGGTCGCCGGTATAGGAATGGATCGTGGTCATGATCCCGCTCTCGATCCCGATCCCGTCGTTCAGCACCTTGGCCAGCGGCGCCAGGCAGTTCGTCGTGCACGAGCCGTTGGAGATCATGGTGTCCCCTTCGGTCAGCTGGTCGTGGTTGACGCCGAAGACGATGGTCTTCTGCACGTTCTTCGCCGGGGCGGAGATCAGGACCTTCTTCGCACCGCGCTCCAGGTGCACCTTGGCCTTGTCGCCGTCATTGAACTTGCCCGTGCATTCCAGCACCACGTCGCAGCCGGTCCAGTCCAGTTCGGACGGGTCGTAGGTGGAAAACATCTCCATCGGGCCGCGCCCGATATCCATCGTGTTGCCCGCCACCTTGACCTCGTTGCCGAACCGGCCATGCACGCTGTCATAGCGCAGCAGATGCGCCGAGGTCTCGATCGGGCCGGTCGCGTTGACCTTCACCACCTGCACGTCGTTGCGCGCGCTTTCCGCGATATGGGCGAGGGTGCAGCGGCCGATCCGGCCAAAACCATTGATGCCGACGGTGACGGTCATGAGCGCAACTCCTGTATGTGGATTTCACCCGGCATATAGCCGGAACCTGCGCAATCCTTAAGGGGAAAAGGCCATATCGGCCAAAGTGTTAGCGATAACCTTCGCAAAGCGGCAGGTGATGGCGCTAACCCCGGAGACGGTTCGCGCTAACAAAGCGGAGTGTCGCCGGACAAGCGACGATCACACGGCCAGAAAGGGAATCATCGGTCTGTGATCGCATCCGCGGGGGCTGGTGTCGAAGGATGGCCCCTCCGGCGCGGTTCGGCGAGGTCCCGGCGCAAGGCCGGGACACGATCCAGCCCCTGTCCCGGCCTCGCGCCGGGACCGCACGCCGATGCACCCCCCGCGGTCCGGAAGGACAGCGATCGGATCGGGAACAGATGGTCCGGACAGGGGAAGATGGGGGAGGGGGCCCGGCCTACCGTCAATCGCAGCACCCTGGCGCGAGACGCAGGGGCCGGGCGCGACATCGCTGCTTTTCCGGGGAAATTGCAAATACCGGAGGGGGCAGGGGGCGCTGGCCCCCTCGGCCCCGACGGGCCAATTCCCCCCGAAGTATTTCCGACCGGAAGACACTCCGGTCGGAACGATGGTCAGAGCATCGCCTTGGCTTCGGCGGCCACGCGCTCGGCGGTGATGCCGAAATGCTCGTAGAGGGTGTCGGCCGGGGCCGAGGCGCCGAAGGAGGACATGCCGACAAAGGCCGCCTTGGCCTCGCGCCCGCGTTCGCCCAGAAGCCAGCGGTCCCAGCCCATGCGCACCGCCGCCTCGACACCGACGCGGACCGGACCGGCGGGCAGGACGCGCTTGCGATAGGCCTCATCCTGTGCGGCAAAGAGTTCCATGCAGGGCATCGAGACGACGCGCGTGCCGATCTCTTCGGCCTCGAGCAGCTTCTTCGCCTCCAGCGCGATGGCCACTTCGGAGCCGGTCGCGATCAGGATCACCCGGCGCTTGCCCTCGGCCTCCGCCAGCACATAGGCCCCCTGTTCGGAGAGGTTCTTCGTCTTGTGCTGCATCCGCACCGTGGGCACGTTCTGCCGGGTCAGCGACAGGACCGACGGGGTGGAGGACTGGGTCAGCGCGATCTCCCAGGCCTCGGCGGTTTCGACAACGTCGGCGGGGCGGAACACCAGCGTGTTCGGCGTCGCGCGGCTGATCGCCAGATGTTCGACCGGCTGGTGCGTCGGCCCGTCCTCGCCCAGACCGATGCTGTCATGGGTCATCACGTAGACCACCGGCTGCTGCATCAGCGCCGACAGCCGCATCGCGGGACGGGCATAGTCGGTGAAGCACATGAAGGTGCCGGAATAGGGGCGGATGCCCCCATGCAGCGCCATGCCGTTCATCGCCGCCGCCATGCCGTGTTCGCGGATGCCGTAATGCACGAAACGTCCGTCGCGGCTGTCCACGTCAAAGACGCCCAGATCGCCGGTCTTGGTGTTGTTCGATCCGGTCAGGTCGGCCGATCCGCCGACGGTTTCCGGCAGCACCGGGTTCACCACCTCAAGCACCATTTCGGAGGCCTTGCGCGTCGCCACCTTGGGATGGGACTCGCTCGCCTGCTTCTTCAGCGCCCGGATCACGGCGGCCAGCTTCTTGGGGGCCTCGCCGGACATGGTGCGCTCGAATTCCGCCTTCTTGCGGTCGGAGACCTCGTTCAACCGACCTTCCCAGGCAAAGCGTTCCTCGGCGCCGCGGCGTCCGATCTCCTCCCAGGCGGATTTGATATCGGCGGGCACTTCGAACGGGCCGGTCGTCCAGCCATAGGCCTCTTTCGCCGCCGCCATCTGGTCCTTGTCGGTCAGCGCGCCATGCCCCTTGGAGGTGTCCTGCGCCGCGTGGCCAAGCGCGATATGCGTCTTGCAGGCGATCATCTGCGGCCGCTTGCCCTTCTTGGCCTTGGTGATGGCGGCGTCGATCGCCTCCGGGTCGTGGCCGTCGATTTCCTGCACGTCCCAGCCCGATGCCTGGAAGCGGGCCACCTGGTCGGTGCGGTCGGCCAGATCCACCGTGCCGTCGATGGTGATGTTGTTGTTGTCCCAGAAGACGACGAGCTTCGACAGCTCCTGCCGCCCGGCCAGCGAAATCGCCTCCTGGCTCACGCCCTCCATCAGGCAGCCGTCCCCGGCGATGACATAGGTGTGGTGATCCACCAGCTTCTTGCCGAACCGCGCGCGCAGCATCTCCTCGGCCATGGCGAACCCGACAGCGTTGGAAATCCCCTGGCCAAGCGGGCCGGTCGTCGTCTCGATCCCCCGGGCCAGGAAGTTTTCGGGATGCCCGGCCGTCTTCGCGCCCAGCTGGCGGAAGTTCTTCACCTCCTCCAGCGGGAACTCCTCGTACCCCGTCAGGTGCAGCAGCGAATAGAGCAGCATCGAGCCGTGGCCCGCCGACAGGATGAACCGGTCGCGGTCCGGCCAGAGCGGCGCGGAGGCATCGAATTTCAGGTGTTTCTCGAACAGCACCGTGGCCACGTCGGCCATCCCCATGGGCATCCCGGAATGGCCGGAATTGGCGGCGACGACGGCATCCAGCGTCAGGGCGCGGATCGCGGTGGCCTTGGACCAGTGATCAGGATGGGCGGAACGGAGGGCAGCGATATCCACGGGCGGTGGCTCCTTGACGGCAGTGGCGGCTTTTGAGGCTGAATATCAGCCGCGCCGCCAGTTGCAAGCCGCGCGTCGCCCGCCGCGCCCGCCGATGCCGGGCGCCGTCCGGGGGCGAACTGCGATTTATCCCGTGGTTACAGACAGATTTGGGCTTTCCTTCATGTTTTGGATAGACTTGGGCAATATCGGCCAGCGCGATTGATTCGCCGGGCCGCAGCGACAAGGTCCGGAATGGACGGCTAGGAATGAACGAAGGGGCGGCCACGGCAATGAGTGAAATCGACGAGCTTCAGCAGCGGCTCAGCGCGGCGCTGGACCGGATCGGCCAGGGGCTGGGTGCGCTTGGCCCCGCCGGTGACGCATCGGGCTCTGCCGCCCAAGCAGCTGAAAACATGGCCAAAGACCTGGAGGACGCCCGCGCCGCCCGGGCCCGGCTCGAGGCGCGGATCGTCGAGCTGGAGGGCGACCTCGCCCGCCTGGGCAAGTCCAACGACCAGCTGCGCGAGGTGAACGAGGCCCTGCGCAGTGCCAACGAGGCGCAGGTCGGCGACTCGCAGCTCACCAACAGCGCGCTCTCGGCCGAGGTCGAGGCCCTGCGCGCCAGCCACGCCGCCAGCCAGACCGAGGTGCGCGCGATCCTGGACGCCCTCGCGCCCCTCGTCGCCGCCGACACAGCGACGGAGGAAGCCTGATGCCCGAACTGGAAATCCTGATCGGCGGACGCGCCTTCGAAGTGGCCTGCCAGGAGGGGGAGGAACATTACCTGCAGGCCGCGGCCGACATGCTCAACGTCGAGGCGCAGACCCTCGTCGCCCAGACCGGCCGCATCCCCGAGGCGCGGATGCTGCTGATGTCGGGCCTGATGCTGGCGGACCGCACCGCCGGGGTGGAGGACCGTCTGAAGATCCTCGAGGACGAGGCTGAAAGCTACCGCGCCGAGATCGACCGCCTCAAGGTCGCCCTGCGCGAGGCCGAAAGCCGCGCCACCGCGCCCGAGAAGGTCGAGGTCCCGGTGATCCCCGCGGCCCTGTCCGACAATCTCGCCACCCTCGCCACCCGCGCCGAGGCGCTGGCCGACGAGGTGGAAGCGAAGGCCAAGTCCGGCTGACTTCCCTGTCCCGGCCCCCGCGCCGGGACCCCGCAAGTTCACTCGATTTGGCGACCTCTGGCAACTTCCGCCGAGGCCCCGGCGCGGGGCCGGGGCACGTCGCCCGTTGTCCCTGACATTTCGGCATGGAAACGCTCCCGCCGCCCGCCGCCTTTCTTCCCGTCATCCTCGGGCCCGACCCGGGGATCTCCCGCCCCCTCGCGCGACACCCGCCACCAGATCCTCCGGTCAAGCCGGAGGATGACGCCCCTTTTTTCCTGACGGTAAGGCACGGAAACGCCTCCGCCGCCCTTGTTCCCGTCATCCCCGGGCTTGACCCGAGGACCTCCTGTCACCCGCGCACCATGCGCCGCAAGGTCCTCCGGTCAAGCCGGAGGAAGACGCAGGGCATGGCCTCGCCCAAGGCAAGGCTTTCGCATCCCCAGACACCCTCCGCACACAAAAAAACCGGGGCATCGACCCCGGTTTTTCGACCTCACAATGAGCGCGCGATCAGGCGTTCGCCGCCCGGATCTTCTCGGCCGCGTCCTTGTCGTAGCTCACGCCGTTCTGGTCGAAGAGCGTGTCCAGCTCGCCCGACAGAGTCATTTCGGTGATGATGTCGCAGCCGCCGATGAATTCGCCCTTCACGTAGAGCTGCGGGATGGTCGGCCAGTCGGAGTAATCCTTGATCCCCTGCCGGATCGCGTCATCCGCCAGCACGTTCACATCGGCAAACTCCACGCCCATGTAGTTCAGCACGCCCGCCACGCGGGACGAGAAGCCGCATTGCGGCATCGACTTCGTGCCCTTCATGAAAAGGACAACGTCATTGCCTTTGACGGTTTCGTCGATCTGGGTCTTTGCGTCGGTCATCGTTTGCTCCGTTCATATGCGCGGCGCTCCAGCCGCCGCTTGACCCGCCAGTACCGAGGGCCGTGTTTCAAAAAACCCCACAACGTCCGGACACCAAAAAAAGCCGTCCAGAAGTATGGAGATCATCTCACTCGGGCGCCCGCGTCGTCAGTGCCAGGGCGTGCAATTCTCCGTTTGCGCCGTCCATCTTGCCTTTCAGCGCCGCATAGACCGCGCGCTGCTGCTGAACCCGGTTCTTGCCGCGAAAGCTCTCGTCCACGACCGTGGCCGCGAAATGCTGGCCGTCATCCCCCTGAACCTCGATCTGGGCGTCGGGGAAGCTTTCTCGGAGGAGGGTTTCGATGTCCTGGGCCTGAATGGGCATGATGCGCCTGCTTTTGATTGGTCTCTCTTCGATGTAATTGCCGCCCCGCGCCGTTGCAAGCGCGGCGCGGCCGGGCAGTTACCCGAACGTGTCGCCAAAGGCCCCGCGATACAGCGCCGAAAGCTCTGCCAGGGGGGCGCTGCTGCCGCCGAAGGACACCGTGTCGCCGGTGAATTTGCCGACCGAGGTCAGGGTCACGCCGGCCTTGCCGGCCGCGACCATCAGCGCCTCGGCACTGTCGAAATTGCAGGCGATCAGATAGCGGCCCTGGTCCTCTCCGAAGAGCTGGCCCTGGTCGCTGTCCTCCAGCACCACGCCCACGCCCGAGGCTTCGGCCAGCTCGAAGGCCGCCAGCGCCAGCCCGCCATCGCTCAGATCGGTGCAGGCGGTGATCCAGTCGCGGTTGGCCAGGATGAACTCGCCCGCCGCGCGCTCGGCCTCCAGATCGACCGGCGGCGCGTCGCCTTCGACGCGACCGAAGACCTCTGCCAGAAGCGCGGACTGGCCCAGATGGCCCTTCGTCTCCCCGACCAGCAGCGCGACATGGCCCTCGCGCGCAAGGCCGGTGATGGCGTTGTCGATATGGTCGATCAGCCCCACGGCCCCGATGGTCGGCGTCGGCAGGATCGCCTGACCGTCCGTCTCGTTGTAGAGCGAGACGTTGCCCGACACGATCGGCATGTCGAGCGCGGTGCAGGCCTCGCCGATCCCTTTGATCGCGCCGACGAACTGGCCCATGATCTCGGGCTTCTCGGGGTTGCCGAAGTTCAGGTTGTCGGTCGTCGCGAGGGGCCGCGCACCGCTGGCGACGAGGTTGCGGAACGCCTCCGCCACCGCCTGCTTGCCGCCCTCGACGGGGTTCGCCTTGACGTAGCGCGGCGTCACGTCGGAGGTGAAGGCTAGCGCCTTGTCGGTCCCGTGCACCCGGATGATCCCCGCGCCGAAGCCGGGAATGCGCATCGTGTCGGCCATCACCTGGCTGTCGTATTGCTCATAGACCCACTGGCGCGAGCAATAGTTGACCGAGGAGATCAGCGCCTTCAGCCCGTCAATCGGATCGACGGCCGGCACTTCGCCCAGCTCTTCCGCAGGGGGCGTCGGCACATGGGGGCGGTCGTATTCCGGCGCCATGGACGACAGTTTCGACAGCGGCAGATCGGCCCAGACGCGGCCCTGATGTTCGATCAGGAACCGGTCCTCGGGGATCGTCTCGCCCACGATGGCGAAATCGAGGTCCCATTTGTCGAAGACCGCCTTGGCCTCCGCCTCTTTCGACGGGTCCAGCACCATGAGCATCCGCTCCTGGCTTTCCGACAGCATCATCTCATAGGCGGTCATCGCCTCTTCGCGGCAGGGCACGCGGTCGAGGTCGAGCTTGATGCCCAGCCCGCCCTTGTCGCCCATTTCCACCGCCGAACAGGTCAGACCCGCCGCGCCCATATCCTGGATGGAGATCACCGCGCCCGTGCGCATCAGCTCCATGCAGGCTTCCATGAGGCGCTTTTCGGTGAAGGGGTCTCCGACCTGCACGGTCGGGCGTTTCTCTTCGATGGTCTCGTCGAACTCGGCCGAGGCCATGGTCGCCCCGCCAACCCCGT
>Ga0213839_1001482_pt1 | contig 14996 bp, 14 predicted proteins | sample SWPATP21_FD_160075 | JGI IMG/M metagenome (GOLD analysis project Ga0213839, IMG submission 160075) | Coastal seawater microbial communities from Marineland, Florida, United States - SWPA TP2 #1 | ecosystem: Environmental > Aquatic > Marine > Coastal | place: USA: Florida | collected 2016-08-14 | reverse complement strand
GCTCGTGCCAGGGGGCGGCGTCGGTGCAGCGACCGGCCTCGGTGGCGGCCCGGGCGGCGGTGCGGGCCACGGTGTCCGCGCGGAGGTCGTGGCCGCCGTCGACGTAGGCGGTGGCTGCCTCCAGGACGGCGTCGACGTCGCCGAGCAGGGCCCGCTGCTCGACCCGGCGGGCCAGCAGCTCTCCCTCGGTCGCGGTGCCGGGGTCGACCGCCTCGAGTCCCCGCTCGATGGCCTCCAGCACCAGCTCGGGGGTCGCATCCTGCGCCATCAGTGCGTCGGCCCGACCCAGCAGGGCGCCCGGTCGGGTGGGCAGGCAGGTGACCGCGCCGGACGTGGCCGTCAGGTCGTGCTCGCTCCCGTCGGCGCAGGCGACGTGGACCTGGCCCCGGTCGACCCAGGCGCTGGTGCCGAGGGGGGTCCGCTCCACGGTGAACACGGTGCCGACCACGGTGACCACCGCCTCCTCGGTCTCCACCCGCATCCGGTTGCCACGGTCGGGCTGGACCTCGGCCCGGAGGATGCCCTCCTGCCAGGCGACGGTGAGGTCGGCGGGGGTGCCCTCGGCCACGCCCCGCCCCTGGACGTCGAGACCGACCTCGGCGGACCAGGCGACGTGCTGGCTCTCGACGGCCTCGATGGTCTGCGTCTGGGGGGTGCTGCGGGCCTGGAGGAGCACGCCGGCCGCCAGGGCCGCCGCGGTGATGCCGGCCGCCAGCAGGAGGGGCGCGCGGCGGGTCGACGGGGCCTTCCGGGAGGCCTCGAGGCGCTCCCAGACCCGGTCGACCCCCTCGTCACCCGGGGGCGGCAGCTGCTTCAGCCAGTCGTCGGTGCGCATCAGCCCACCTCCTCGAGCAGGACGTCGACGTCGAGGCCCCGGCTCAGCAGGGCGTCGCGGAGGCCCCGTCGGCCCAGGCGCAGTCGGCTCTTGACCGTTCCCTGGGGTGCCCCGACCAGCTCGGCGACCTCGGCGGTGGTCCGCTCCTCCAGGATGCAGAGCACCAGGGCCTCCCGCTGGGCGTCGGGAAGGGTCGCGAGGGCGTCCCACACGACGTCGGCGGCCTCGGCGGCCTCGGCCGTGCGCAGCGGAGACCAGGCGGCGCTCGGGCGCTCTTTCACCGGCCCCGGCAGCCACTTGCGCCACCATGCCTTGCGACGGTGGTTGGCCAGGGTGCGGCGGGTCGTGGCGAAGAGCCAGGTGCCGAAGACCTCGGGGCTGTGGACCTTGTGGAGGCTGCGGCACATGGTGAGCATGATCTCGTGGGCGGCGTCCTCGGCATCGAGGGCCGGTCCTCCGAGTCGGTGACACCATGCGTACACGTGGGGAAGCCAGGCGGCAGCGAGGGCGTCGAGCTCCTGCTCTCCTCCTTCGACGGCGTCGATGAACAGCGTGGGGGAGGGCGTGCTCACATCCGCTCCCCGTCGACGCGGCCGTGGCCGAGGAGGAGGCGGGTGCCGACCATCGCCTGGACCGGCGAGAGGGTGGTGACCTCCTGGGTGTGGAGGCTGAGGACCTGGGGCACGGGCTCCACCGACATCCGCACCGTGAGGGCGAGGCCCCACGTGCCCGTGCGGAGGATGCCGACCTGGGCCTGGCCCGCGACCATGGGGACGGGGGCGACGTCGATGGGCCACCACTCCATCCGATACAGCCGGGCCCCGATCCCCAGCTCGGGGCCGACGGCCACCATGGGGCCGAGGTGGACCAGCACGCCGAGGGACCCGGTCCACGTGATGATGTCCCTGGGGGCGGCGCCGGGGAGCGTGAGCAGCTGAGGGGCCTGGTAGCGCGTGGTCACCTCCAGCGAGACGACTCGGCTCCGCCAGGGCTGGAGTCCGAGCTCCAGCTCGCCGGAAGGGAAGCTGCCGCTGCGGAAGGCAGCCCCTCCCCCGAGCCGCAGCGGCGGGAGACGCAAGCGGCGCTCCTGCTTCGCCGGCGCGGGGCCGGGCGGCGGCTCGGGGGCGGCCAGCGCGAGCTGACCCAGGGTCCACAGAATCACGGCATCTCCTCGGTTCGCTCAGGGGATGTCGCGGGCCGATGCTTCGGATCACTCCTCCGTCCGAACGTCGCGCCGATCAGGACCCGGCCGAAGGTGCTGCCGCCCGAGTGGATGGACTGGTCGGGCATGCGGAGGTCGACCCTGAGCAGGTCGGTGCCGAGCTCGACGGCGGCGTGGAACCGACCGACCCCCACGCCGGTGAGCCCCGAGACCTGGGGAACCAGCAGCTGCTCGATCGTCCGACCGTCCTGGGCGTAGCCGCGGGTGGCCACGCCGACCTGGGTGCCAGTCAGGAGCCAGCGATGGTTCACAGTGAAGCCGAAGCGAGCCTCTCCCTGAAAGCTGGTGACCGACCCGTTCGCTGATTCGACGTGGAGGTCGTGGGCGGGGAGCAGCCCGAGGTCCGTGTGCCAGGTCAGGTACTCGCCACGGTACACGGGGAGCTGCAGGCCGACCCGCCAGGCGAGGTCCGCGCTCGGGGTCGCGGCGGCCCCGAGGGAGACGGTGAGTGGCGCGAGCTGCAGGCCCTTCCGGGGCGGCCCGGGCTCGGGCTCGGGCTCGGCGAGTCGTGGCTCGGCCAGCTCGTCGACGTCGAGCTCCGGCAGCTGCAGCTCGGGGTCGAGTCGGGCGGACGCTCCGGTGGGCGCCGGAAGCATGACCTGCATGGGCGCGTCGAGAAGGACGTCCATCGGGTGGAGAACGGGGGCCGGCATCGGCGCGGGGCGGGGGGCCGGGACCGGCGGGGGACGCGGTGGTGGAGGTGGGGCGATCGGCACCGGCGCCGCGGGCACGCGCTGGTCGGCCTCGCGGAGCTCGCGGAGCAGTCCGGCGGCCAGGAAGGCGAGCTCTTCCCGCTCTCCGTGGGTGCTGGGTCGGTCGACGGAGACCTCCCGGGCGACGTGGCCGTTCCGGAGCACCTGGAGTCGCCAGCGGTCCGGACCCTCCGGGCGGAAGTGCACCGACACGTCGAGGAGCTCGGTGAGGCCGGCGTGCTTCCACGGCTCCACCCAGTCCGACGCCGACTCCCCCGATGGCAGCTGGGGGGCAGGGACGGCGAGGGCCATGGCGAGCAGCATCCACATCGGGTGAGGGCCTCCGTGCTCTGGGATGTGGCCACTCCCGACCCCGGATCACAGTGCCCTAATCTGCGGCTACCTGCGCGGTCGCATCGCCCGCGTCGTGCTCCCGAGGGCAGGGCGCTCCATCGGCCCTACGGCACCCCGCCCACCCCGTGTCGATGACCGAGACCCCGTGGGCCTGGGGCGTCGCGGGGGGCGTGTCGAGTGCCTGGAGGACCAACACGCAGGCGAAGGCTGCGGCCGTCATCCCGGCGCCGACCAACAGGGGGGTTTGGTTGCGGACGCGGTAGCGGTGCATCGCCTCGAGGCGCGCGAGCACCCTCGGCCGTGCGGACCGGTCGGGCGGTGGAAGCTGGCTCAGCCAGTGGCGGGTGTGCACCTGACCACCTCCCCCTGCCCGGCATCGAGCCCCCTCGCCGTCAGCTCCTCCGTGAAGGCCCTGCGCGCCCGATGGAGCCTTCGGCGTACCGCGGCACGAGAGCACCCCATCAGCACGGCGACCTCCGCTGCCCCTCGACCCTCGAGGTCGCAGAGCACCAAGGCCTCTCGCTGGACGTCGGGCAGGGCTCGGAGCGCCTGCCAGACCTGCTCGGCGGCCTGGGCGGCTTCGACCGTGCGCAGGGGCGACCACACGGCGCTGGGCGGTGGCTGCAGCGCCCGAGGCAGCCATGTGCGCCACCGGGCCCGTCGGCGATGGGCGGCGAGGGTGCGGCGCGTCGTCTCGAAGAGCCAGTGGCCGAACGCGGTGGGGGAGGGAACGTCGTCGAGCGTGCGAGCAGCAGCAGCCATCACGTCGTAGGCCGCCTTCTCGGCGTCGACGGCCGGACCCCCCAGCCGGTGGCACCAACCGTGGACGTGGGGCAGCCAAGCCGTGGCGAGGGCTTCGAAGTCGCTGGGCCCTCCGTCGAGGGCCTGGGCGAAGAGGCAGGGCGAAGGGGACCTCACCGGCGGGGCCCCCGTGTGCCTCGAGCGTCCTTCCCGAGCGGGCTCGGCTTCCTACGACTCACCACAGCTCCCCCTTGTGAGAAGGGTGCTCTGGGGCGCGCCGATGGATCCCACTTGTCGGGACTACAGGACCTCGAGCAGGTTCTCCACGGGACGTCCGACCCGCGCGCCCTTGTCGGTGAGCAGGATCGGTCGCTGCAGCAGACGGTTGTTCTCGGCCATCGCGTCGAGGATCTCGTCGTCGCTCGCATCCGTGGACAGGTTCGCCTTCTTTGCGTCGCGGGCCCTCAGCACCTCCCGAACGCCGACGCCGAGCTTCGAGAGGACCTCCTCGATCTCCGAACGGGAGAGCGGGTCCTTGGTGTACTCGCGGTAGGTGGCTTCGAAGCCCTTCTCCGCGAGAAGGGCGACCGCCTTGCGACAGGTGCTGCACGTCCGGGTGCAGATCAACGTGGCCATTCGTACCTCCAGCCGGCCCCCTATCCTCGGTCATCGCGGCCCTCCTCGACAGCCTTTGCCCGCAGGGCTCCGGCGTCGTCACTGGGGACGGTTCCGTCGGTGGCGTCCTGGCCGACGGGGCCCGCCCGATGTCCCCGTCCACGGTGGCAAGCTCGTCGGCGAGGGTCCGTGGGCCCGGGTCCGATCGCCGAGCGGCGTGCCCGACACCCGGCCAGCAGCTACGGAACGAGATGGAGCGAGTCGTCCCGATCGCGGTGCCCCTGAACGTCCCCCGCACCCTGAAGGTGATGGAGATGTGGGGCGCCAGCTCGTGGCTGAAGGTCGAGGGCGACGAGACCTGGTTCGCCCAGCGGGAGGCCAGCGGACCCGCGACGGTCTGCCTCCGCCACCGAGGCGAAGCCGTGCACGCCACCGCATGGGGACCGGGGGCCGAGGAGCTCCTCGACCGCGTCCCCCAGCTCCTCGGCCTTGACACGCCGGGCCTGGAGCGGGTGGAGGCCCACCATCCAGTGATCCGCGACGTCCAGAAGCGGCTCCACGGGCTCCGGGTCGGGCGCTCGGGGCAGGTCTTCTCGCGCCTCGTGGGCACGGCCCTGGCCCAGAAGGTGACCGGGCCCAACGGCAAGGGCGCCCTGCATCGCATCGCCCGCACCTTCGGGGAGCAGGCGCCGGGCCCCCGAGACGACCTGTGGCTGCTGCCGCTCCCCAGGGACCTCGCTCGACAGCCCTACTACGTGTTCCACCGGCTGAACGTGGAGCGCCACCGCGCGGAGCTGCTGGTGCGCATCGCGAGCCGTGCGGGTGCGCTCCAGCGGGCGGCCTCGATGGCGCCCGACGACGGGCGGGCCCACCTGGAGAAGCTCCGGGGCATCGGGCCATGGACGAGCGGCGTGGTGATGGGGGGTGCCCTCGGCGATGCCGACGCGGTGCCCCTCGGGGACTTCCACCTGCCGAGCATCGTGGCCCACGCCCTGGCCGGAGAGCGAAGGGCGGACGACGGGCGGATGATGGAGCTTCTCCAACCCTACGCCGGGCTCCGAGGTCTGGTGGCGCGCGCTGTGAAGGTGGGGGCCCCCAAGGCCAAGCGTCGTGCGCCGAAACCCGAAGTGCGGGACATTCGGGGGCACTGAGGGGCGCCCCGCCCACCACGCCGTTGACCTCGAGTCCGGCTCCGTGCGACGCTCGCCCATGACCCGTCGACTCGGCCGCTACGAGCTGGTGCATCGACTGGGAGCCGGGGGCGGGGGCGAGGTGTGGGAGGCCGTGCTCCACGGGCCTGCCGGCTTCCGACGTCGTGTCGCTCTGAAGCTCCTCCGGGAGGGGTCGGCCACCCCCGAGGCCCGGGAGGCGTTGCTCCAAGAGGCGCGGTTGGGCGCGCTGGTGGCCCATCCCCACGTCGTGAGCACCCTCGAGCTCGGGGAGCACGAAGGCCAGTGGTACTTGGTGATGGACCTGGTGCGGGGCTGCACGGCGTCGGCGCTTCGTCGCCGGGGACCCCTGCCCCCCGGAGCCCTCCTGGACATCGGCGTGCAGGTCTGTGATGGCCTCGCCCACATCCACGGACTCACCGACCAGGACGGCTGGCCCCTCGGGCTCGTGCATCGCGACATCAAGCCGGGCAACCTGATGATCGACACCGCTCGGAAGGTCCGGATCGTGGATCTGGGCATCGCCCGCCTCCAGGGCACCGAGGAGGTGCCTGCGGGCACGCCGGGCTTCGTGGCCCCCGAGCAGCTCCGAGGGCTCGAGGGGCCCCGGGCCGACGTCTTCGCCCTCGGAGCGACCCTGTCGTACCTGGCCCTCGGCCGTCCTCCCTTCGGGAAGGGGGCCCAGGCCATCGCCAGGGTCCTCGACCCCGGTGCCGACGCCGCGGTGACCGACCCCACCCGGGCCGCTGACCTCGATGCCTACCTCGGGGGACTGGGGGCCGTGCTCGCCCGGGCGATGCGGATCGACCCCGACGCCCGCTGGGGGTCGGCACAGGACTTCGGGGAGGCCTTGCGGGAGCTGTACGGCGCCTGTCCGGACTCGGTGCGGCTCATGGGCATGGCCGTGCCCCATGACGGCGAGAGCGGCGAGGCCACCGGAGGCCTCACCACCGAGCGGGGGGCCTTCGTGGGGCGCGAGGTGGAGCTGGACGCGCTCGAGGAGCTCCTCGACGGCGACGCGCGCTGGGTGGTCGTGGTGGGGCCGGGGGGCGTCGGCAAGACCCGCCTCGTGGATGAGGTCTGCGGGAGCCGGGAGGTGGTCCGGGTCGACGCGTCCAGGGCCCGGACCCTCGCGGGTCTCTGCTACGCGGTCGCGGACGCGCTCGGCGTGATGGTGGGTCCCGATCCGGTCCCCTCGGTGGGGGTGGCGCTCGCGGGGGTCGAGCTGCTGGTGGTCGACGAGATCGAGCAGGCGGTGGATGCCTCCGTGGAGGCGATGCACCAGTGGCTCGCGTCGGTCCCCTCGCTGCGCATCCTGGCCAGCAGCCGCGTCGCCCCCGGGCACCCCGACGCCACCCTCGTGCGGCTCGGTCCCATGAGCCTGAGCGACAGCCGCCGGCTGTTCGCCGTGCGGGTGGGCACAGAGGTTCCCGTGTCCGTGCTCGACCCCCTCCTGCGCGCCCTCGACCGCCTGCCGCTGGCGGTGGAGCTCGCCGCCGCCCGCGCCCGGAAGACCAGTGCGGAGCAAGTCCTCGCCCAGCTCAGGGCAACGTCGTCCGCCCAGGTGCCCACCTTGCGGGTGTCCTTGGAGGCGTCGTGGGCACTCCTGGCCGCTGTCGACCAGGATGCGCTGGCCCGGTTGTCGGCCTACGAGGGGGCCTTCGATGCCCAGGATGCCGTGGCGGTCCTCGATCCGGCCCGGGCGCCCATGGAGCGCCTGGAGCGCCTCGTGGAGCACAGCACCCTCCACGTCCGAGGCAACCGCTTCCGGCTCCTCACCAGCGTGCGGGCCTTCGTTCGGGAGCAGCTGCCACCGGCACGCAGGGTGGGGGAGGTCCTCCACGGCCGGTGGATGGCGCGTCTCGGCCTTCCGCAGCGCCTCCACGAGGCCTACCAGAACCGCCGCAGCGCCCAGGCGATGATCGACCACTTCGACGACCTGGTGGTAGCCAGCGAGCGGGCGGGGGCGCGAGGCGACCCGGAGATGGCTGTCGCTTCGGGGCTGGCGGCCTGCCAGGGCCTGCACCGGGTGGGGCCGGTGGCGGCGGTCCTTCCCCTGGCCCGAGGCCTCATGCCCATGGGCACCCGGCTGCCGGAGCTCTGGCGGACCACCGGCCGTGCCCACTACGCCCTCGGGAACATCGAGCAGGCCGACGAGGCACTGACGGAGGCACACCGCCTGAGCGAGGGGCTCGAGCGGCGTCGCATGGAGCTGAACCTGGCGTCGATTCGCTTTCAGCGGGGGTGGGATGGAGCGGTCCCGATGCTCCACGATGCCCTGGAGGAGCTGGAGTCGGCCGGGGAGGGGCCTGGCTCCATCCAGGGACGGGTGCTGTTGGGCCAGCTCCACTACCTGTCGGACCGCCTCGTGGCCGCCGAGCATCACCTCGTGAAGGCCCTTGCTCACAGCGAGCGGTCAGGCCGCGACGCCAGCCACATCCGAGGCCTGATCGCCCTCGTCATGAAGCGGCAGGGGCGTATCGTCGAGGCCGCTGCCCGCATGCTCGAGGTCGTCGAGGATCTGGAGCTCCGCGAGGAGGTCGTGCTGGGCGCGGTCTGGACCGTCAACCTCTCCTCGGTGCTCCACCAGGCAGGCGCCTTCGAGGAGAGCCAGCACCGAGCGCGCCGAGCGGTGTCGCTGGCGCGGGTCGCCGGACGACGACCCACCGAGGGCATTGCGCTCTGCGTGCTGTCGGAGCTCGCCATCGAGCGAGGCGACGTCGACGCCGCGGAGGAGCTGGTGCGAGAGGCCGAGGCGGTCAGGGAGCGGAGCGACGACCCCTACCTGGGCTGCGAGGTGGAGCTGTCGCGGGGGCGCGTCCACGTCCTCAGGGATCGACGTGCCGAGGGCATCGCATCCCTCGAGGCGGGGTGGGCCCGCGGTCCCCGCGTCGAGGCCGAGACGCGGGCCGCCATCGCGCTGTGGATGGCGCGGGCCGGGAGCGCCGAGCGGGCCCTGGAGATGAACGACGAGCTCGAGCGACGGGCCTCCGACGACGAGCCCTACCTGCTGGCCCAGTGCGCGCTGGTCCGCGGGGAAGCCGAGCTGGCGCGGGGCCGTCCTCAGCACGCTCGGGGAGCGCTGCTCCAGGGCTCGGCGGAGCTCGGCCGACTGGAGCTCCCCGCCCACGCGCCGCTGCTCACCGCCTACGAGGGCCTCCGCGAGCGACTGGCCGCCCTGCGGTAGCGTGGCCCATGGCGTCCCCGCGAACCGGGCGATGCTGGCGGCCACGGGGGTGCCGCTGAGCCAGCTACGACGGGCCAAGCGGCGGCTGCCCGCTCACCTGGAAGCCCGAGCTCGACCCGTCGCGGCTGATGCAGGTGGGAGGCGCCGGAGACCGGCTCGCACCGCCGAAGCACACCCGTCCGCTCTGGGATCACTGGGATCGCTGTCGGGTCCACTGGTTCCCCGGCAGCCTCCTCATCCACCTCGACCGAGGCGCCTACCTGTGGCAGCTGGCCCGCTTCCTGCGAGGGATCGGCTTCCTGCCCGAGGACCATCCCGCCCCGCTGCGAGCCTGACTACCGGGCGGCGGTGCTCTCGCGGCAGCCGCCGAACTCGGTCCGGTTGATGGGACTGTTGTAGACGAAGTAGTCGCCAGCGATCATGCCGGTGGGGTCGTGTCCCCACGCGACGCAGTCCGCGAGGCCACCGTTGATGTCGTAGGCCCGCACGACGTACGACATGATGTCGGGCTGGTTGAAGTACTCGTCGCAGGTGAACAGAGTGGAGGTGCCGACGTACCACGTGGACGGGCTGGCGCCGGTGGCGATGCCGTTCGCCGAGAGGAGCGTGTACGCGCCGCCCGAGGTGATGCCGGACGCGACCAGGGTGTGGAAGTCGTTCCAGTTGACAGGGTAGGCGGGGTTTCCGCTGTCCGCTACGTCGAGCACTCCCCCCGACGCCTCGCCGAGGAAGTCGAACGCGAAGTCGACGGTACTTCCCGAGCACTGAATCCCAGCGGCCAGGGTGTCGTCGTCGAGCATGTTGTTGACGACCACGGAGGTGTCGTCGTCATCGTCGCCCGTGATGGTCGCCGTGTCGGTGGTGGATGGACAGTCGTAGACGAGGCTGCACACGGTCGGAGGCTCGGCGACGTCGATGCCGGAGACCGAGGTGCAGGTGAAATCGCCCTCCACGCACTCCGCGGCGTAGTAGGCATCGAATACGCAGTCCTCGAAGGCGTCGGTGCTGGACGGCTCGGGGTTGCAGGCCGCGTCGATGAGGTCGGCGGGGGCGTTGCAGTCGATCATCGCGTCACAGTAGGCTTCGGCGAAGGCCGCGGCGAACCCTTCCGGGGTAGAGGCACCCTCGGTACCGCTGTCGCTGCTTTCCTCGTCTCCACCAACCGTACAGGCGGCTGTGGCCACCAGGAGCATCCAACCGAAGCGCATCCTCACCTCCCGGCCTTGGATAGCACGACGCGACGGGTCAGTCTTCCAGCCTGGCGACGTGCCCCATCAGCGCGTCGAAGGGGACATCGAGCTCGTCGGCGGCACGACGGATCACCGCGGCTTCCCGTGAGTCGAGGTCGCCGTCGGCGACGCCGGTGCCCCAGAGGAGGGTGAGCAGGTCGAGCTTCTGCTCGGTGCTCAGCTCGGTGGGCAGGGCCTGTGCCGCCTCGTGACGGGCCCGATGGAGCTTGGGGGTGAAGTGGTGCTCGTCGTCGAGGAAGCCATGCTGTTCGAGGAGCATGCGGGGGAAGATGGCCCCGAAGAGCTTGAACTCGCCATAGTCCTCGACGCCGTCGGCGCGGATGATCTCCTGCGCGTGGGCGATGGCGAAGGCGAGCTCGAGGCCCTTGAGGTGGTCGTCGGTCATGGCAGGCATCCTCCGGCCCGCCTCCTAACCGCTACACGCGCGCGGGCCGCGGGAGGCACACCCAGGTGAGGAGCATCCCTGCCAAGGCGGTGGTGCCGGAGGCCGCCATCAGCTCGGCGGCCCCCGCGTACCAGTTCTCATTGGCGGCGAACACGAAGAACGTGAGGCCGCCGAGGATGGCCATCAACAGGCCGATAGCTCCGAAGACAGGTCGTAGTTGCATCGCCTGGGGCTACGGACGAGCGACCCGCCATGTTGCGGGGCTGACCGCCGGTATCAGTCGTAGGCCAGGTCGAAGGTCCAGGTCAGCTCGAAGGTGAAGTCCTCGGAGAAGACCTGGCGGAAGCCGTAGTAGCGGAACTCGGGGTAGCTCTGCTCGAAGGCCGTCTGCAGGTCGCGGTCGGCGGGGAACAGGTCGTAGCCCCAGTAGGGCGTCCCCTGCACGGTCTGTGAGGTCTGATGCAGGGCGGGGATGTCCGACAGCTCGGGCTGCGGGGTGAGGTCCTGCTGCGCGTCGTACAGGGCCGACAGCTGGATCGTCGCCCCCTCGGTCCACGGAGCGGTGGGCGGGGTCACCGGGTGCCACATCTCGTTCCACTCGGGGTGGTCGTACAGGTCGTAGTCGGGGCTCCAGGACCCACTGTAGGACTGCAGGGTGACCTCCACGACGGCCTTCTTGGTGGCGCCGTCGTCGAGACGCACGAGCTCGACCAGGTAGCGCCCATCGTGAGCGTCTTTCCGTGCAGGGCTGTGGCCGTCGCTGGGAAAGCCGTCCCGTCGCATAGGCATGTGCAGGATGATGTCCGTGTCGGACCAGTAGACGATGTCGAGCTCGTGCCACTGGCCGTCGATGGCCTGGGCCAGCACCAGCCCGCGGTCGTCGCCGAAGAACTCGCCTTCGATGCGCAGCTCCCGGTCGTAGGTCTGGGGGGGCAGGAACCCGTCCACGCACTCGGAGGCGACCTCGTCGCGACCCTCGGGCACGAAGGCATGGGGCTGCGGCACGGGGATGGCGTAGCGTCGTCCCGGCGTCTGAACGTAGTCCTCGCCCCTGTGGACGATGTCGAAGGGCCCGGGCAGGCCGACCTCGTTCCATGGGATGTCCGAGCCCACAGGGAAGGGCAGCAGGACGTTGTAGATGAAGGGCACGGTGAACACGCCTCCCGCACCCCCCGTGAACGAGTACTCCGACGAGGAGGCCGCGTGGATGAGGGTCAGCTCCATGTCCTCGGCGCTGGTATGGGTCCGGAGCGCCGTCTCCAGGCTCTGGCTCATCGCCCCCGAGAAGCAGCTCTCGGAGATGATCGTGACGCGGTCCGCCGGCACGGCTGCGATCCAGGCGGCCAGCTCGGTGGCGGTCACGACCGTGGTGCCGGTGTCCTTCTTGCCGAGCACCCAGCTGCCGCTCTTCTTCGCACCATGGCCAGCGTAGTAGATGACCAGCTCATCGATGCTGCCCTCGGGTCGGGCGGCGTACTGGGCCAGGGTGTTCTCGATCTCTCGCTTGATGGTCACCGAGGCCTGGTCGGCGGTCACGCGGCTGATCTCGAAGTCGTGCCGCTTGCCGAGCAGGTTCGACATGTTCAGCTCGTCGTTGCGCACGCTCTGACGGTTCCATCCGGCGATGGTGAGGGCCACGTCGGTCTTCTCGGGGGTGCACGGGTCCGGGTTCTCGGTGGGCGGGGGCCGACGGCGGGCGGTGCTCGGCTCGCCGATGTCGCTCTCAGCGGGCAGGTGCGCCGTGGCCTCGCCGCCCACACCCCACGCGGCGTCCTCGTACGCGGGGTCGAACGCCTCGTCGTTCACGATGGGAAACCAGTCGGCGTCGACGACGTGCACGTCGCCGTCGTCGTCCAGGTAGACCCACTGGACCGGCTTGGACCAGCCGGCGTCGGGGAGCGGGTCCACCAGGAACAGCGTGGTGGCCTCGTCGATCTCGGTCACGTCCCCGTCGAAGAAGGGGGCGACGACCGCGCCGGGCTCGAGGTTCGCCACCCGGTAGACGAGGGTGTCCTCCTCCGAGCCTCCCCCGGGGAGGACGGCGGCGTCGAGGACGGCCTGCAGGTCGGGGTCGATGGGGGTCTCGTCCTCGCCCTGCTGACAGGCTGCGAGGAGGAGGAACCAGACAAGGAGCTTGTTCATGACGTCGCTCCCTACAGGCAGTGGTCTTCGTAGCAGAGCTCGCCACAGGCGAAGTAGCCGTCGCACTCGGCCTGCCCGATGCAGTCGCAGTTGCAGGCGATGTAGGCGTCCATGTCGCGGCAGTCCCCCACGTCGTACCAGGACTCGCACTCGCCGAGGTCCATGACCACGCCGCACTCGTCGATGGAGCGCGTGCACAGCTCGGTGGGGCCGCAGGTGTCGTCGCCGCCGGTGTCGCCGGAGTCCACGCCGGACTGCCAGGTGAGGTTGGGCGGGTCGACCTGGACCATGCCGCCGCCGTCGTCCTCGCTGTCGCTGCTGTCGGGGCCGGCGTCGTCGCTGCCTCCGCAGGCGACGAGGGCGGTGAGGGTGAGAAGGAGGGAGAGGGAGCGGGACATAGTGGCCTCCATCCGCTGGGGCGTACCGAGCGGTCCAGGGTCCGGTGGGGACCCGGTGGGTTCGAGGTGCGTGCCGTGTGTCGGTCGCACATCGGATGTACGCCGTCGCTGCGAGGACCTCGGTCCACAGGGGGTCACAGGGGGTCACAGCCCAATGGTCACAGGAGGTGAGGTGGCCTGCGGTATAGAGTGGTCCCCTGTGGAGGAGATGGCCTGTGCTGCTCGCCCTGCTGGCCCTCGCCTGCACCCCGAACGAACCGTTGACCTCTCATCCGGTCCCCGTCCGGTTCGACGAGGAAGAGACAGTGCCTCCCGAGGCCCCCAACGTCCTCCTCGTCCTCCTCGACGACGTCGGGCCCGAGTCCGTGGAGGCGTTCGGGATCCACGCAGAGCCCGCCCGCACCCCCACCCTCGACCGCCTGGTGATGGAGGGCATGCGCTTTCCCAGGGCCTACGCCGCCCCCGTGTGCAGCCCGGGCCGCGCGGCGCTGCTCACCGGCCGCCACGGCCGCCGCTACGGCGTGAGCCACAACCTCCGCTACCGTCAGGACCCGGGCTCGCTCCCCCTGGCGGAGGTCACCATCGCGGAGGTCCTCCACGACACGGCCTACGGTCGCTACACCACGGCGGCCTTCGGCAAGTGGCACCTGGTCACCGACACCGTCCCGGACCCGCTCTTCCACCCCAACGACCAGGGCTTCGACACCTTCGACGGCACCGTCGGCAACCTGTCCACCAAGGTGGAGAACGTCGACGACCTCGCCCACGACTACTTCCACTGGGAGCGCCTGCAGGACGGCGAGCTCTCCCACGAAGACGGCTACATCCCCAGCGTCACCGTCGATCGGGCCCTGGAGCACGTCGTCACCATGCCGGAGCCCTGGTTCCTCTACGTTCCGATCCACAGCGCCCACGGCCCCAACCACGTCCCCCCCGACGACCTGCACTCCGTCGACGCCGACGCCGACAGCCCCGACCCGGTCGTGTTCTCTGCGATGGTCGAGGCCGCCGACACCGAGCTCGGGCGCCTGCTCGACGGCCTGGACCCCGAGGTGCTCGACCACACCGCGGTGATCGTCGTGGGAGACAACGGTGCCTGGGCCCGGAACATCCCGGACCCGTGGGCCTCGGAGGGGAAGGCGACCATGACGGAGGCCGGGCTGCGGGTGCCCTTCGTGGTGTGGTCCTCCCACGTCGCGCAGCCGGGGAGCGCCCACGATGCCCCCGTGCACCTCGTCGACGTCCTCCCCACCATCGCGGAGATGACCGGGGCCCCCATCGACGACCTGGCCCTCGACGGCCGCTCGCTGGTGCCCCTCCTGCAGGGCGACACCGACTGGGACCGGGACGTCGTGTACGCCGAGCTGGCGGGCCCACCGGGCGCGGAATCCTATTCCTGGGGAGACCACCGCGCCCTGATGTCCCGCACCCACAAGGTGCTCCACAACGCCAAGTCGGACGTCTGGGCGTACCACACCCTCGGCGACTCCGCGGCGGACGAGTCCGAGGACCTGCTGGGCAGCGACGACCTGTCCGACGAAGACCTCGCCGCCTTCGAGGCCCTTCGCTCCGAGCTGGAGCGGGTCGCCAAGGAGGTGGTGCGGGAGACGCCCTCCGACGAGTACCTCTGAGGACGCGGCGCTCGGACCCGACAAGGGAGGGCTCAAGGGCACGACCGTGCGGACGATGACCCGAGCATGAGCATCGACACCATCGCGCGGCAGCTGGAGCTACGTCCCAACGACCCCGACACCTGGGCCGCTGCGGCGCACCAGCTGGTCGATCTCGGTCAGGCCGAGGCGGCCGTGCCCATCGCCATCCGGGCCAGCCAGCTCCTGCCGGGTCATGGCTCGGCCTCCCTGCTGGCCCTGGTGCTGGCTCGCGCTGGGCGCGCCGACGACGCCACCCGGCTGGTGGAGGCCCTCGCCGGCGAGGATCCCCAGGATGCCGCGGTGTGGGCCCGGCTCGCCCAGGCATGCACGGCCCTGGACCGGCACCACGACGCA
>Ga0213839_1001479_pt1 | contig 15014 bp, 13 predicted proteins | sample SWPATP21_FD_160075 | JGI IMG/M metagenome (GOLD analysis project Ga0213839, IMG submission 160075) | Coastal seawater microbial communities from Marineland, Florida, United States - SWPA TP2 #1 | ecosystem: Environmental > Aquatic > Marine > Coastal | place: USA: Florida | collected 2016-08-14 | reverse complement strand
GGGGAGGGGGAGGGGGAGGGGGAGGGTGTGTTCTCTTCGTTTGTTGCTGCGCAGGCGAGGACACTTTGCTGGCCACAGTACTCGTTGCGGTCAAGACACAGATCGATGACCTCCCAATGCCCTGCTTGCACTATGAATTTGCACGAGGTCATGAATTTGCATCGTGATGTGCAGCCAACAGACACACACCCACGTGTCTATATTCGAACGAGCTCGCTCTTTGGTCTCAAGCGCCAACACAGCAGCTGAGGAGTTGGCTAAGTGGCCCCGTGAAGAGCCACCATCAGACCATCGCCAACCACGTAGCAAGCAAGGGCAACTTCCTTCCTTTCTGCGAAAGTTCTTGGAATCTCTCCACTCGCTGACCAACAGACAACGCCGCTGTATCAGTTCCTTTGAAGCGGTTGGGCGGCGGAGAGAGGTCGGAGTTGTCACCCGACCACTCCACAACTATCCAATCCAACAGCCGACATCCAACAGCACGCGCACGCGGCACAGCAGCGAAAGCACATTCGAACGAAGTCGAACGAACAACGACGAAAACAAGTGGTGACGGACGTCAACTCAGCTGTGGGCGTGACAGTGACAACAGTGAGTGAGTGAGTGAGCAATGGTGATGAGACAAAACATCGCTTGGACACCTCCCAGCTCCCACTCACTCACTCACGCACTCGCTCGCTCAGCTGAGTGCAGAATTCGTGGGTCCATACCGGTTAGTTTACTCAAAACTTCAAATTTCCGCACAAGAACGAGAATTGAAAATTTTGACAATGCGGTTTCTTGTTTCTTCATTTTACGAACATTTTACCGTTTACTGGGAAGACGAGGCGGGCGTTCTCAAAATTAAGTTAATGTACAGTACTAAACACACCTATGAATGACACTGTATCTGGGTGAGTTGAATGATGATACTTTGACTCATCATCCAACTTCAAAAAAATGGCAAATGGCAAATGGGCAACTTCGTCGAATCGCAACAGCAGTTTGGTGCTAATAGCATAAATAGATACCACATGAACCACGGCACAAAAGCCAATTATACTACATCTACAAACGGGAATAACGTAAAACTGAGGAACCGTTCACTGATCTCAAATCTCAAATCTCAAATCTCAAATCTCACACTGTTCACTCACTGCCACTCACTCACTCACTGCTCACTGCCACTGCCTGACGACCTGACTCACTCACTCACTCACTCACTCACACACTCACTCATTCACTGACTGACTGACTGACTGACTGAGAGTGACTTCAAGTCAAATGCGACAAACGGTCGAGCTAGCTCACTCGCTCGCTGTCAGTCACTCCCTCACTCCCTCACACTCACTCACTTACTGTTCGTCGTCGAAGTCAGCCGCTGCCCCAGCAGCAACAACGAACGACGCGACGATACACACAACACACAACGACACGACGGCACACTTCGACACTTCGACACGCCGCTTTGCGCGTGTCGACTGATGATCGGTTGGCTGATTGATGGCGCGTCGACACTTCTCATACGGATGCACGGGCAAGTCCACGAGACGGCGTTTGAGGCGCGGAGAGGGAGTAAGAACAGGGACGAGCACTGCGAGACGATAAGAGTGGGCTGGGGAAATCTACCGTGCAGCTTGTGACGGACAAGTCGCTTGTTGGAGAAGTGAATTGTCGTTGTTGGTGGACAGTTGGACACGAGCCGGTGAGACGTTGCCTAGCCAGGCAAGGATTTTTTGTGTGATTAAGATGAGGCGGCGAAAGAAGGATGATTTTAGAATTTTGCAGTGCTCCCAGGCGTGGAACGTACAGACGGCCATGACGGCGAGGATGGCTGTTTGAATCAATAGCGGATTTGAAAGATGTCGTCGGGTCATGCGTCTATCACAGTGCGCTCACTGTTTGGTGAGCAACTTCCAATTTGGGTCCATGAAACGTATACATTCCGCGAATTGCGACTGGCGGCGGCAACACATTGGTCTCTTCCACCATCAACTGTCTACCTTCAGGATGGAGAGAATCGCGTCTGGCCAGACGACGAATTTGTCTTGACCGGCTTGAGTCGTCGGAAGTCCAACCGACAGCGCATGATTGTTCTCAAGATACATCTTCCAGAAACGACACACACAAGATCGAAGAACAAGGATGCGGGGTTCATTTCGAGGACTCAGCTTGAAATTTCGGATTCCCACAACAACGCAGCTCTCAACAAGAGAGGGTCAAACCCAAATGCCGTCTCTGATGTTGCAACTTCGGCCGAGTGGGAAGATGTGCAGGAGTTCCAAAATTTAGAGCCGAAGGACAAGGACCGTATCTTGTGGACCATGTTTGCGGCTTATTCCATTCATGGTAGCGTCAGCAAGCCATGCGAACTGTCACGACTCCAATGGATAAAATTCCTGCGAGATTGTAAGCTGTGCCCGAAACCGATTCCCGTGCCTCACGCGGAAGTGATGTATTCGTGGCAGCGAAAGCAGGTCAACGACGGAAAGCGGAATTGGATCGGCTTTGGACAGTTCATGCATCTCGTTCATGAAACTGCGGTTCGCGTGTACAAATCCTTTTCATCAAGTAAGGAATACTTCGGCCTCAATCGGGTTGGGCAGCTCGTCCAGGACTATGTGTTGCCCAACGCCAGGCGGATTGGCGCAGGCGTGGTCGGACTTCGTTGGGTCACGGTCATGACAATCTTCAAGAAGGAGGCAGTCATTTCGCGCCATGTGTTGTTTCGTCGTCCTCTGTCCAAGCTTTTCAATTACTACACAATATGTGCCTCCAAAATGCACTACGATGCATTTCACACTTTTTTGGTCGATTTCGAGGTGTGTTGACACACCAATCTGTCGCCTGTCTTGCGGGTCTTCTCGTGGTGGTTCGAGTGTTCATTGCGCATTATTTGTGTATTTGTTGCATTGTAGCTCGGTTCACAATGCATGAATTTACAGTATGCTGCCGAACTCTTTCTGTTGGTTGCGAGCCAAGGGTCCAGATCTGCACGACCGTACAAAGACCTTCACGAATGGCTGCACATTGACTTGGACCAATTCATGTCGCTGCTCGTTCACATCAGTGTCGCCCGGCGGGTGGAAAACCAATTTTTGATTGCGGAGGACAATTTGGGGTGCATTATTGACTCGTTGAGCAAGCTATATCGCCACATGAATCATGTTCTACGTGATGCCAATGTCGCTGAATTGGTACGATTTACGATCTGATGGGCTATTCGTCGGCCAACAATAATGCGATGAGCTTTCCTTTCACAGGCCGAAAATCACCGCACGCATCACGGTGATCCAAAAATGCTTCTCGGTGCCGCACTTTCTTTTCATCGCAAGTACAATGTGTTCACGAAACGTTTTGAACCTCGAAGTCCACCTGCACCATCGAAGCGCGTAGCTTTGAACATGGAAGAGGAGCAACGTACATCCCAAGTATCTTGGAGGGTACGGGCATCACTCATCGAGTCCTTTCTTGATTTTTGCTTACTGGTACATTTGTTGTCATGTGCCTTGTCAAGCAGACTACGCCGAAGTTGGTTGCAAACTCCTTGCTGGAAAGCCGTCAAAGTTTAGCGTCTGGTGCCGTGGGCGAATTGCTCGGCAAGCCTAGAAACGGTTCTCGGCCACCAACACAGCACGACGACGACGACAATGCCCGATTTTACCTGAAGAAAGAAAAAGTACTCAATTTGCAAGACAGTGGCGCCAAAATGCTTGTCAGGGTTGATGCACTGCTTCAACACTCTCAAAAGTTGAACACCGCCAAGTCTGCACAATCAACTTTGTCATTGGCTCTTTCGATATCTACCTCCGAAGACCTGAATTCCCCAGCATTGTCGGAGGCCCAGGTACCAACATCATCATGACCTCGATAGCCGTATAACTACCTACTCAAGGTCTGTTGCTTGTGCCAGGTTGAGTTTTGGAAGGTGTTGAAGCGGAATTCCGAGTTCTTGATGGGGAAGGTAGGTATCGATTTGGCCGAATTGATGTACAGCTTTCTAGTGACGTGCACGCTGTGCCCGTTTTGCGTAGGCGTTTGTTGTGGAAGCCGATATCCTCTTGCAAAGGTTGCTGAATGCGGACAATTTTGGTCAGTGGTACAGCGCAGTAGACAGGTCATCTGTGGAGCCATGGCACAAGCAGTTTTCATCGGCAGCTCACGCATATTACTCGGTTCGTTGTCTGGTGTGACAGTTGGTGTAGCGCAGGACTATTGACCGATGTGCTGCTGCGATGTGTGCTAGGCGTTGGAGCTCTTCGATCAGGCACTTCTTCACTCCCCTAACTGGACTGGATGCCTACAAAGCAGTGCACTTGCGGCCAATAGCTTGGCACGTCTTCACTCGCTCGCTCGCTGCTTCTTCGGGAAAATACAACTTCCCACCCAACACAACAAAGAGGTTCATTGATGCTTAGATATGAAGCTGCCCACGATTCTCCGCCTAACCTTTCCGTTGTAATTGATTCTACATAATAGGTTCGCAAATTACTTCGCTACGCGAAGCACCACATGGAGCGAGCGTGCCATGATGCAAAAGGTCAAAACTTGGTGGACCCTACTTCCAAATCAGTTCAAACAACTGTGTTGGCGAGCATATTTATTTTGTGCAGCTTTCTCGACTGTATTACAATACCGCCCGGAAATTCCGTATGGCGACTTCCCCGTCTCCAACCAGCTGCTGTGCCTATCGCGGACACAATGTTCGGGACATTTGATGCGGAGCGAAACAAGCGATGGACGGTGCACAATGCGCAGGAATTCAACTATTATTGCGGAGAGCCACCTCTATCGCCTGAAACTTTCAAGTGGCTTGTCACATCATTTGGCGGACAACAAATGCAGCCACAGCACAAGGTAAAATATGCTGATTGGCCGCTCGGTATCGCTCAAGTTAACTGTGTTGCGTCTCGATGTGTAGAACTCCTTCACACTGGGAGCGTTTTACCGGTACTTGGCTTGGCACGGTCTGCGGGATCCTGTCGCCTGCGCAAATTTGGTGAACAAATTTTCTCACGTTGCTCTTGTGCAAAGCTTCATCGAACAAAGCGAAGGTGAGTACTTCTTCTCCATCCACAACACCTCAGAAGATGTGGCACCACAATCCAAACGCTCCGGCGCGCGCCCGCTGAAACCCCCAGTTTCTCTACTTGCCGCGACGGGCAGGGCGAAACCTTTTATGTTTTTGGTATCCATTGGGGCTGGTCCAGTGGCGCAACCACCACAATCACGCCAGAAGTCACGAAATGACACATTTGACGACCGCGTGTTTCGACCATCTCCTCGCAGTTGCTACGTGTCAGCTGATATTCCTATGGATTTGTGGAATCGCCACATGTACGCCCAGATTTTGCTTCATGCATGTCCGTACGGTCTGCAGTACCACACAAATAGGCCACAAACACCCGAGGTTTACTACTATAACTTTGCATTCGGTGATACGGTCCTGCATGCAGCAGCGCTTTTATTCTACGAAGAAGTGTCCGCCAGTGAACTTGGCAATCCTGGTGATCCCTATTTTGGGGGAATATCCTCGAGTTCTAAGATCTGGGCGCCAATCGTACTTACTGTCGGCGGGTTTCTACCTCTCTACAAAGAGTTCGCAGATGTCCTTCTGCAGTTGCTGAAAATCAGTCGTGCTCCCGCGCCGTTCCCATTCGAACACTACGTTCATCTGCTAATGGAAGATGTACCGCGCCCACTAAAAGCTGACGTGGAGGATGTGCTATTCTTCTTGGGCAATAAACCATTCCTACTTGACATGGAGAGCGTGGAGAGCGAGCGACCCAGCCTCCCTTTTTCCTTCGACATTCTGTGCAGGTGTCTTTCCGATGAAAGTATTCTCGCAACGCTGGCCTGTGTCATGAGCGAGCAGCGCATTGTGTTTCATTCTGAGCACTCGATGAAGGTACGATCCAATGAACTATTCGTGTGGTCACGTAAGAAACACCTAATCGCGTGTGCTTTTTGTGTGCAGTTGGCTCCCTGTATGCTGGCCCTCTTAGATCTCGCCCATCCATTCAAATGGACGTCAAAATTGAGCTTTTTGTTGCCTGAGTATTTACTAGATCAACTTCACAGCCCGACGTCGTTCTTTGTTGGTGTCTTGAACCACCGCCTGCAGACTCAGAGGCGACTGAAAGGTATAGTCTATGTAGATTTGGACCGAGATCACATCCATTCTGGTCGCAATTTACCGCATTTCCCTCGCGTTGGCTTTAATGAGCTGGCTCAGAACTTGCGCCGTTGCCGGAGTGCGTTGCAGGCGCCATTGCATCCGGTTGACATCTACGAAGACAAAGAAGGCTCTGGACACGAACATTCGATCGCTCATCAACGCACTGTGGAAAATATCCAGAAAGAATATATCACGGGCGTGTTGGAGGCATCAGACAAGGTTTCCCAGGTACACGGTAACCAAAATCAGAGCAAAGTAATTCAGCAGCTTCGAAAACAACGCCCTGACCAATCGGCGATCGAGGAGTTCAGCGACTCGATGACAGATTTTTTTGCTCTTGCTCTTGCCAATGTTCCGGCCTACGTCACGAAGTCGAATCCAGGAACACCCGGATTAATCACGATTCGAGACGTTCACAAGGACCATGCCTTGGCGTTTGATGATCGCCGCTTTTTGAAAGACCATCCCGACTTTTTGTTTCCGGAGTGTTTTCGCACGGCAACCTTTCGAGACATCGCTTTTGAGTTGGCAGTCGCAGCTCGCAGACCGGCGACTCAAAAGTTCAAATCCCCTCGTCCAACTACGCTACTTCACGAGCGTTTTGTGTCGCGGTGCCTGACGAACATGACAGCGGGAAAGGATACGGCTGCGAATTACTCACCAAGCAAGGATGCGGCTGAATTCAACAATTCCAAACGGACTTATATTGTGCCCACTGCAGCCGCGTTGGAACCCAAAGTTCTGTCTGAGTCACGTTTTCAGTACTTGGCATTTCCTGAGTTTCCCAACAACAGGCGTACTGATGACGTTGGCTCAAGTGACCAAGGAAGTTCGATCCAGGGCGCATTGGCGACCTCAGGATCGGACCATGGGCCGCTTGATGCTGAACAACGCGCCAAGCGGGCGTTCTGCGAAGAAATTGTACACGAGGTGTTGGTACTTACTTTCATTGAAGTGCGCGTGCGTGACATGGATCGCACTCGGTGGACGATTAAAACGTTGCGCACAGCAATACAATCCTTACGGGAAACTATGGCTCTTGCAAACAGCTCATTTTCTCAAGCAAAACTTGAGTCTTCGCTGCAGATGCACGACAAACTGCTGCTTCACGAAAATCACCTTCTTCACGAGCGTAATGCTGAGGAATCCGATTCATTCTACTGGGACTCGCTATCTGCTGCAAATAAACGACGGATATTGGATCGATACTCAGACAGAGAAGCTGAAGAAGCCCGCAAGCTAGAAAAGGACATGGCAGCTGATTCTGAAGTGTTGAACCAACAGGGCGTACGTCGCGTGTATCGCCAGGTAAAAGTGGATCCTGATGAAGACGGATTAGTTGGGCTTGTGTTGGACTTAACAACCTTGGACAAAAGTACGTTCGTGGTCATTAAGAGCTTTGCTCGGCCTGACAGCGGCACTATTTTGCCGGCAGAACAATGTGGAAAGCTGTTTGTTGGGGATATTTTACTAACGCTGAATGGAAAACCTGTTACTTCGTACCACGGTGTAATTCAGCGTATCATACGCCTCAGTGGCCTCCGTAATTCTCTTGAAATGGGCGTTATCGACTCTGACGCAGCAGACAAGCTGCTGCGCATGGAGGATGCCTCCGTTGTCGGAAACAGTGACGGTGGTGGTGATGCAACACAACTTTTTAAAGTTGGCGAGAGTGGCGAGAGTCTTCCGCTTGAGTATGCGCAAAGAATATCACGCCTCCTTCGCGATCGCAATGTTCCTTTCGAGGGGTACTTGAAATTGCGCCGCAAAAATGCGCCACCTCCACCGCAGCAAAACTCCGACTCGGTGGATGCCGAGGACGATGATGAGCAGTACTGGGAAATGCGCTACTTCATTCTGGATTACGAAACCAGGACTTTGTTGTCGAGCAGTCATTTGGAGGATCAGGCGACACCCATGCTCACTATTTCGACACAATACGCACGTGTAACGAAAGCGGAAGGTACAGTGGGTTCGAGTGGGGCGTTAAGTTTTTATGTTGGACAGCCGGATGTGTTGCTCACTTTCCTTTGCAGTGATTCAGAGCATCGGGACACGTGGGTTGAAGCTTTCACCAACCTCATCGAGGGTGCTGAGAAGGACCGCACAAATGCTGAGGCGACTGGCGGCCAAACCAGCAACAATGCGAACGAGTCTGAACCCACAGAGCTGTTGTTCACTTTTGAAGATGCTCAATTGGGCCTGAAATTAGTGAATGAAAGTGATTATTGCCGGGTGTCTGGGTTTTCGAGCCCTGAAGCCGCCGCAAAGCTGATGGGGGTTGAAGAAGGAGACTTTGTGGTCGAGGTGAACGGAGTGCGTACTTGTCCGTACGAGTTCAGCAGTGTGATTCTCATGATTCAACAATCAGAGCGTCCGTTGCGCATCACATTTGGTCGCAACGTGACCCACGAAATTATGGACAATGAGCTCAAGGACTTCCAGGACAAAGCTGCTTGGATGGACGAAGCTCTACAGTTTTGTTCGGAATACAGTGAGGCGGAGTTGGAAAAGTTCTACGATAATGGTTGGACGTTAGACGCCCTGAAATCATACTACAAGGGGATCTTTAATATCAAGGACTTTGATGACATTGGAGACGCTCCACAGACCGCGAAGACTGCCTATCCTTTCTTGGAGCAGTCGGTTAACAACGACGGACAGACAAATGACAACAATGTCCAATCTGGTGGAGTCGACAATGCGAAGGGAAACTTGCAATTAGGAAGTGATGAGGGCAAAGGCAAACTTGAGAAAACTTCCGACTCAGGCCGTGTCCTGTACAAGTTGTCTACGCTGCTAAGTGAGGCAGATGATGATTTGTTTGACGAAGAGGCCAGTCAAGGCAGCTCCGTTGCAATTGAACCTCGCGCGAAGCTTCGAAACAAGTCGTTGGTTCACTCCGGCTGGGCTGATGTGCATTCAAGTGCAAGTGCAGGAAGTCTAGGGTCTGGTCGCAAGTGGGTTGAGCTGTTTGAAGCTGACGATAGTCAATCGAATCGCTCGGCTGTGATTATCTGCCGCGAGTCTCCAAGCGCAAGTGACGAAGATGCTTTTGAAATTATTCTGGACAATCTATCATTGGTGAACAAGCGAGGTACTGTGGAGTTCGATGTGTATACCAAGAAAGGGATTTCAAACTTTACTGTGAAATCTGATTCGCAGTGTGACAATTGGCTTCAAAAAGTTTCAAGCTGCATCGACAAAATTGCAAACCGCTCGTCTGGTGCCGACCGAACGGCGACAGCACCCACAACGCAATCTCAGTTCCCGCGACTTCGCCCTCCCGTCATTGGAACCAGTTTGTTGTCCGATGCAGATGAGACATTCGACGGTGGATTCAGTCAAAGTACGCTGACAGAAAGTGTATGCGAAGGGTGGCTGTTTAAGTCTCCTGTTGCGAAACCTGGGGCTGGCAAACGGAAAGGTCGGTGGTTGCGTCGGTGGTTTACTCTTGTCGGCCGTACGCTAGAGTACCGAACAAGTGAGGATGCAGATGTCGCTAAAGGAACGTTGATATTAGCTGACGGCGCACGCTGTAGAGAGATAGACAACGAGAAACTTATTTTCGAACTGAGTAGTGTCGCCGGCACCGTGTCTCTTCAGGTGAGCGTTCGTGAAAAGGTGACTGTTGCTGGTTTGCAATCCCACTCAAAATGTTGCACTTTGACAGGCAGAAACAATTTTTGACAAGCAAATGTGGTTCAACGCTCTACGATCGATCTGTAGCATTGAAACAATCAGCGACCAAACTTTCAAAAGCCTGCGTGATGCAAGAGGCTTGTCGGCTGGCGATATGTCGCCAGCCGTACCTCGCCGAAGCGGTGGCCAGGAAGCATTCATGGGAACAGTGGCCGCATTCAAAAAGTGGCAGCAAACCAGACACGCCTTCTTCGATTTGTTGAAGGGTGAACGGGTTGAGGCGGCGAATGTATCACACGCACTGGCTCTGGTCAAAGATGACAACGTTTTGTCACTGACGCGCGAGTATTCAAGTAGCGAACTTGAAGCACTTGTTGCTGAGGCACGGGCGAAGCAGCGCGACAGTTCCAGCGACGCCGCACTTTCTGATGATCACGCACAGCCCGCTAATTCCTCGAAACCGGCGAAGGCCGGAGACCTTCAACGCAAAGAGAGCCGGCGGCGATTTGTGTCTACCTCGCCAACTGGAAGTCCACTGCGAATGAAGAAATCGAGCCCGTCGCATCGCGGACAAGGTGTGACGGATCTGTCTGATCCAGCCGATGCCGCTGAATGGGTGGACAAGTGCCAACGAATATTTGTTGACTGGGACAAAGCAAGTATGTTGCCTTACCGAGAAGCTGGGTGGACATTGCAGGGGTTGGTGGACTACCGAAAATCGCAAGATCCTACGTGGCAGGTGCGTGCACTTTTTGTTCGTTTTCTGAGTGGGCGCAATTTCGTGTTTTTCTCGTGACATCCAAACGTGTTTCTTGTCACAGCCACCGCTGAAGAGCCACGCCGCAACTCCCCCAATTCGACGGACGTTGACGGGTAAAGTGGAACATCAAACCATGAGTGTTGAGGAGCAAGTGGCTGCCGTGCGGCGCCGACATTCTGCAGCACAGCTTCGGCAACCGGGCCAGCAGACAGCGCTAAACGACGAGCGACAACAACCAAGGGCCCGGCGTATGTCCCGAGAATCTGACTCCGACTACAGTAGAGCACCATCTCCGCCACCAAAACGAGGTGGGGCAAGCAGTGGAGTCAAGGAAGACCCTCGAAAAACTCACCTTCGCGAAATGGGTATGGGGGAACAAGCATCAGCTGACGCGCCCAAGAGCGCAAACCACTCAAGTCGGTTGCGCCGCCTGTCTCGCGAGTCGGACTCCGACTATAGCCATGCGCCAACACCTCCAGCACGCAGTAACAATTCGTCGCGTGGGCCGAAGACCAAGCCGCAGCCCGCACTGCCATACACGCCAGAGTGGTACAAGCAGCAGGCTGATATGTTCAAAACACGATATGCGAAGAGTGGACAAAAGTCAAAGAAGCAAGCCCCGCGTGGCCATCGCCTGCTGTCCAGTTTGAACCGATTGAATTCGGAGCTGCTGGAAGAAAGTTTAGACGACAGTGACAACGAAGATTTTGACCAAAGCCAGTTTGATGAGTATCGGCGGTTGCGACAAGGTCAAGGTGGTCACCAAGAAAATGCAGTGCAACAAAGCCAGGGACTCGACACAGAAACGGGGGAACGCTTGCCTGTTCCACCGCCCCGAGCCAAAAAGGCTGCTTCTCGTGACGATGGGAACCGTCGTTGGTCGACGGATAGCGATGGGAGTGTTGCACCTGCTCCGCCTCCCCGTCGGCGAGGGCCGCCACGTTAATTGCATGCAAAAACAGCTTGAGCTTGGGGTATAAGTTTATATAATTGTGGCTTTTCTCGTTCGTGAATACGACTTCTACGTTCAGAAATTCCCATGTACGTCAACAGAGGTACTCAAGCAGAGTCTTCGAATAAAGACCGTTCAATCCGTGCTGGCCGGCAGTTCTTTCACTGGTCATTGCTGGTGCTGTTGGACTTGAAAATTAATCCACCGTACTCGTCCACCGTTTTAGAAGTTTCCACTAGCTGCAATGATGGATATACTGATGGAAACATGTAGCTTCGACTGTCAAAATACTCTTGTGCGAATTTGTACACTCTTTCTGCGCAAGTTTTACTCGGGGGACTTGATATGAGCTGCTCCCGGGATGTTACGTTTGATATTCCGAGTTCGGAGCAACACATTTCATGAAGCACGTGCCGTTCGTGGTGCCCTTCGGGAGTGGATTCATGATTTCTGACTTCCACCAAACGCTTGTGCAAAACAATCACATCTTTCATGCTTTTCAAGCGTAGAGCCTGTCACATTAGCATGTAGGTTAGTGTGACGAATTGCAGCGCGGGCATGGAATCAATTCCTGCGCACCTGAACAAGCGGACCGAAGAAAACCATTGGCTTTTGAGCCATCATCTCGATGGGTACCAGGAGAAACTTGCTGCAGTCGAAACCTGGGAAGCGCAGCACATCATCGACGGCCGATAGGGCTTCATGCAATACTAACAAATCAGTTTCTGCTGTTATTGTTCGGCGGCAAGAGAATGGTGTCTTCGACTTTGAGGTGTTATGTTCCGCTGCTTTAACAACCTCCGGCCACTGATGACCGTCTCTGTGTCCCTTCTGACACTGAGAGAATCGGGCCATGAGTGAAAGTAACGAGGATGGAGGGTAGCGGAGAGTTGCTATGATCAGCTGGCCTTGAGAAACATGCTCGGTTATGTCTGGATGCATACCTTTCAAAGGCAGGTCTGGATTCAGGGGATGGCGCCACAGCATGGGAACGCTGTGGGCACCGCCATGGCCGTTGAGCGAAGAGAAGCGTTCTTTGCCCCGAGGCCCAATAAGAGACATGACTAAGTGGTGCCCAGACCCTTCCACGCCCAACGTGAACACGTCCATGGGCAGTGATTCATTGGGCGGGGATTGCCACCCGTGCTTTTCTTGTTCTGCAAGGCAAGGAAACTGAGCAAAAGTGTCCTCCCCAAGGTATTCTTTGAGTGTCGCGAAATATTGGCGCGTAGTTGCCTGGACAGGGGAGCTGGCCGCACCGTTGTGCAACGCAACAAAACCAAATAACAAGATGAGCACAGCCGAGCGCTGCATTTCGCGCTTGGCAATGTTTGGAGGCGTGGAATGGCGATGCCTTGATTAGGATCTACAAGTTATGCCACATGTGATCACTTATTTGCTGCAACAATGGTTGCGCGGAGCGTGGTAAATTGTAGAGCCCTGCGCCGAAAGTCCATGTTTTGTAATTTCATAATTCCGTTTTCGCTTCGGCACATCCACGGGGCAGTGTTGTGAGTGCAAGCAGTGATGGTAAGCGCGCGGTTGTAACATGTGATCCTTCGAATTGTGTCGTCCTTCACCTTTCATCGTTCAATTTGTTAGGTGCTGCCTTAACTAGAGGCTGGTCAAACTACCAATGTGGTACACGACCAACAAAAGTCTCACTGCCTGAGGCTTGGGACCAGGGGGCAACTCATGTGGACGAAGGACGAAGGACGAAGGACGAGTGACAATGACGAAGCGCGAAGGGTGAATGACGCAGGATCAATGCCGAAAGGACGAAAGACGAAGTACAAACGACGAAGGACGAAGGACGAACGATGAACGACAAACGACAAACGACGAACGACGAGCGGCGAACATCGAACGACGAACGACGAACGACGAACACGCCACAAAAATTCAAAGCTCAGCCACGACTCATCAGCAAGTCAGTGGCCGCAGCTGACTATGTACAGGCTAAGTAATTCACCAAAACTGCCGATTTATCTGCCTGATTTTACTCCCTTGTAGTTTGCGACTTTTTTAGGGAGATTATTTTGACCACCTGTGATGAATGATGCGAATGCTGCCGCTTGCTGCTTGCTGCTTGCTGCTTGGTGCGTGCGTCGGTTGGCGGCACATTTTTCACAACAAAAAGCGGCGCTGGAGCATCCTGTTTCCTTCCTTCCTTCCTCTTTCTTTTCTTTGTGCTCGCCGCTCGTCTTTTCCCCTCAATGCTCTCGCTTTCAAAACTGTCGCAGTTTGTTTCACAGTCACTGCTCTAGGCGGGCGCTGATGAAATGCAATAAAAGTGCTTCGAGTTTTGAGGACAAATCGAACGTTTGATGACGCCGAATCGTACTCGAGTGTGGCATCATTGTTCGACCTCTAACTAAGAGGCAGCACAGCGCCCCACTCAATGACATACTCAAGTGCAGTGACTGGCTCGAATTCCCCCACGCCATTGCAGTCCCGAAACCGGAAGTCTCGCAACATGTGAATGCCGCTCAGTGGGCATACAGATGCTGCCTGCCAGCCGACTACTTCTTAATGTCGTCAGTCGGCTGAGACACTCAACACACACCCTTCGCACTCCTGGAACTTGGCAGAAACTGCCGCAATTTGCAGACGGGTGCACGACAGGGCCGATGTGAATGGTTGATGATGCCATCCATGCCGCTGCATTTTCGTCGACGCACCGACACGACGACACGACACGAAAACCAACAACCAACGTACGAAGCGCAACACCATGCTCGTACGTTGTATGTTGGCAGGTGGCTGCTGCACCAGCGTGTAGTTTGTTTCAAGAGCCACTCCACACATTGCCGGAGCAATTGCGAAAACACTACAGCGACCTTGTGATATGGACATTCATAGGCATGTTAACGAACGAACGACGAGGTTTGTTGGTTTGCTACGCAACCGAAAACTGCCAACCGACAATCGGCGACTGAGCACACCGTCTTTGACATGAATGCGGTGTAAGATATTTCGATGCGAAAACCAAAACCAAAACCAAAATCCAAAAACAATACGTAAGCGGCGAAGGCAGGCGGACGATGTGTCGAACACAACAACACTGTTCTATGTAGTTCACTCCATTCATTGGTGTTTGAACAAGCTGCACACAACCAGGGGCGGCAATGTACACATCGCTTGCCATTGAAGGCAGGCCCAGGTCTAAATGTTCAACGTTGAACATCTTGCTGTTTGCAATCATTGTTGTGTTGTTACAGCCGTATTGGAGCAGCTTATTCCAGAGCCCTCCCAGCATTTGCCTGGTAAACCTCGCCAACAATCCCCGAACAGCTTCCGTGTTCTCGCGTGGAATGCTGGAAAAACATGGATCCAAACACACCTTTGACGTCGTTAGCCCTACCCAAGGCTGCCACCCGGCGTCAACGAGGATACAGCTCGTCAATAATCGCCAACTGGTGGAGTGGTGTCTTGGCGACGAAGTGTGTATAGTCACAGGCGACGAAGAGTGCCACTCACCGGCCAAGGGACTCGGATCTCTT
>Ga0213839_1001476_pt1 | contig 15029 bp, 6 predicted proteins | sample SWPATP21_FD_160075 | JGI IMG/M metagenome (GOLD analysis project Ga0213839, IMG submission 160075) | Coastal seawater microbial communities from Marineland, Florida, United States - SWPA TP2 #1 | ecosystem: Environmental > Aquatic > Marine > Coastal | place: USA: Florida | collected 2016-08-14 | reverse complement strand
GACGAAAATGTGTTTTTTGTAAATAAACATAGTTCAAATGATCCGGAAAAATATAAAGTGAAAGTAAAAGCCACGGAAACGATAAATTTTTCAGTTAATTCAAGATCATTTACTTTAAAAGTAATTGAAAAACCAATTGCTCAAGAATTTACATTATTTAAACCTTCTTCCGGGGAAGCTTATAATATTTTGGATTTTATAGATCTTGGTCATGATTTTAATGTTTCTTATTTGACTATGAGAAAAAAATCAGATTCAACAGAAATAATTAATATTAAAAAGGAACCCAAATTTAATTTTATACCATCTGAAATAACAGTATATGAATTAGTAGCTTTTGAAAAAAGTGTAACTAATTCTCCAATTATTGCTTATTTTAATGTTATTGAGGGAAAAGTAAATACAATTATGGAAAAATTAAATAAAGATATATCAATAGTTAATTATATTATTGGTTTACAAGGTAATTATTCTATTAAGGAGATAAAGGCAGATTCTGAAGATAGCATAGAAATTTTTGCTGATGGTAAATTTAGAATTTTGAAAGATGATTTATCAGAAATTACTTGTAAATTAACTTATGGCAGAAGTATCTTAGAAATAAAAATTCCCGTAATTGTTATTGAACCAGGTGCCTATACAAATTATATGCCATTAAATAAAACTCTAAGCATTCCAAAAATATTATCAGATCCCCGACATGTTAATATAATAAGAATTATCGATTCGAGATCATCTCTTTTACAATTTGAAAGCAAAGGAAATGGAAAAGTTGTTCATGGTTTAGATCCAAATTCTCCTTTTATGTTGAGAGATAAAACAGAAACATGGGAAATTATAGCAAGAGAAAAAATTATTATAGAAGCTCAGAGAAAAGATAACGATTCAAAGATTAAAATAAAACAAATTATTGTTACTCCAGTAAGAAATTTCTTTCCCGAAGGATCAAAAGAATTATATGCTAAAAAGGGAGATGATGGACTTGTGATTATGCCATTCCCTGAAGAAGTCATCTTTCAATTTATCCGGGTTACTCTTCCAGTGAATTCCTTTTTTATCAAAGGACCAACAAGAATCAATCTAAAAGAAAAACAATATCAAATTTTTTCAGAGAATTATGATTATACATATTCCGGGGAGACCCTAACAAAAAATGTTTTTACGGATACTGAGAATATTTTTTTTAATATTATTGAAGCTACAACAACAAAAATTCAATTTGTAAAAGAAAGAAGAATTCCTATACCAAAAGGAATTAATTCAAATAACGCTCCAGATGGCTATGATAATAAATTACCTATGTCTATAATTCCTGTTACTACTCCTCTTTTAAATTTTATTCTTGAGACTGATTTAAAATTTGGACTAAAAACCGTAAATTGTTTAGATATTTCAATTGATCGTATCGCAGATCCTCAACTGCAGGCTCAATTCTTGATTAAAGAAAAAGATTCTAATATATTAAATGCAGATGTATTTAATTATAAATTTTTGGAATTTGAACAACTTCCGGATGTTGATTTGACTAAAAAAATTTATTATACAAATGAAACAACATTTAATGAAGTTTTAGATAGACAAAATAGAAGATATTATTTTACCGAATATCCAAATCCGAGTCAGGAAAATAAGGCCCTATCTTTATTGGGAAAAAATCTGGAAGAAGGGGATTTTGGCCAAAATATCAATGATATAGTCACCGGAAGTAATAATTTTAATAATTCTTCAGCAATTAGAAATATTAACAATTTATTTGTTCAATATGGAGAAAAGTTCTCACAAGTCAATTTAGCAAAATTTAATGGCAAACAAAAAATTGAGAGTATTTTTATTGAGACAAATGAAATTACTGGTTTAAAATTACATTCTGGGGGATTACAAAGTGATTTTATTGATTTTAGTAATGGCATTGTGAATAAAAATAATTATTCAATTACAAAAACTCAAAATGGATTTAAATTTACGAAGAAATTGCTAAATGCATCAATCCCAGAATATTTTATGGTTATTAATGATGAGAACAATAAAGAAGAAACTGTTTTATTAATTATCGAGGAAATTCCAATAAACGATTTGAAAACAAAAATCTATTTAGAAAAAGTCTTTTCTGGCGAGACATTAAGTTTATATACAACGGACGGTTTACCAAAATTGTTGGTGAATGAAAATGATACAGAAATAACTTACCAGAATTATAAATTAAATTATAATTTAAACACTGGAATAACTATCAAAAGATCTTCAATTGATTCTATTCTAATAGATTTTTTCTTATATGATGGAAATTCTGTTCAAAGAATTGTATTTGAACAATTACCTCCATTAAAAAAAGAAGATATATATTTATTAGATACTGATTTATGGAATCCTACAGTTCCATATCTAATAATTTCAGGTGCATTCACAAAAACTGATGGTGAAGTAAAATTTAATGATGATAGTGAAATAGCTATTTTAAAATTGGATACAAATTCAAATAGTCTTGTTCCAGGTAGCGATTCTGTTAAATATAGTGACTATAACAATGCAGAATTTAAATTTGAAATTGTAAAAATTATAAATGCAACTCAAATTCCCATTCTTTATAAGAATAATACTATTCATAAAGAAGAGAATATTACAGGAGAAATAGTATCCTTTGGAGAAAATCCATCACAATTTTTTCAAATAACCGATAGACAAAATATTACTTTGAATCATTGTAGTATTCACATTCAGAAAAATTCATTTACCATTACTCCAAATTCTTTGGGCAATTCAAAATTTTATATTAAAAGAAAAGAGGATCCTCCGCTAATTTTTAATATTGAAATAGTTGAAAAACCATTTCCTTCAAAAATCAGCGTAAATATCCTAAATGAAAATAATAACAATACAGATTATCCTATTACTAATATTTATAATTCTATTTCTGAATCAATTCAAGATAATATTACTATTCAAAAGATTTTAAATCAAGACGAAGACATTGGAGACAGCAAATTAAAAGAAGGAAAAAATATAGTATATTATCAATATTATAATCAACCTGTATATATTTCTGATCCTTCAAACTACAAAGATTTGTTGGAAGTTGAAGTTGATCTTCAATTAATCCCCGTTCCTCAAGCTTTTGATTATGAAAGAAATGTGAGATTGGGAGAAACACTTAATATAGATTTAATTCAAGAGGTTTTTGGAGAAACTTTGGGTCATTCAATTAAAGATGTATCAGGGGATGATTCAAATCCAACACCATCCGCAATAATATCCGAAGATATGATTATTGATGCGAAAAAGAAAAAGATAACTGTGAATGTCCAATCAACGGGAAATGTAGGAACATATACATTTTCAATTGGTTACAGAGCAAGAACTATATCGCAACAAATTTTACAAACAGATATAACTGGAAATGTTAGATTCTTTGTATATGATCCAAAGAATTTGCCAATAGTTACAATGAAAATATTACCCGGTGCTTCTTTGGACAAAACATATCAAGAGCTTAATATTAATGGAAAATTTGATAAAATTATTAATAATGGACAAACATTAACCGGAACAAAACATAATGGCCTTGATTGGTCAAATAAAAATAGTCTTACTATTAGTTCAAAAAGAGAAAGAATAGATATTTACGAATTGCACACAAAAGATTCTAAATTGAATGTATATATTTTAAATGTTATTATAATTAAAGATCCTCTGGAAAAAACTATTTTATATGAAAGTGGGAAAACAAGAACTGTTGATTTAATTCAAGAGTTTTTCCCAACATTTGGAGATAGATTGATTGATGCCGGTATAGATCTAAATCCAACAAATGAAAATATTAATTTGCAATCAATAGACTTTTCTGATACTTTGCCAAAAGAAACAACAAGTTATATAATTCAAATGCCAAATAACCAAAGTATTACAACAATTCAATTCAATAAAAAATCAATAACAGCACCAACACAAATTCTAAAACCTGCAGAATTTTTAGTGCCGTTGGGACAAAATTTTGAAATAAAAACTTCTGATATTTCTCCTGATGCAGATTCTATTATTTTAGAAGGAATTTCTCCAATAGAAGGAGTCACTATTATCCAAAAAAATAGCTCAATTTTTGTTTTCGGAAATAAAACCATAGGTTCCATTAAAACAACATTTGAATTTAAATTACAAAAAGATTATATAGTATCTGATGAAATAACTGGAACTCTCGATTTTTATAACCCTGATGAAACGAATAATGTAACAAAAAGCACATACTTTAATACTTTTATATATGATTTCGAGGGAGAATTTAATTCATATCTTTATAATAATCAAAGCTATAAACCAAATGATATTCAACCAAATTTTGTTTCAGCAAGAATTATTTCCAATAAAACAAGAGTGACTGTTAGTAAATTTAATAATATAAATCATTTCGTCATTTTATTGAGGATGTCGGATGGCACTATTTCTATTTTGGATATTAGATTTATTACTCCGATTAAATTAAACAAGAAATTTTATGTTGTTGCGAGAGCTTCAGATGAAATAATAAATAATTCAAATAAAGCAATTATAAGAATGAAAGATATTTCAAATTTTTCTACTATTATTGACCCAAGCACAGGCAATAATTCTAATAGTCAAAATTTTCAATTTGATGACAATTTCCAAAATTCTACTGTTACTCCATATTTGGAAGTTAAAACAGAAACTGGAACAAATCCGATAGAATTTTTATCAAATGCAGGTCTTTTAGTTGGAAGGGTTAATACTCCAATTCCAACAACAGAAAGTAATTTGATTACAGCGATCGCCGAAAGTCATGCTGGAATATGGCAAAATTTTGTTATAGATGTCAAAGTGAAACATAATAAAGAAAACGAACAGAATAATATAGATCAACAAATTATAACTTTATTATCAGTAGGAATTGATATAGAAACTATTTCTGATATAGTTATTATTCCTCAAGATATTCCAATAGAAATGGGAGAAAGTCTTAGTTTTGACATGCAAAATTTTGTTGTGGATGGAATTGGTAAAGTAACTTTTACTGATTGGAATTTTAATAATACAAATACTATTCCGATTGGATTTACAACAGATGGAAGATTTTTAAAAAGCACAGGTCCTCTGTCAACAGCGTCGACTTATGATATAAAAGTAAATGCAAGAAGTCTCCAATTAGAAAGTCTAAGTGAAGAAATCAAATTTAAATTAATTATTTTTGATCCAAGAAGTTCAAATGTTCAGACAAGAAATGCAGTTTTGGTCGAAACAAGAGTTTATACTCTTCCTTTTGATACTTCTATATCTACAATTAATGGACAAAAGGTAATAAATGCAATAACTTTAAACAACGTAAGAATAAATGTAGCTGAAAATAAAATAGAATTACAAGCTCTTATAAATTCAATAACTGATTTTACTTTTGAAATTATTACAAGAGATGGTTCTGTTTTCTTTATTCATGTTATTCAGGTTAAAGATGAAAAAGATATTATTATCAGTGCTTTTGAATATTCTGGTCAGATATTTAAAACAACTGATCAAACAGTCCAAAATTATCAAATACAAGGAGAGACTGGAATAAGAGACCCAAATGTAGAATATGATTTGCAAAATGGAGCAACTTTAAAAATAAAAACAGACGGAAATTTTAATATTATCGGTTCTAAAACTCCTTTGATAATTATAGTAACAACAAATATAGGAAGAACTATAACATTAAATATTAATGGAAATAATCATAAAAAAAGAACAATTGTTGAATCTCCTCCGACAGAAATTAGTTTGGGATCAGAAGCAATTAATGTAAAAATAAATCAAGAAAATTTTACGTCTTCTTTGGATTTGGGATATGCAGTTTTTACGATTATTAGATCTTCAGAGTTAAGAATTACAAATGTAAAAAGTAATTTTCAAAGGACATTATTACAATATGAAAATATTGTGAATAATAAAGTTCAAGTTTCAAGTCTTGAAATTGATATTAACAGAGAAGAAAATTCTCAAATCTTTTTTGAAATATTTCCTAATTTTGCAGCCAGATATATAACTCCTTTTACAGTAGGAAAATTCAAATATGATGATATAATAATAGATGCAACAGGTAATGAGATTCCAATTTTTAAAAGAGGAACAGATGATATAATAGGATCTGTAAGAATCAGTGGAAATGCAATAGATATAATTTCTAAAGAAATAGAAGGAATAACAAGACCATTTGAATTAATCGGAGGACAAAATGATCCCAGTTTATATCTTTATATTTCTATTTCAGAAAATTTTAGATTAAAAAGTAATGTAACACCAGGAGATATAATACAAGCAGATATTAATGATAAATATGTTTCAATTGGAACTTTGGATAATAACGAAATAGTTTCAAATGAAAATCTTTCTTTATCTGGTAGAGCTCAAATTGAAGGAGGTAGCATAGTAATTCTCATTTCTACCATAGCTGGAGATTTTCAATTTTATGGAGTGACAGAAAAAGGAAAAATAAAAATTTTTAATATTAAATATATTCATCAAACAATTTATGTTAGTAATATCAAACAAATTTTAATCGCTTCCTTTTTAGCCGGAGATTTGGGACCTTTAGAATTTATAGAAACAGATATTACTGTCAATCAAAATTTTGTGAATAATCCGAATGGGAAAGTAGTTTTACATACTATAAAGCCATTCTATGGGAGATGGACAATTGAAACTGAATAATTATATTTGAAAAATAAATACTAATAGTTATTATCCAAAATATAAAATTATATTAGATAAAAATGAATTTTCCCATGTATAAAACTATCAGAGAAAAGTTCCTTGAAGAAACAAATTTACAAATAAAAAAGGATTTAATAAAATTAGATCCATCTCTTTTACTTGAAAATAAAAACTTATTAAAACAATTAGTAGAAGAAGAAAATGATGATCTTTTATGGCTTGAATCAAATGATCAAACAACAATAATTTTTCTTGAAATCTTTAATACTTATGATGGTATTGAAGAAGATTATGAAAAAATTTATTCTCGTTTAATTAATCCTTCTAAAGAACTATTAAGAAATTTAGTTAATGCAAAATGTGATCAACATCTGATTAGATTGACTGGTTTATCGGGGTCTTCTACACAGGGTTTTGTTGATTTTACTTATTCTGATTGGAATAAATTTTTTGAACTTGAATTATTTTCTATTAATTCTCTTCTTGAAGAAGATGTTCAAAAGATAAGAATTAAATTTTTGTCTGAATATAACAAATCAGAAAACAGATCTAATGACGAAACAGAAAATAAATTGGAATTTAAACACTACGAAAAATTTTTTGATGGATGGAATGTAGATGCTTCTGAAATTCTTTCATCATGGGGAACATTAAACTCAAAATCTGAAATTTTAGATCTTTATGTAAAATATTCAAAAAAACCTTTAGTATTTTCAGATGAAATTAGAGATCAAAAATTTTTCAGAAATTATTTTGAGCATGGAGAAGACAAATATTATAATGAGATAATTATAAATGAAAATCTTTATCATTCTGTTTGTAGAGAACTAAAAAAAATTGTCGTAGATGAATCAAAAGAATTGGTAAAAATAATGGAATATTCGTTAAAGGGATTATTGATTGAAACTTTTCCCAAATATGATTTAGAATATTTTTCCTATGTGTCTATAGAAGATCCCGTTTTACATGCATACGAGAATTTCAATAGAAAATTACCTGAAAAACTTAATTATTTGATTTGTCAAAGATTTTTAAATTATTCAAATTCTTATCTTTCTTTTAATGGATATTATGATTCGAGATCATACCCCGAAAGAAAAATTAGGGACTTTTTTAATAAGCATTATTCAAATATATCAGATGCAATAAGAAATTTTGATTTTTCGGATTTTAGCAAACGATCGATTTCTTATGAATTTAAGAATATTGTTTCAATCTGTTGTGATGAAAAAACAGTAAAAAAGTTTTTAAACAGAGATGATGTTTCTTATAAATTTCCCCAAAAATTAAAATTTTTCTTTTTTTGCAAAAATATCGAAATTCAAACTACAGAAACTTTAGACTGGATAAATAAAAAAAGTGATGATCAAATAGATAAAATTATCAAAAAAATTTCTAAAATTTTGGAAATGGATAGAAAAGATCCAGAGTTTAGAATAATTAATTCTGAATTAAAAATAGCTAAAGGAGATTATTTATTACTTATAATGAATAATGAATCCAAAAAACTTTTGGAAATTCAAAAAACTAAAGAAAGGTATAAATATTTGGAGGAATTTGATGATGAAATCGATCGATATAGAAAAGATCTTGAAACAGCAGATGAAGAAGATCGAAAAATAATTGAAAAAATTATTGAAAATGAAACGAAAAGGCATAATAATGATGTTAATTCTTTTAGTAAGAAAGTAAGAGAATTTGAAAGAGAAATTGAAGAAATTATTTTTACAATTTGAAAATTAATTATTACGAAATTATTTTAACAAAGGAATTTAAACAAGAAATTATATTGATAAATATAAAAATGGATAATCTTGGAATTACTGAATATGAAAAGTATCAACGTGGTGAATTAAATGAAGAGCAAATCAAAAATTTGCATGCGTTGGCATGGAAAGCTTATGATGAAGGAAATCCTTTTATGTCTGATAATGATTTTGATGAATTTGTAAAAGATATTAGAGTAATGCTCAAAATTAAAAAAGAAGGGGCAGGTGACTCCGATTCTGATGAATCTGACTATACTCGAAATAAAGATAGCTCAACACTTAAAGAACATGAAATTAAACTTCCTGTTCCTATGCCATCTTTTGATAAACCATCTGATAAAAGGGGTTTAGATAATTGGTTGGCAAAAATGAAATGTGATGAATTTTTAATTACTGCTAAATTAGATGGTCTTTCGGCACAATGGTGTTCAGATAAAAAAACTTTATATGGAAAAAAATCTGATTCTTCTATTGGAACAAATTATACATTTTTTGCTGATTATATTCAAGGTTTAAAACCTTTAAAAGGAATGATAGTTCGTGGAGAAATTATGTTAAATAAAACTTCAGAGTTAGCAAAAACAAGTTCAGATCCAAGAAATGCAGCAGTAGGAGCAATTAATCCACAAGGAGATCTTAATAAAAAAATCGAGAAAGCAAAACAACTCACTTTTGTGGCATATGAAATTATTGAACCTAAAAATATTTCTCCTTTGGATCAAATAAGAATATTAGAGAATCACGAATTTGAAGTTCCTTATAATAGAGTCCTTGATAGAGAGAGCATTACTCCAGAATCTCTTACAAATATTTTTAGTCTTATTGAAAATACTGAGGAAATGAAACATTATAATTATGATGGCTTAGTTGTTTATCCAGATATTGCAAGAGAAAAAGATTATAAATATGAATTAACATCAACAGGAAAAATTAAGAATTTAAAAGATAGAATTGGGTGGAAACAAAGGAGTAATAAAAAAGTCTATGAAAGAACTGTAACAGAGGTTCAATGGCCTAATAATAAAGAATCAAAAGTATTAGTTCCTATTGTAAAATTTTATCCTAATATTGTTTATCAAATTGAAGGTTCTATAAAACCAAAAAACTATGATACAGTAGTTCTTCACAATGCAGGTTATGTTAGAGATCATGGAATTGGAACAAATGCAAAAATAAGCATTTCGATAGCCGGAGATTGCATTCCTAAATTTGAAGGAACGATGACAAGAGTAGATCCAGAATATCCCGAGATTGATTTTGAATGGGACGAAAGTAAAATTAGAATTTTTGCATCAGAAGAAACAGAAAATCAAAAAATTGATTCTTTAAAAAAATCTCTTGATGCTCTTTCTGTTCACGGAATAGGGCCTAAGAAAATTGAAGATATGTTTCATAAAGGATTTAATAGTTTAGAAAAAATCTATTCTGCATCTGTTGATGATTTTCTAAAATTGGATCGTGTAGCTAAGAAAACTGCAGAAAATATCTATAATGGACTTAGAATTAAAAAGAATGATTGGACAGTTGTTGATTTTATGGTCGCAAGTAGATGTTTTAAACACGGTATTGCAGAATCAAAATTTAATTTGGTTTTTTCAATATCAAGAGATTGGAAAAATTGGGTTTATAAAGAAATGAAAACTAAATGCCCAAAAGGTTTACCAGCGACTACTCTCGAAGAAATTTTAGCCTCTATGAAGAATTTTAAAAAATTCTATGATTCTTTTTCCGCAGTTGTTGGAGAACCTAAATATTTAACAGCATTTGATATTAATGCAGCTGCAAGTTCAAGTTCGCATATAAATGCAGATGGAGGTGAAAAGAAAGACAATGAACAAAATTCTAATATACAAGATAAGAAAACAGAAATTGTTAAAGTTTCTGGTAGAGTTTTAGTTTTTACAGGAACCACGGCAAAAAAACTTGGTATTGAACAAAAACTTTTAGCTCGAGGAGATCAAATTGATGATAATTTGACAAAGAGAACAACGCATCTTGTTTATAGTAAATTATTGAAAGATTCAACAAAAGTTACTAAAGCAAAGGAAAAAAAAATTCCTATTATTGAAGTGGATAAATTATGGGAGATTTCTAAAGATACAGATTAATTATTTTCGATTTTTTCGATGGTAATATTATAAATTTATTAGTGTCTCAATTATTAATGATAACAAATAAATTTATAAAAATCGATTATTCTAATTTTTTATTAGTGTCTCAATTATTAATTTATAAAAATTGATTCTTCGATTTTTTTTATTAATCTCTCAATTATAAATTTATAAAAATCGGTTATTAATGATAATAAATAAATTTATGAAAATCGATTACTCTAATTTTTTTATCAATATATCAGTATTAATCATAATATAATAAAACTTAGTTAAAAAATGACTCAGGATGCAACAAAAAAGGATTTTATCGAACTTCCAGAAAAGCAAACAAATAAAATTGTCAAGTATTTTGATAAAGAAACGATGCGTAAAAGGGATGAAGGAGGTTATATTGCAGATGATTATCCAAATTTTACACCTGATTATTCTCCTCTTGAAATTCTTGATGCTGGTGCTTTTGGTGGCACTTATTTCCGCACTATTCAATCTGGTGTTCTTGGAAAAGAACTAAAAGCTGATTCATCTGATGCTATTGGAGGTTTACCAAAAGAATTCAAAGGTAGAGATCAATCACAAAAAGAAGATGTCAAACTTAATAAATTTAAAAAACATTCTGGACAGTCTTTGCAGGAATGGGAGAAAAATAATTGGATTGAACCAATTGATCCTTATGGATGGTTTCAATGGTATTGTCGTTTTTATTATGGTAGAAGATCATATGATGACATTAGACAAATTGATAGATGGAAATCTTTTAAATCAAGAAATGGCAATAAAACACAAGATGGCTGGAAACAAGGGTTATTACATTGGGCGATTAAAGAAAAAAGTTAATTAGTATATAAATTTATATAGATTAAGAAAAATATTTCTCAATGAAATTTTTAGCAGACTCTGTTTTTGCTTCTTTCTTGTTTTTTGCTTTTCCTACTGATTCCTTATTTCCAAATTTGCAAGAGCATGCAAATAGACCATCATTTCCAAAACTTATTTCATACAATGGTTCTCTAATTGTTTTTTTATCAGCATATTCTTTTAAAAATGTAATTGGATTTGCCAATTCTTTCATTTGAATATTACAATCATTTAATTTGCCTATTTGAATGTTATCACTAATTACATTGCTTGCTACATTCATCTGACTATTTGTAATTTTTATTTGAGAATCATCAAATTCCATTTCTTGTAGAACAACATCTTCATTCAATATAATTCTTCTTCCAAGTCTTTCTGATAATATTGAATCATTTACTGCATATTTTATCATTCTTTGATCATACATATCCTTTCCCCAGTCATAAAGATGACTATTGCTCCCAAGTTTTTTCCCAACATCATATTTTTTTGATAAATAATCAAGAGAAGATTTAGTATCATCTGTTGTTAATTTATGATGAATATTTAAATCATAAACAGAATAACAAATACTCAATTCAAAATTATCACTCAAATATCTTATATCATTATTTATTCCAACACCACATTTAATCCAATTTTCGCTTTCCAAAATATTTTTTAATATATTATTAATTCCACCAAGTCTTTTTAAATCAATAAATAAAGACATACTTTTGGAAGAAAGTTGCATTGTGCAAACTGCAATATCATATGTAGATTTTTTTGTCCAGTTTTGACTTTTGATGAAACTTTCTGGTTGGTTCTTTTTACATATAAATTCACAATCTAAACCAATAAAAAACATGTTATCTTTGACTCTGGCAGATTCTTTAAACTTTCCTATTGCTAAGTCAAGTAATCTTGTATCTTCAATAAGAAGAATTTCCATTTTATTACTGAAATAATATTATTTTCTTATCAGTAACAATTAAATAATTGAACAATTAAAGACTAAAAGATTGAATAATTAAGTAGTTAAGCAATCAAATAATAATTAAATAATTGAACAACAGAATAATTAAAGACTAAACAATTAAAGACCAAAAGATTGAATAATTAAAGACTAAATAATTGAACAAAAATTGAATAATTAAATAGAAAAATAAATATAATTGCAGAATCTATTTTCTCTTATCAAATATATTCATTAATTATTTTAAATAAATCTATTGAAGATCAATAATGATAAAAGAAATAATATATCATGTTAATTTTTTATACAAAAGTCTCTGAGACAGATTCAAATATTTAAAAAAATTTTGCGATATTTCCGAAAGATGCAAACTTTAAAATGATTCTTGTTATTTCAAAAAATTTTATATAAATCATTAAAATTTATTTTTTATAGAGAAAAGATATAGAAAAAATAGAAATATGAAAAAATTTTTTTATTTCGTATATTTTTTTCTATAGTTTCTTAATGGTTTATTGATCCAAAGTGAATTTTACCTGGAAATTTTTTCAAAGGAGAAAAATCAAGGCAAAAAGAATAGAAAATGATCATTTTTAAAAAGTCCTGGCCCAGGAATTCCAGGAAAAAAATTTTTTAAAAAACGCAAATTTTTCATGATATATTATAAGGCGTTTTTTCTAACAATTTTTTTTCGGCTCTTAACAATTTCTATAGTTTTCTGACAGAGACCTTTTTTGAAAATTTTAATAACATGAAAGATTTGTAGTAAATTTACGAGAAATCGACCAAAAAGCCAAAATTCACAATTATTAATTTTTTTTATTTTTTTTACAGAATAAAAATTCAATTTTTTTTTGTCTCATTTCTTAAGGATTTTACTATAAGTTAAATTCCCCAAAAATGAGATAATTAAAATGTTAATTTTCCTTAATATTTACGAGATTTTTAATATATTAAAAAATTTTTTTTTCATTTTTGGTTTCCTTGATCTTCGCAGTATTTTTTCTTAGGAAATTTATTAAAGGAGTAACTTAAACAAGAAAAAATGCTGATATTTATAGTTTATAAAATTCTTTTTGAAAAAAACTATAGTTCGGAAGGAATTTCTATATAAAATTTATTTTTTCGATTTTTCAATGGTTGCTGAAATTCTTTTAATTAGGAGGTAATTACAGCTTTAAAATCATTTAAATCAAAATTAATTTCCCAACAACAGACTTTTTTTATGAGTTATAATAGGTTCAAAACAAGTTCCATAAAATTTTTATAAAAATAATATAAATTTATATTTTAATGGTTAGTATTTTTAGAAATAGTGATGATTTTCACAAGTCGTTTGGATATTAGATGGAAATTTATTTCTCAAATAAACTCCCAAGATTTTCTTTTTGTCAATTGGAATTTTTAATAATTGTATAGTTTCACGATATCTTTTTATTGTATCTGATTTTTTATGGTAAACGCATCCCAATTTGAACTCCTTGAGTTTTTTCTTTTTTTTTTGATTTATTTATCATATATCGGATTCCCTGTCTAAGGATTATGTATTGTTCTTCTGGTGTAAGAATTATTACTTTTTCTTGTTGGATATTTAATATAAATAATTTTTTAATAATAACAGAGATCAAAGTGTTGCCTTTTAAGTTATAAATACTGATTTTTTTATTAGCTTTATCCAACAAATATTTATTACTTCATTAACAAGAAGATGTTGTAATGATAAATTATTTTTATTTAAATAACCGCATATAAAATTTTATTCATTGAAAATGACAACTAATTTACAAAATCTTTTGATGAAAATTGAAACCCAAAGGAGAGAAATTATCGAAAATGACGAGTCTGTTTCTCTGTTGGAACTTGAGTTCAAAATCAAATTGAAATCATTTGGATACGGACCAAAAAGGGAAAAATTACATCAGGAGTTCTATGATTATAAAGACACATCGTTTCAAGAATATTCTTCTCATTTAAAAAAGTTCATTGGAACAAAATATGATTTTCTTGAAACCGAAGACAGTGGAATTTTGAAGACAAAATCTGGAAAAGATATAATAGTTAAAATTTCTATGGAGGATGCGAAAGGTGGATTTAATTTTGTTCAACTGAGACCTTATAAAAAATTAGATTATTATATCTTTTTTTGCTATTCGAAAAAAAATGATAAGTTAGATATTATAGTTTGTGATCCAGAAAAATTATATCATCTTTTACCTGATTATGGAGGATATGCTCATGTAGGTGTGAAGGAATTAGGAGAAATAACAAAAGAAAACATTGGCTTAGATAAAGAATATAAAGATAGAAATAAATATGAATATAGTCTCCGCCCCTCACTGAAAGAGGGTAATAGAAAATCTTCTCTCCTATGGGAGGAACTCAAGAAAAAGTTTCTATTTGTTAATGAGAATGAATTATTATCAAAAATTCCTTAAGATAATAAAAATATATAATTTGTTTACATACTATATTTATTACATTAAGCTAAATAAATTTTTTTAACAAAAATGTCAAAGAACAACAAAAAAAATAAATGTGATATGCTTCTTGTTAATCTTTTAATTCATCTCAAAGATGATAAAAGTGAGAATGCGATATTTAATATTTCTGAGATTATGAATACGGAAAAATGTCAAGAGTTTT
>Ga0213839_1001475_pt1 | contig 15050 bp, 13 predicted proteins | sample SWPATP21_FD_160075 | JGI IMG/M metagenome (GOLD analysis project Ga0213839, IMG submission 160075) | Coastal seawater microbial communities from Marineland, Florida, United States - SWPA TP2 #1 | ecosystem: Environmental > Aquatic > Marine > Coastal | place: USA: Florida | collected 2016-08-14 | reverse complement strand
GGCCTCGGTGTCGGCCTACGCCCTGGTGGCCATCCTGGCGGTGCCGGCGCTGGGGGTCGCGGCGGGCAGCCTGGTGGCGTGGGTCGGGGCCGTGGCCGGGGTCACGCTGCCCTCGTGGCTCTGGCTGCGGAGCTCCTGAACGTCCGCAGCGACAACCGAGCCCGACGGGGCTATGCCCGGGACGAGGAACATCCCTATGCGCTCCTGGGAGGTCGTCGATCACGAAGCCGTGCCCGACGACGACGGCACGCTCTACCTGATCCAGCGGGGGAGCGAGTTCGTCATCCACGTCAACGGCTACGAGCTGATGAGCAATCGGCTCCATGGCTCCGAGGATGCACTGGCGGACTTCGCCTGCGACCGGCTCGCGGCACTCGACGACGCCCGCGTCCTGGTGGGGGGCCTGGGCATGGGCTTCACCCTGGCCGCCGCCCTTCGACGCATCGGAGCGGCCGGAGAGGCTTGGGTGGCCGAGCTGATGCCTGCCGTGATTCGGTGGAACCGTGAGTTCGTGGGGAAGGCGGCGCGGCATCCTCTCCGCGACCCTCGATCCCGGGTGCACCTCGGTGACGTCAGCGACCTGGTGCGGGAGCCTCCGGCCCCCTGGAGCGCCATCCTCCTCGACGTCGACAACGGGCCGCGGGCCCTCACGCGGCCGACCAACGGCTGGCTGTACACCAAGGAGGGGCTGCGCAGTGCCCAGGAGGCGCTGATCCCCGGCGGCGTGCTGGGGATCTGGTCCGCCCTCGACGACCCGCCCCTGACCCGCCGCCTCCGCAACGTCGGCTTCGAGGTGGAGGCGATCCCCCACACCGAGCCGGGACGACCCACCCACGACGACAGCGGGACCCACATGCTGTGGATGGCCCGGCGGACCTGAGGCTCAGCCGCCGTCGAACCAGACGGGGGAGGACCACGCGAGACCGCCGTCCGCCTGGACCACCCGGACGTAGTACAGCGACCCCTGGGTCCCCTCGACGGTCCAGGTGCGGTGCATCACGCTTCCCTCGCCGTCGACCCGCTCGACGACGCCGTCCTTGCCGACGAGCTCGACCCCGACGATGTCGGCCGTGGCCACGAGGCGGAGCTCCAGGTTCGCCGGGCCTGGTGGGAGCACGCTGCCCATCGGCTGGCCGTTGGCCTCGAAGCGGAGGAAGCTGCGGACGCCGTTCGTCCCGTAGACCCGACGGGCTCTGAGGGCCTCGGCGACCCCCTCCCGTGTGGGCTCGGCGTCGACGAGGGCGGCGAGTCCACCCTTGCCCCCCACGAGGTGGGAGAGGCCGGGGTGGCCGTCGTGGCCGTCGCTGCTGCCGATCAGCCCCAGGCGCACGCCACCCTGGAGCTGTCGGTCGACGAAGCCGCTCGCCACGGGGCTGTAGATGGCCTGGGGCATCGACGTCGACTCGCTCTGGCCGTGGACACTGGTGACCTCCACCACCGGCTCGAGCTCGGGGTCGGGGGCGAAGGACCAGTCGATGGGGACGGGGCCTCCCCCCGGGTGGTGGGGGATGGTGAGGGCACCGAAGGGGCGCAGCGCGTCCCACAGCTCGGTGGGGGTGTCGGTGGCGGGGTCCAGCGAGGAGAAGACGGGGCCGACGTCGCCGACGTAGAGCACGTGGCGGTGCCCGTGGACCCAGTTGGTCCACTCGTAGGCGGGGAAGGCGACGAATCCCTCCCGGGTGACCGTGTCGGCCGCCTGCTTCGCCTCGTCCCACAGTGCGGGCTCGGCGTCGAGGTAGGTCATGCCGAAGCGGTCGTGGTCGGTGACGGCGGCGACGTCGAGCCCGGCGATGTCGCGGGCGTAGCGGTACGCGGTGGCCGGGTCCCCGGTGCCGTCGGAGCGCCCCGTGTGGATCTGCAGGTCGGCCCAGAGGATGCGGGGGGCGCCGCTGCGGACGATGACGGGCCCCGTCGCGGCGCCGATGGAGCCGGCTCGCACGGCGGCGTGCCCGACACCGGCCACGGTGGGCACGACCGTGGCGCGCCCCACGCCACCGACCAGGGTCACCTCCTCGGGCCCCGTCCATCCCGGTGGCAGGAGCAGCTCGACGGTGTCGATGCCGGCCGCCCCTCCGTTGGCCTGGGCGTCGAGGGCGGCCACGGTGAGGCGCATCGGCGCCCCGATGGGGGATGTCGTGGGGAGCGTGGTCACCAGCCGGGTGGCCGGACCCGGATCGATGCGGACGGTGGGGGGATGGCGAACCCAGCCACGAACGCCGTCGCCGTCGCCGTCGACGCCCAGGTACAGGCCCGAGGCGGGCTCGGCGAAGCGGTCGACACGCCCGGTGTAGCGGAGGGTCACCTCGGCGTCTGGGGGAAGCGGACCCTCCACCACCTCGAGGACCAGCTGACCCTGGGCCTCGGTGGCCTCCAGGCGGACCCCGTCGGGGGCGACGACCTCCACGAACCCTGGGGCGTCGGGGCGTCGGGTCTGGGGAGGCGACCAGCCCCAGAAGGGCTCGGGCACGAAGGTCAGCGCGCCCCCGACGGCGACCCCCTCCGGACCGGCCACGTAGCGGAGGGAGAAGGTGGAGACCGTGCCTGCCACGACGCTGTGCTCGTCGCCGCGGACGAAGCGCCCCGCACCGTCGGCGGAGCTGCGCTCGGCGATCCGGTCGGACCACATCTCCCGGTAGGTGGCGAGCTGGGCCCCCGGAGGTGCCTGGTCGACGAGGGGTGGTGCTGGCGGAGGGGGCGGCTCGGCCCCGGTGCACGCCCAGAGGATGGTCCACCACATCATGGGGCTGTCGTATCAGAACGCCTGGGACCAGCGCAGGTAGATCTCCGGGAGCGCGCGGGTCTCCAGGTCGAGGCCCTGCCAGGCGATGGGCCAGCCCACGACGACGCCGGCGGCCATCGCCTCGGCCCCCAGCATGTCGCCGACCCCGAGCACCCCTGCGGTGACACCGAAGGCCCGCACGGGCTCGTCCTGGACCCGCGCCAGCACGCCCTCGACCCCGCCGGTGAGCTGCAGCTCCGTGCCCCAGAGGAGGAACATCGGCACGCTGGCGTTTCGCAGCGGGGCCCAGCGGAGCTCGCCGACCCCGAGGGCTCGCTCGGTGGCCAGATCGGCGCAGGGCTCGGTCTCGTCGGCGGGATCGGCGGGGCAGGCGGGGAGGACCGGGATGGACCGCATGGCGCCGAGTCCCCCGAGCTGGAGCAGGCGGTGAGGGACGTTGGCCCGAGCGACGCTGCCGGTGGTGCGCCCCGCCAGGACGAGGCGTGGATGGAGGTCCACGATGCCGACGGCCCCTCCGTAGACGCCCCCCCAGGTCTCGCCGAGCCCCGGAATGGCGCCGCCGGTGACCGTGGCGTACAGACGGTGCCCGGACAGGGGGAAGAGGTCGGAGACCCGGGTGTCCCAGGACCAGCCCAGGCTGGTGTCGACCGCGACCTTCACGCCGTCGGTCGCAGCGAAGCGGGGGTCGAGGATGCTGGCGCTGCCGCCGATCCGTAGCCGCTGCTGGCGGTTGAAGCCGTCGAGGAGCGGGCCCACCTTGAAGATGTGGGCCAGGCCGGTCCGCACCAGGTCGCTGCGGCTGTTGGAGAGGCTCGCGGACCAGATGTGGCGGGTGTCTCCGTCGCGCCGGATGGTGCTGAACAGCGACCCGAAGACCTGGCCTCGGGTGAGGTTGAGGCTCTGCAGGTAGGCCGCAGCGGTGATCTGGTAGCGGAGGGGGTGGGTGTCTCCGACCCGTCGCGTCTGGTCGATGGCACCGCTCGGGTCGACCACCACCCGACGTGGCGGGGCGTCGAGCTCCAGCTCCAGCTTGTCGACGAGGGGGTAGGCCTCCACCACGAGGCGGTCGTCGTCGGGACCCTGGATGCCGATGGGGACGAGGCCCGGGCCCCCGGCCGGGACCCGCTCCACCACCACCGACGAGCCGTCGACCGTGAGCTGGAGGTCCTGGCGGGGAACGGGGTGGCGATAGGGGAGCAGCTCGAAGGCGCTGTGTCCTTCCCGAGCCATGGCCACGTAGAGGGTGTCTCCGCGGGCGATGTGGGCGGCGACGCGCTCGGAGGTGCCGGGGCCGTGGAGGAGGTCGAGCTGGGCGGCGACGGCGGCGCCTGGCCAGCGAGGAGCGAACACCTCCTCGAGGTCGTCGTGCACGCGGTCGCCAGGGTAGGGCAGGTCGAGGATGTCGCTGTAGAAGGCGATGCGTCGACTGGCGAGGAGGCTGTTGACCTGGGGAACCCAGGACCAGCGACGGAGGGCGCGGTCGGTGTCGACCTTGAGCTGAGCGTCGAGCTCGGGGCCGAGCCCGGAGGCGGCGAGCTCTCGTTCGAGCGGGTCGGGGCTGTCGACCCAGGCGGTGCTGACCCCCTTGGTGACGGCGCGGCGGTGGGCGAACTCCAGTCCCGGTGTCAGGCGGTAGGCGCGGTCTGAGAGGTAGGCGAGACCGGGGCCGTGGCGCACGAGCCGCCGCCGAAGGGGCCCGCGCACGACGACCCCGTGCTCCGGGTCCGGATCCTCGACCCGCACGACGGAGCGCTCGTCCCGGGTCCGCGCTCCCTCGGGGTGGGGCCAGCGGCTCAGGTCCTTGGTGAGCTGCTCGACGACCCGTCGAGGAGGCTTCCCCTTCGTGAGGAGGACGCCGTGTCCGTCGAGGTCGGTGACCACCCCGCGACGGACGACGGCCAGGGGGGCGCGGTCGGCGGTGGCGGTCCAGCGGAGGACGTCGGTGGACACGACGTCCCCCAGGGCGCCGGTGGCGTCGTCCGGAAGGCGAACGGTGACGTCCCAATCGAGGATGGGGAGGCCGTCGGGCTGTGGGTACCAGCCTCCGTTGGCCATCAGCCCCTTGGCGGTCGCTCCGATGGCGCCGAAGCGGCGGGGGAGGGTGGTCTCGAAGGTCCAGACCCCGTCGCCCCGGGGCTCGAAGACCACGGAGCCCCGGTTGGGCGCCCCGGGGTAGGTCCGGAACAGGTCGAGGTCGCTGTCGGGCTCGGGGAGCCGGGCCAGGGGGTCGACCAGGTCTCCGTCGACGTCTCGAAGGCGCAGGGTGCCCCGCACGGTGCGGAGGTCCCGGTCGACCTCGGCGTCGATCACGGCGGTGCCGGCCCAGGCAGGGGAGACGAGCAGGCCCAGCCCGAGGGCCGCCCACCGGACGGGCGGCATCAGAAGGTGGCGCCGAGGCCCGTGGACAGCTCCGGCACGGTGGCCGGAGCCCAGCTGGCGCTGATCCGCAGGTGCACGTTGCCTGCGGTGAACTTGCAGCCGCCGCCGAAGCGCGGGATGACGATGGGCGCCTCGAACTCCTCGGTGTCGGAGCGCTGGTAGCGGATGGCGCCGATCTCCAGGGCGGTGTCTTCGTCGATCGTGGGGTTCGCCGACACCCGCATGGTGGTGAAGTTGGCCCATGGGCTGATCTGGCCGCTGTTGACCCCCGGGAGGTGGCCCACCGGGGCGGTGGTGCCGAGGGTGACGCCAAGGTCGAGGGTGGAGACGTCGAGCTGGTTGTTGCCGACGTACCCGGCGTAGCCGAGCTGGAGGGAGACGTCGGGCAGGGGTCGGTAGCCCTCGAAGACCGCCACGCGACCGTAGCCGGACAGCAGCCCCTGGTTGGAGCCGCCGATCCAGCCCGCGGTCATCCCCACCTCGGTGGACAGGGGGAGCCCCTTGGCCACCGTGAAGCTGGGCAGAAGGTGGTACGCGGCTGCGTCCTCGTCGCCGTGGGCTCGGTCCCAGGGAGAGATGCCGGACTCCCCGCGGTCGATGGCCTCGGTCATCACGAAGGTCGTGCCTGCGTCGAAGGAGAAGCCGTGGACGCCGAGGGTCTCGGCGGGGTGGCTCGGCTTGTTCGCCACCATGGTGCCGATCTCCATGACCAGCTGCCGGTAGGCGTCGCCGAGGAGGGCGGTGTCGGCCACCACGACCCCTTCGTGCTCGGTCATCTCGGTGAGCACGACGTCCTCCGGCCAGGTGGCGAATGCCGTGACGGGAGACGTCAGGAGGGCCGTGAGGGTGGCGAGGAGGGCGGGGCGGCAGCGCATCGGGCGCAGGGTAGCGCGGAGAGGGCGCCGGTGACAACGGTCCCGGGATACGTCCGTCGACTGGGCCGGCGCTGCGGCGACCCCCGACCCCGATCGACCGCCCACCCCCACCGGAGCCAACGATGTCCGACGACGAGCTGACCACCCTGCTGCAACCCGCCGCCACCCAGGTGCGCGATCCCCTGTCGGGGCGCAGTGTGTGGCTGGCCGGCATGGTCCGCAACGTCCGCAAGAAGGGAGAGACCGACCTCGTGTACGACCTCCACTTCGAGGCCGCCCACACCGTCGAGCAGCGCAAGCAGATCCAGGCGGCCATCGCCGAGAAACTCGCGGGCTTCGGGTTCGCGGGCAAGGTGTACGCGATGCCGGCGGGGCATCCCCCCGGGCGCAGCGCTCCCAAGAAGACGGCGCCGGCCAAGAAGGATCCGGTGCCGGGCATGTCGGGGCCCGGCATGGCGCCCCATGGTGGGCCCATCCAGAAGCAGCCCATCGAGGGCGTGAAGCACGTGATCGCGGTCGCGTCGGGCAAGGGCGGGGTGGGCAAGTCCACCGTGTCCAGCAACCTGGCGGTGGCGATGGCGAAGCGGGGGCTCCGGGTGGGGCTCCTCGACGCCGACATCTACGGTCCCAGCGTCCCCACGATGATGGGGGCGGCGCAGCGTCCGATGGTGGACCCGACCCGGAAGCGCATCCTGCCGGTGGAGGCCCACGGCGTCCGCTGCCTCTCGATGGGGCAGCTGGTCGACGCCGAGGAGGCGATGATCTGGCGTGGGCCCATGGTGATGGGGGCCATCCGCCAGTTCCTTCAGGAGGCGGACTGGAGCGACACCGACGTGTTGGTCATCGATCTTCCGCCCGGCACCGGCGACGCACAGCTCACGCTCATCCAGGCGGTGGCGCTGTCGGGCGCCGTGATCGTCACGACCCCCCAGGAGGTCGCGCTGGCCGATGCCATCCGCGGCATCACCATGTTCCAGAAGCTGGACGTCCCGCTGCTGGGCCTGGTGGAGAACATGGCCTGGTACGAGCTCCCCGACGGTCAGAAGGACTACGTGTTCGGCCAGGACGGCGGCCTGCGGGTCGCCAGGCGCTACGACACCGAGGTCCTGGGCCAGATCCCCCTGCGGAGCACCGTGCGCATCGCTGCCGACGCGGGTCAGCCCATCGCGCTGTCCGATGGCCAGGCCTCGGCCGCCTTCCACGACATCGCCCAGCGGGTCGTCGCCAAGCTGGGGCTGGCGTGACGCTGCCGGAGCCGGCCATCGACGAGCGCCCCACCGCGGGGCCGCTCGTCGATCGCTACGCGCGGCGCCACACCTACCTGAGGGTCTCGGTCACGGATCGGTGCAACTACCGGTGCACGTACTGCATGCCGGCGGAGGGCTTGAGCTGGATGCCCCGCAAGGACCTCCTCTCCTACGAGGAGATCCAGCGCATCGTGCGGGTCCTCGTGGGGATGGGGGTGCGTCGGGTGCGGCTCACCGGCGGCGAGCCTCTCGTCCGCAGCGGGCTGGTGGAGCTCGTGGGGGGACTGGCGGGCCTCGGCCTCGACGACCTCGCCATGACCACCAATGCCCATCGGCTGGCGGCCCATGCTCAGGAGCTCGCCGACGCGGGTCTCACGCGGGTCAACGTGTCGATGGACGCGGTCGACCCCGACATCTTCCGCCGGATCACCCGCGGGGGCGACGTGACCCGGGTGCTGGCGGGCATCGACGCCGCGCTGGCGGCTGGTCTGGCCCCGGTGAAGATCAACGCCGTGGTGGTCCGCGACCTCAACGTCGAGGAGGTGCCGAGGATGGTGGAGCACTTCGCCGGCTACGGCGACGACGTCGAGGTTCGCTTCATCGAGTACATGCCCTTCGACGCCACCGGCGGGACCCGGCGCCATGTCCCGGCGTCCGAGCTTCGCGCGATGTTGCCGGCGATGGAGCCTCTCGGGCGGGGGCCCGGCGGGCCTGCGGTTCGCTACCGCCTCACCGACGGCGCGCATCCGGGGCAGGTGGTGGGCTTCATCTCCCCGCTGACCGAGCACTTCTGCGAGGCCTGCAATCGGCTTCGCCTGCAGGCGGACGGCCACCTGCGGACCTGCTTGTCCAGGGAGGCGGCGCCGTCGCTTCGGGACGTGCTGCGCGACGGTCTCGATGATCGCGGGCTGGAGCAGCTGCTGCGCCAGCGGGTGTGGGGGAAGGTCGCCGGGCACGAAGCACACCAGCTCCGGGACGGAGCGTATCGACCCTTCGAGGGTGTGATGACCTCGGTCGGGGGCTGATCTCCGACGGTGTGCACGGGGGGGGCTTGCCACGGGGCTCGGAGTGTCTACACTGTGCGCCCGTCCGGACAGCCAAACCCCGTCCGAGAACGGTGCGTCGGTGGTCGGATTCCGTGGTAGTCTCCCGGGCCGTTCCTGACGGTCTGCGAGTACGCGCTGTGCGCGAGGAAGGTCCCGATGTTGCCTGCCGATGAGTACCTGAGCCGCGAAGAGCTCGAGACCCTCAAGAAGGGCCTCGACGACCAGCTCGAGTCCTTGATGAGCCAGTCCCGTGAGCAGGTTCGTCAGGTCACCGAGGTTCGTGAGAACGATGCCGACCCCCTCGACCTGGCGGTCAACGAGTCCAACCGGGACTTCACCCTGCGTCTCGCTGACCGCGAGCGTCGGCTGGTGGCGAAGATCCGCTACGCGCTGGAGCGCATCCAGAACGGGGAGTACGGGGCGTGCGAGTCCTGCGGTGAGGAGATCACCTACGGTCGCTTGATGGCCCGCCCTGTCGCCACGCTCTGCATCGACTGCAAGACGGAGGCGGAGCAGGTCGAGTCGCGCAAGCGAGTGTTCTAGTTGTCGGGGGGCTTCGCCCCCCCTACGGTCCAGCCCCTCTCGGTCCGCAAGCGGACCTCCAGGGCCAGGCTTTCGCCGATCCCGACGGTCCGCCGGCCCGCAAGCGGTCCGACGCACCCTCGGTACGCTGACCCCCACGGGGGCTTCGCCCCTCGACCCCACGGAGGGCCAGCCCTCCTGGACCTCCCGTGTTGGGGATGGGTTGTCGGGGGGCTTTGCCCTCTGACCCCCGCGGGGGCTTCGCCCCTCGACCCCACGGAGGGCCAGCTGTCCTGGACCTCCCGTGTTGGGGAGGAGCGCAGAGGTGGGCGGCGGCGCCGACTCCTCTGTGGACCTTGGTGTCCTCTGTGGTGAAGTCAGCCGTTCCGACCCTGCTCGAGGGCTGTGGGGGCCTGTGGGCCGTGGGCGCAGGGCGTGGGTGGTGGCGCGGGCGTGGTTCTCTGGGTCTCCCGGGCTCGGTCTTGGGCCCGGCCGTGGCGGATGACTTCGGACGTGGGGGCTACGGCGACGGGTGCTGCCGCCACGGACGGTGCCAACGCCAACGGGTGCCTCGGCGACCGGCCGGGTGGTCGGGCCACCGTCCTGACGACCAGTTGTCGGGGGCTCCGCCCCTCTGACCCCGCCGGAGGGCCAGCCCTCCTGGTCCACCCGTGTGGGGCCTCGCCTCTGCGGAGGTGTCGCTGACCGCTGACCGCTTCCGCGGGCTACTGGCCTTCGTCGAAGCGGTAGACGGTGTCACCTTCGCGGGCCCAGCCGAGCTCCTCCGCGACCACGCGCTCGAGGAGCACGGGGTCGGACTCCATGAGGCGTAGCTCGCGGAGGAGCCGCTGGTTCTCTCTCTCGGTCGCGGCAAGGTCCGCGTTCGCCTTGTCCAACCGCCCATGAAGGTCGTGGCGTGCCAGCAAGCCGCTCTCGCCCCAAATGGCCGAGGCGGCAAGGCTGGCAATCACCAACGCGGGAAGCAGGGCGAGCAATGCCCGTTGCAGGAGAGAGGGTTTGGGCAAGGGTGCTCTGGGGGAGCAGGGGATGACGTGGGGGATCCGGCCCGGGGGGAGGGTGCGCCGAGACGCGGGGTTTGGGCCGGGGAAGGGTGCCAACCGGTGGGGAGCCCGTTGGCGAAGCGAAGATAACGTTGGTCGATCCCCGCGCAAACGCAAAGTTGGATCGATGGATCAAAGTGGGCCTGGAAGGCCGGATCTGATCCAGTTCATCGGCGCGAAGTCAAGGATTCCCCTGCGGGGCGCGCGGGGCGCGACCGGCGCGCACCATCGTCCACCGGTGGAGAGCGTGCATTCGCTCCGGGTGGAGGAGCACCGGGTAGGCCGTCCAGGCCACCAGGGCAAACGGGCCGACATCCATCCACAGAGACAGGGAGGCGTGGAACACGAGCCCGAACAGCAGCAGCGGCACGTTGGCCCGCTTGAACCAGACGAGGAAGGGGAAGGCGCACTCCCACAGCACGGCGGTGATGGTCAGGATCGGGAGCAGCCACCCCTGGGTCGACAGCCACACCCCGAAGGCGTGCCCGCCATGGAAGGGACGCACGAGGTGGTGGGCCAGCACCGAGCCGTCGGTCCACCAGGTGGGCTCGCCGAGCGCCTTGTGAAAGCCCGTCGCTCCGTACGCGGCGCAGAACATCAGCAGCATGGTCCAGCGAGCGAAGGGAGAGCGCTTCTTGTGGACGAGTCCCCGCTCGTCGATGGGCGACATCAGCATCGTCAGGGTGATGAAGAAGAGCAGGCGGTCGTGGGCCTTCACGTTGACCGCCTCCCAGGCGAGCCAGCTGCCGGCCGACAACAGGAAGGCGACGAGGCCCGCCTTGGTGGTACGACCGCCCCAGGCCACCACCGCGATGCTCGCCATGATCGACGCCCACCAGACCACGGCCCAGCCCGGCGTCACCACCACGACCTCCGCCAGCCGGTAGCTCCCCGAGGTGAACAGCATGTCGTCGGTTCCCCACACATCGCCGATGGCGAGGACGTCGAGTCCGTACTGGCTCGTCGCTGCGACGACCCACAGGACGCGGGCCCAGGCCCAGCCCACGGCCCACTGCGGCTCGTAGAGGCGGTCCAGGCGGTCGCTCATCGTACCTCTCCCTGGCGGGGGTGGAGGGGCTGCGTCCTCCCGCCCACCAGCTGGACGGGGTTGTCGCAGCGATGCCGGGACATGAGCGTGTCCCGGCTTCGCGCCCGTCGGGTGCTTCCGGGCTCCAGCGGCCACGTGACCTGGTAGATCTGCACGGCGTAGGCGGGCTCCTCCAGGCGATGGCAGAGAGCGCCGGCGATGATCCGCATGGTGCGCTTGCCACGGAACAACGAGTAGCGGTAGCCGCTGTCCCAGCGCGTGGGGAAGTACTGGGGGAGGTCGATGGGCTCGTAGGGGCCGTCAGCGGTCCACTGCACCATGGCCCGATGATCGATGCCGTGGCTGCGCTTCACCGTGAACATCTTCCAGCCCATGACGTACTGGCGGAAGCTCGGTCGGTCCAGGGCGTGAAAGCTGGCGTCGAACCATGCGACCGCCATCAGGCCCAGGAACACGAGCTGGATGGGGCGGAGCCAGGGGGGCGTGGTTCGGGCGTCGATGGCCATCCTCCCTCCTACCCCGTCTCTTCCAGGTCATGGCGCCGGAGCGGGCGCCGTTGTATGGGCGAGCGCAGCTGGGAGGTCTGAGTGGCGGACGTCACCTTCTACGGCCGGCTCGCCGTCGGCGGTATCATCGTTGCCTGGATGCAGTGGGGTCCCATCGCGCACCAGGTGATGGGCCAGCGCATCGGCTGGGGAATGATGACCTGGCGGATGTACTACGGGGCAGCCCGCGACGTCTGCGACGTGCGCTACTACTCGGTCGACGAGGCAGGGAACCGAACCCTGATCGACCGGATGGAGGCCCTCGGGTACGACGACTTCTGGGACGCCAACAAGCGGATTCGCCGGGTCGCCGATCGGACCCACGTCGAGCGTCAGGGCCGCACGATCTGTCGTGAGTACCTCCCTGCCGGGATGGCGCTCGAGGCCGTGGCCCGCTGCGGCTCCTACAAGGGGTGGGTCCCCGAGACCTTCGACGGACCCCTCTGCCACGGCTCGGTGCGTCCGGGCCAGGACAGGTCGACGCGTCCGCCGCGACGGCGCGGAGGTGAGCAGTGACCTGGCTCCGCGACCGGGTCATGCGTGAAGGCCCGACCGACGTCGTGGCGCTGATGCGCATCGGCATCGCCCTGCTGGTGTGGACCCGCTGGGGAACGCAGCTCGCCTATTACTGGCGGCCGGGCCCCGAGCACTGGGCGCTGGACACCGTGTTCTTCCTCGCGTCCACGGCGATGCTCGTCGGGTTCTGGTCCCGTACCAGCACCTTCATCACGGCGCTGACCCTGTTCGTCGGCTGGCTGCACTTCTACCCCGAGCATGGGATGAAGGACGAGTTCGAGCACCACCACACCCGCATCCTCATGGCCGCGAACCTGTTCCTGGCCCTCACCCCCTGTGGGGGCAGCTGGTCCGTCGACCGCTGGCTGGCCATCCGCAAGGCCCGAGCGGCAGGGGCGGCCGACCCACCGAACATCGGCTCCCTGTGGGCCGTGGATCTCATCGCGCTGCAGGTGAGCACCACCTACTTCTGGTCGGCGTGGGACAAGAGCCAGTGGGGCTTCCTCTCGGGGGAGCGCATCGAGAACATGCTGGTCCACTGGTACTTCTTCGACTACCCATACTGGATCCCCGGCTTCCACGAGGCGTGCGTGCTCGGCGCCTGGGTCACCGTGGCCATCGAGTACACCTTCCCGTTCATCCTCTTCGTGCCCCGATGGCACAAGTGGACCTTCCCCATCGGCTTCCTGCTCCACGCCGTGTTCTTCGTGGTGCTGCCGGTCGGTACCTTCACGTGCACGATGTTCGTGCTGTACCTGGCCTACCTGAAGCCCGAGGTCCTACGGCGCGGCATCGCGTGGTGCACCGACGTGGAGCCTGCATCGCGCTGAGTCGAGCCGCGGGCTACGTGCCGGAACCATGGACATCTCCCGCGACTGGACCGAGCTGTACAAGATCTGGATCACCGGCGGCGCGATGGTGCTCGCCCTGGTCTGGGCCTTTCTGCCGCGGCGGGTCTCCCGCGGTGCGCTCGTCGCGCTGTTGCTCGTGGCCATGGGCAACTACGCCCGCTTCGGCCCCCTCGTGCCGACGATGCGGGTCGATGTCTACGACAACATCCACTACTACCTGAACGCGAAATACTTCGACGAACTCGGGTACTACGACCTGTACCCGGCGATCCTGCTGGTCGCGACGGAGAACGGTGGCCCCATCCGTGAGTCGGGGCCGCAGTACATGGCCCAGGACGCCAACGGCCACCAGTTCCGCCCCATCAGCCACGGGGTCGGGCGAGGCCGGCAGGTGCGGAAGGAGAAGTTCTCCGACGAACGCTGGGAGGCCTTCACCCACGACGCGCTCCATCTGCTTCGGACCCGCGGCTGCATGTCGAAGAACCGGGACGGCTCCTGTCGTGCCGAGCTGTCGGAGGGCATGTGGCGGGAGATGATCCAGGACCACGGCTTCAACGGAACGACGGCCTGGACCCTCGTGGCGGAGCCCATCACCCAGGTCGTGCCCGTCGAGGCCATCAAGCTCCTCGGCTACCTCGACGTGGTGCTCCTGGGGGCGGCCATCGGTGCGGTGTGGTGGGCCTATGGGGGCACGGCGGCCGGCTTCACCACGCTGTTCTTGTTCACCACCTACAGCACCCGATGGCCCACCCTGTCCTGGGTCTTCCTTCGGTACGACTGGGTGGCGGCGCTGCTGTTCGCGACCGCCCTGCTGCGCAAGGGCAAGCCACTGGCCGCGGGCATGTTCGCGGGCTGGGCCGCCACGCTGCGGTTCTTCCCGGCGATGTGGATGTGGGGGCCTCTGGGCAAGGGTGTGATGGGCCTGTTCCGCAAGCACGTGCACAAGCAGCTGCTCGTGTTCGCCGGCGGGTTCCTCCTGTGCGTGGGCCTGCTCCAGGGCGCCGTCCAGGTCCGCTACGGCAGCGAGCCGGTCGCGGTCCACCTGGAGAACATGCTGGACCACAACGACCCGATGCAGCTGTCGAGCCGTCGGATCGGGCTGGCCCAGGCCCTCTCCCACATGGAGGGGGGCAAGCTCCACAAGTACATCACCACCCGGCAGAAGAAGCTCATCGAGAAGCAGAAGCCCCTCCGCTACGGCCTGGCGCTCGTGGTGATGATGGGCATCTTCACCGGCGTGCGCCGCGCCCGCGACGACGAGGCCTACGCCCTGGGCTTCCTGCCCTTCTACCTGCTCACCACCGCCAGCTACTACTACTACGTGGCTCGCATCCCGCTCGTGGTGGTCCACGCCGGCGACCTGCACCGCCTGCGGAACCGCGTCGGGCTCGCCTTCCTCTTCGGCCTCGAGACCCTCTCCCACCTCGCCCAGGTCTACGAGCCGGACTTCCGGATGGTGCTGATCGGCTACCTGGCCATCGGGCTGGCCGTGTACAGCGTCGGCGCCGTGGTCTGGCTCCACGTCGAGGCGTGGCGGGGAGAGGATGCCCCCGAGGAGCCTGCGCCCGCCGAGGTCGCGCCGATGACGCCTCCCCGGTGGGCGGTCGTCGGACTGCTCGGCCTCGTGGGCTACGTGGCGCTGGCCGTGGGGATGATGAACCACCGGCGGCTGCCCGGCCTGCTGGAGGTGTTCGCGGGCTCTGGCCACATGACGTGGTACATCGTGGGGACGCTGTTGCTCACAGGGGCGGTCGCGGCGCTGTGGACGCCCAAGGTCGAGGCTGCCCCTCAGTAGAGCCCCCACATCCGGCAGCCCGCGTAGAGCTCGAAGACGCCGAGCCGGGGCGCCGCCGCGAAGTAGACGGGCTGCCAGCGCGGCTTGAACTTCAGCTTGAACACGTGGAGCTTTCGGAAGCCGAAGAGCTGGTTGCCGAGGGCGGAGCCGTAGAGGAAGCGGAACAGGCCGCCGAGGGGACCAGGGCTGGTGACGTCTGCCATGGGGCAGGGACCCAGGGACAGGGCGTGGGCCCCCTCGGCGCGGAGGAGGTCGACCGCGTGCACGATCAGGTGCTCCATCGTGCCCTTCGCTGCGTCGGGGCGGCGGCACATCACGTCGATGCCCCACTGGCCCGGCGCCCCCGGCAGGAGGGTCAGGAAGGCCTCTACGCGCCCCTCGGTGCGGGCGATCAGGTAGCGACGGTCCCCGGGGTGGTCCAGGCC
>Ga0213839_1001472_pt1 | contig 15059 bp, 12 predicted proteins | sample SWPATP21_FD_160075 | JGI IMG/M metagenome (GOLD analysis project Ga0213839, IMG submission 160075) | Coastal seawater microbial communities from Marineland, Florida, United States - SWPA TP2 #1 | ecosystem: Environmental > Aquatic > Marine > Coastal | place: USA: Florida | collected 2016-08-14 | reverse complement strand
GGGGGGCGCGGGGGGCGGTGGGGCCGCCTCGGCCAGGCTGCGGTTGTAGGACTCGACCAGCTGGTTGGCCTGCGGGATGGAGAGGACCGAGCTCGGGTCGCGGCGTCGCTTGGAGAGCGTGGAGAAGGTGCCGATCGACCCGCCGAGGAGCAGCGGTGCCACCACCCCCATCACGCCCATCCCTCCGTAGGTGGCGGCGTCCTCGAAGTTGGTCTGGCCATAGCCGACGGCCGCGGCGCCCATCCCGAAGGTGAGGATGGATCCGGCGAGCAGCAGGCCGCCGGCGGTCGCGGTCCTCTTCTGCGTCTCCCGGTACTGCAGGTACAGGCTCTTGCCATCGGTGACCCGCAGGAACTGCTCCGTGGTCATCGCCGAGCCGGATGCGTGGCGCACGATCCAGTCGGGGCGGGCCTCCATGGTGAAGACGTCGGGCGCCTCGCGAACCAGGTGGAGGTCTTCGGGCGAGGGGTCCTGGGCCAGCGACGCGGCGGCGAGCAGCAGGGTGGGGATCATGACGGATACTCCGAGTGAGGTGCAGGGTGTCATCCTGACAGGAGCGATGCCCCGGGGCAAGCCAGAGGACTGGACGCCCACCCGCTCCGCCGGTCCTCCCCGGAGGCCCCTGCGGCAGGAAGGCCGCGATGTTCGTCAATGTGAGTCATGCTTGTCCACATGTGAGAGGGTGTTGGTGAAGGCTTGGTCTCGTCTTTGGACCGGCTCTTTCCCCTGACCGGTCTCTGTGGGACAAGGACGACGACGGAGGTGAGCATGTCCCGGACGGAGTGGCTGTTCGTGGCGCTGTGGGCTGGCTGCGCGGGCGGCGGAGAGGGGGCGACAGGAGGGACGGCGATGCTGGAGACCTCTGCGGCCACCGACGGCAGCGGGGTCGACACCGCGGTGGTGCGCCCTGGGGAGACGGACGCGGACGGGGTCGACACGGGCGCCGACACCGGCACACCGCTCGGCGTCGGCGGAGCCTGCTCCCTCGGGGACCCCTACGTCTTCCACGACACCCTCGAGATCCCCTTCGAGGGGACCACCCGCACGGCCATCATCGACGTCCCCGACGACTACGACGGCACCGAGCTCGTGCCCCTGGTGCTCAACTTCCATGGCCTGGCCACCACCGCCCAGAACCAGAAGGGCTACACGGGCATGGCCTCCGCGGGGAATGCTCGGGGCTGGATCGTGGTGCACCCCAACGGCACCAACCGCAGCTGGGACTACCTGCCCGACTCCCAGGACGTGCGCTTCGTGGATGCGCTGATCGACCAGCTCTCCGAGGAGCTGTGCATCGACGAGAAGCGCATCTACCTGACGGGTCTGTCCAACGGAGGCTTCTTCTCGTACCAGTTCGCGTGCGACCGCGGCGACCGGGTGGCGGCCATCGCACCGGTCGCGGGGGCCCAGACCGACCCCTTCTGCAGCCCGGGCACGAAGGTGCCGGTGCTCCACATCCATGGCACCGACGACCACACGGTGTCCTACGACGGGGGGCTGCTCTACCCCTCGGCCCGTGCGAGCGTGTCCGGCTGGGCTCGGGACGTGAACGGCTGTGACCAGTCGCCGACCGTCGCCTTCGAGGTGGGCGACGTCACCTGCGAGACCTGGTCCTGCTCAGGGAGCGACGAGGCGAGTCTGTGCACCGTCGAGGGAGGTGGGCACACCTGGCCGGGGGCGCTGCCCGTCCCGTTGCTGGGAACGACCAACCAGGACATCGACGCCACCGAGGAGATCCTGGACTTCTTCGCCCGCTGGGCACGCCCTTGATGGGAGGAGGCCGTCCCACAGATATCTTACACGGTCGCCCGAACGTCCTAGCCGCACAATACGAGGCTTCTGTTGCGAAAAGGAGCCAACATGTATCGATTCATCACCGCCTTGCTGCTGAGCCTTCCCCTCGCGAACATCTCGTTCGCTGCAGACGAATGCTACAGCTGGGGCGACATCACCAGCAGCACCAACGACGTCGTGGGGCACAACTGTCACGGCGTGCTCGGCGACTACCTCTGTTGCGAGACATGGAGCCAGCTGCCCTCTGTCTGTGACGAGTACGAGCTCACCAACGGGGACGGTGGGGGAGGCTCCAACGATCTCGGGTCCGACCCCTCCACGGCCGAGGTTCTCTACGACTTCGAGCTCACCGAGGAGGGCGCCGTCTTGTTCCTCGACGACTCCATCACCGTTCAGCAGGAGGTCGCCGCGGAGGAGGAGCCTGGGCGGGTCGTCGGAGGATAGCGCCATCGGAGCAGCCTGGGCGCTCGGTACGAGGACGGAGCATCACGGACCGGTGTGGGGTGCTGTCGGCGTCGTCGCCACGCCTCCGGGTGCCTCTGCGTAGAGGCTCTCCCGGGGCATCGAGCGCGGTGTTGGCTACTTCTCGCCTGTCCAGAGGGGATCTGGGGGGGACGTCGACCCACGAGCCACAGCCTACCTGGCGAGTACCAACCTCAACCCAGGATGTGTCTCATGTTCGGTTCTCTGCGTGTTCCCATGGCCTTCGCCGGCCTCGCCGTACTCCCCGCTGCCGCGCTCGCGGCGAAGATCACCATCAGTGGATTCGGTGTCACTGTGACCGTCGACTGCGCTGACCTCACCATCTCCGGCGGCATGTCCTGTCAGGAGCTCTGCAACAAGATCGACGACAGCTGGTTCACGAGCTGCACGTACAACAGCAACGGCTCCGTGAGCATCACCACCTTGTACGCCGAGGAGAGCGTGGTGGTCGATCTCGAGGCTGGAGTGGTCGTGGTCGAAGAGGGGAGTCGCGGCACCCTCCTGTTCGATGCGGAGGACGCCGACGTGCTCCTCTGGGCCGACGATGGTGGCCTCTCCGTCACGGCGGAGACGGATCGGGGTGAGTCCCTCGGCCGCTTCGACGCTCCCTTCGAGGTTCAGCTGTCCGCGAAGGACGGCATCGTGCTCACCCTCGACGGCACCGAGCCCACCGAGATGAAGGTCGAGGTCCTGCCCGCCGAGGCTCGGTAGGGCGCGAGGCCGACATCTACGCAGGGGCCTTCACGAGCTCACCGACGTGGAGGTCCTCGCCGTCCGTGCCGGCGCCGGGCCGGGTGCTCTAGGCGGCAGGTGCGGTCTCGGTGCCCTGGGTGCCGGAGGTGCGGTTGCGCCAGCGTACCTCCAGAGGGTCGATCCGAGTGACGTGGAAGACACCGTCCTCGTAGGCTCCGACGATGTTGCCTCCGTCGACGTTGAGCTCGTACCCGTCGGACACGAACAGGGCCTTCACCGATGCTGGCATGAGCGCTCCCTCGACCCCTTCGATCACCGCGCCTGCAAGCGAGATGGCGCCAGCAGTGCCGGCTACGGCGTAGCCAGCGGCCACCAGGGCTGCACTGCTGCCGCCACTGAAGGGCAAGAGAGCGAGGCCTGCGATGCTGGCGGCGATTCCGGCCCCCACAGCGACCAGACCCAGGATGGCGGACGCGTCGGAGTCATGGTTGAACTTGTTTTCGCTCGTCGCGACGACAGCGGTGAAGTCGGTCCACCCCAGTCCGAACTTGTCGAAGTTGAACGACTCACCCGGCTTGAGGTCGTTCTTGTAGAACTGAATGATCCCCTTCCAGGAGGTGGCAACGTGGATGGGCAGGAGGGTGTTGTTGGTGACAGTGATGTTGCTCATGTCGGTCTCTCTCGCTGTGAGGCACGATGAGCCCCCTACGAGGGGCGCCCACAGAGGGCATGCCGAGGGACGTGCGTTCTCCTCCGCGGCATGGCTGATACGTACGGTGGACTCCGCGGCGGGTCCCTTACCGTTCCTTACGGGCCGCTCTTGCCGGCTCCGCTCTGTCTCAGGCGCGTGTCCCTTGCGCTCTCAGCGCGGGCCCATCAGAATGGCGCGGGAGGCGCGAGATGAGGTTCCGTAGTTGGTGGCTTGGAGGAACCGAGATTTGGCCCGGGCATCAGGGGTTCCTGGCCTACGAGCTTCGTGAGCCTGCTTCCTGGACGTACCTGGGCCTCTTGGCAAGCGTGCATACCCCGACGCCTGAGATGCTGGAGAAGGGATGGCTACCTCGGAGCGAGTACTGGGCAGTGACGTCGCTGCCAGACGAGTTCCGTGTGGTCCCCATGATAGACTCGTACAGTTACTTCCTGCAGAACGAGGCATCATCGGGTCGCGTGCCGTTGCAGCGCTTCCGGTCGTCGCTCGAGGTGATGCCTCCTCCGAACGGGGCGGCGTACGCGGTGCGGGTGCATCCCAAGGGACAGGGCCCCCACGGCAGCGACGCTGTGGCGTGGTTTACCGGGGTGGGCACTCCGGGCGTTGCTGCGTGGGGGGCCGGAGACCTGGCTTCATCCTTCATTCGGCTCGAGCCCGGCGACGTACTGACCTTTCAGCGCACGACCATGCTGCCGTCTGGACCGGTGCGCGGGACCGAGGACGTCGAGTAGCCAACACGAAACCCCAGGCTGGACAGCCTCTCCTCTGGGGCTGCAGCGAACCGTCCGGCGGCGCGACAGAAGTTGGCTGCGCTGCTCCATGCCCCTCCTCGGATGGCTCGGTAGGACCCCCGGCCCGCTACCACCGCTAGTGGGTGGTGAGGAGGGGCGTCCCTGCTGTAGTCGTTGATGCACCACTCGCGGACGTTGCCTGCAAGTCCTCGCACGCCGTACGGGCTTGTGTCTGTGGGGAAGGCGTGCACAGACACCGAGTCAGCCGGGCCTTCGTGCGAGTGGAGCATACAGGCCCAAGTAGGGTCGAAGAAGTTGCCCCAAGGGAAGGTCCGTGCGTCGACTCCTCGGGCGGCCTTTTCCCACTCGAGCTCGTGCAGCAGGCGCCATGGCTTGCCGGTGTGCCCGGAGAGCCACGCAGCGTAGGCGCAGGCTTGATGCCAGGTCACCTGCACCACGGGGAACTCCGGCCGGAGGTGTCGAGCCGCACCGGAGGCAAGCGCGAAGCTGCCGTTCCGCCCTCGCGCGATCAGGGGACGAGGACTCGCCGAGACACCGATCCGCTCAACGGGCAGCAGGTCGGCCACGTCGAGCCCCTGCGCGTCGAGGCTCTGCACGAAGCAGAGGTAGTCGCCGAACGTGACGGGATGCTGCGCCACGACGAACTCGTCGACCCATATCGTGCACCTCGGCAAGCTGTCCGCTCCCTCCGCATCGCCGCCGGCTTCGAACCACCCGGCGCGCACCCGGCACAGCCCCTCGCCCGGTTCGGGGTCCATGGGGACCTCCGTGGGCGTCGCCTCGCCGGGGCGGATGAGGCTCCACGTCGTGGCGCGGGAGATGGAGAAGAGGATGGGTGTGGACTCGTTGCCCCGCGGTGTGGCGACGTAGCTACCTCTTGGCAGCCGGATGCCGGTGATGGGGGTGGGTCCGATGATGCCCACGGGCCGAGGGACCAGCCTGCGGTCGACTTCCTCGAAGCGCGCCAGATCGAACCAGACCCCTTGCGGGCTCGTGTGCAGTGTCAGGGCACCGTCGCCGTCCAGCCATGCCTTGTGCCTGCCCGAACGGTCATGGGTGCGACACATCACCTCGCTGAAGGCAGCGGCGTCGGCCCGGCCCTGGAGCTCGGCAAGTGCCATGCGCTCCCGGTAGTGTTCCGCAAGTAGGCGATGGGCCTCCTCACAAGCATCGTCCTCTGTCAAGGCGGCCCGGAGCCCCTGCAGGTACCGCGCCTCTTTGGCTTGCAGCGTCACCTGTAGGGCGTCCGCTTCGTCTTCGAGCCGCCAGCCAGGAGCCTTCTCCGCGGTGGGCGTGCGAGGGTTCACCTGCTGGAGGTGCGCTTTGGCGCGCTCCCTTAGGCTCATGACTCGCTCGTGCAACGTCGACACTTCGCCCTGCAAGGCACGTGCTTCCTTCAGACGCGACAGGGCGCGGCGACGCTGACGTTGACGGGCCAACCCTCTACGGAGATCGTCGGAGAATCGCTGTGCATTTTCCGGTCGTTCGGCTGGATCGGTTGAGGTACAGCGCCGAGCAAGCTCCACGAAGAACTGCATGCAGCCGGAACGGTCATGTGGGAGTCCCTGTGGGGGTCCGTGCAGCACTGCGTGGAGGCACATCCCCAAGCTGAACACATCGCACCGAGCCAGATCCCTCCCGGGGTCCCCGGCAGCCTGCTCGGGCGCCATGAAGCCGGGCGTGCCCAGGAACTCTCCTTCCTTCAGGGCATCGGAGTGCCCCTCCACATCAAGACTGAGCACGGTGAGACCCCAGTCAGCGACGACGACCTCGTCATGTACGCTCAGGAGGATGTTGGCAGGTTTCAGGTCGCGATGAAAGACGCCGCCCCGGTGCGCGAACCCCACCGCCTCGCCTGCCAGCACCAGGCAATGCAGTAGCCTGCGTACGCTGTCGACGTCGCGAGCGTCCACACGGCCTATGGCATCGTGCAGGGTCTCACCGTCGATGAGGCGTGTGGTGAACCACCGGTGCCCCTGTGGAAGCACGCCGTGGTCGTGCACAGCGAGGACACCTGGATGGCGCAGGGCGGCCATGGCACGAGCCTCATCCAGGAATCGCTGGTCGGTCGACGCCGGCTGGAAGGAGATCTTCATCGCGAGGACCTGGCCGAGATTGCGTTCTCGAACCCTGCGCACCTCCCCCATGGCTCCTCGAGCGACGAGGCCCAGATCTTCGTAGCGCTCTGGAAGCGTCCATGACTGCAAGAGCGTCGTTCTGGACGGTGTTGCGTCGGTCACCGTCGTCGGCCAGAATGGGGCCTCTTCTGACATTCGGAATCACCGATGGAGATGGAGTGACGGAAGCGTCGGCGCCTCACCTTACCCGCGTCCAGGATGGCCAGGAAGCGGTGCTCCTCAGTCGGACCGTCATCGGTCGCCGCTTGGACTGTGACCTATGCCTCAGCGAGGCCAACGTGTCGACTGTGCATGCGGCCATGCGATGGTCCGATGGCGCGTGGACGATTCGCGACCTGGCAAGCCGCAACGGGGTTCTCGTCAACGGGGAACGCATCTCGACAGGTGCTGATGTCGTCGTGTTCCAGGGCGATGAGTTGACGTTTGGCGCGGGAAACACGTGGGTGGTGACCTTCGCGGGGCCTCCGGTCGCAGTCGCCTTGCAGTTGGGAGGGCGCGAACCGCGTGTAGCCCGTCGGGGTTTGCTGGTGATGGGGCCTGACGACAGCGCTGTCAGCATCTACCAGGACCATCGGTCGGGGTGGGTCGCGGAGCGTGGCAGTGTCGTCGAGAGGCTATGCGACGGACAAGTCATCACGGTGGAGGGCGAGGAGTGGGTCCTTCGCCTCCCGACAGGTCCACCCCACACCCACCGAGACGAGCAGCCTCCGCCATGCATCGACTCTGTGGGACTCACGCTGGCGGTGAGTCTGGACGAAGAGAGTGTGGAGGCGTGGGCGACGCATGCAGGACGACGCATCGACCTCGGCACGAGGAGTTTTCTGTACCTGATGGTGCCCTTGGCGGCTGTGCGAGCGGAGGACGCTGATGCGGGCCTTCCTCCGGCGGAGCAGGGTTGGGTTCAGGTGGAAGACCTCATGCAGATGATGCATGCCACCGAGAACAGCGTCAACGTGTCGATCCATCGGCTTCGACGCCTGTTCGCCGAACGAGGTATCGACGACGCCGCACGCATCATCGAGCGGCGTGCCTACCGGAGGCAGGTGCGGTTGGGGGCTGAGCGCGTTTCGGTGGTTCGTGACCGCTGATGGGCTCCTCCCAGCGGCGGCCGCTCTCGCGCGGCCACCTGCGGAACAAGCCCCGAGCAAGCGCTGAAGTCGGCCGATCTCGCAGGTCGTGATCCGTTCTCTGGTGCCTCGCGTATTGCGAGTCCAACCAGGAGAAGCTCATGAATCACCTACTCCGGGCAGCGCTGCTGACGGGGATGACCCTGCCGGCGACCGCGCTGGCTGCAGACCACGCCGAAGCGCCCAACACCCAGTACGACCCGGCGGCCGACATCGCCGACTACTACGTGTGGCACGAGGGCGGTCAGATCCAGGCCGTCCTGACCTACAACCCCTTCATGATTCCCGGAGACGACGCCGTCTATGACGCGGGGGTGGTGTACACACTCCACTTCGACGTCGACGGCGACGCGGTCTCCGACCACGACATCGACATCCGCTTCGGGCAGGCCAGCTCGGGCAACTGGGGCGTGCAGGTCAGCGATCTCCCCGGCGCCAGCGCGCCGGTACGCGGCCAGGTCGAGACCGTCATCGCTGCTCCGGGCGGACAGGTCTTCGCCGGCATGCGCGACGACCCCTTCTTCTTCAACCTCGCCGGCTTCCTGGACACGCTCGCTACGGGCACGCTGTCCTTCGACGGCACGGACGACGTCGCGGGGGTCAACGTCATGACCATCGCGATCCAGTTCGACGCCGGCTCCCTGCTCGGCACCGACACCGACTTCCAGAGCTGGGCGACCAGCGGCCGCCTGTAGGAGGACAAGATGCGTACGATCATGCTAATCGCTGTGTCCTCTTGGATGCTCACGGCTTGTGAAGGCCCGGCCGGTGCCGACGGCGCTGCTGGCGCACAGGGCCCCACCGGACCCGCTGGCGCCGACGGCTTGAACGGTGCGGATGGTGCCGACGGCGCGAACGGTGCCGACGGCGCCGACGGTTCGGCCGGTGTCACCGGACCCACCGGACCCACGGGTGCGGACGGCGCCGACGGTTCGGACGGTGCCGACGGATCGGATGGCGTCGATGGTTCGGATGGCGTCGATGGGGCCGACGGGGCCGACGGGGCCGACGGGGCCGATGGCATCAGCGATATCGACTGGGCCTTCGAGGAGGCCCCGGCCAGCGCGTTCACCCGCGTCGACCGGCAGGGCATGCCCGCCATCGCCACGGCGGTGATCGCCAGCAAGGACGCCTACAACGACTCCGACCCCGTGGACGACGTGGCGGGCGACTTCGTGGGCGAGATCACCGCCTCGGTGGACTTCCTCCACACTGCCCTCGACGACGACCTCACGGGCCTGGGCCTCGTGCCCTGCGCCACGGCCGACTGTGTCGCGGCTGCGGCCCCCCTGGTCGTACCGGACACGATCAAGGTCGACACCCTGGTCGCTTCGGGCTTCCCGAACGGTCGCCTGCTGGAGGACCCGGTCATCGACATCACCCTCGCGCTGGTGCTCCTCGACCTGGGCACCCACGACGTGAGCACGCTGATCGGCGTGAACCCGGTCGCGAACGACAAGCCCTTCATGGTGGCCTTCCCGTACGTGGCGAGCCCCCACCAGTAGTCGCCCCGTGCTTCGGCCTCGGGACGTGGCCCATGCCACCACCCCGAGGTCGTCGCCCGCCGGCACCGCCACGGACCGCCACCCACGTTCCTGCTGGGTGGCGTTGCTCTACCGGGGAATCAGGCCGACGCCGATCACGTCGATGACCTGCTCCACGAGCGCGTCGTCGGCGCCGAGGCCCATGACCTCCGCATGTCCGTCGACGTACATCCGCGCCAGCCCGTACACGAGGGCGCGGCACGCCAGCACCTGTGCCTGCACGTCGGAGCTGGACATGGTGCCCTGGGCCTGCCCGGCCTCTGCCTCACCCTCGGTGACCCCCTGCACGCGCTCGAGGTATCGGTCCATCTCGGGGGAGACGCCCACCGCCATCCAGGGGGCGTGGTGCATGACGAGGAACATCGCCGGGTCGGCCCTCGCGAAGCGGACGAACTGCACCCCCTGGGCCCGTAGTCGGAGCAGGGCATCGTCGCCGACCTCGGCCATCGCCTCCTGGATCTCGGCCCACAGGCGCTCGTGGCCGGAGGCTGCCACGGCGCTCATCAGCTCGTCGCGATCCCGAAAGTGACGGTAGGGAGCTGCATTCGAGACCCCGGCCTCTCGGGCGGCGGCGCGCATGGACACGCCGTCGAGCCCGTCGCGCCCCAGCAGTCCCACTGCGGCTTCGATCAACGCCCGGCGCAGGTCCCCGTGGTGGTAGCGCCCGTCTGCCATGGCCATCTCTAGCCCGTCGCCGTTGCATCCCAAAGTTACCGCTGATAACAATGTGGTCACTGGTAACTCTGGAGGTGCCATGACGATTCCCTCTGCCGCCGGGCTGCTCGGCAACCTGGTTCCCCATCGCTTCACGCCCGCCGCGGTCGAAGGGCAGCTTCCGGCCTGGGTGAACGGCACGGTGTTCCGCAACGGGCCCGGCCTCCAGGAGCGCTTCGGTCGCCGCTACGATCACCTCTTCGAAGGAGACGGGGCGGTGGCGGCGCTGCGCCTGGCGGAGGGTCGGGCGTGGTCCGCCCACCAGCTGGTGCGCAGCGAGGGATTCGTCGCGGAAGAGGCCGCCGGGCGGCACCTCGGGAGCCTCGCGGCTCCCTGGCCCGTGCGTCTGTACCAGCTGCACTTCGGCACCCTGAAGAACACGGCGAACACCTCGGTGCTCTCCTGGCAGGGGCGGCTCTTCGCGCTGATGGAGGGGGCGAGGCCGGTGGAGCTCGATCCGGTCGACCTGTCCACGGTGGGGGAGACCGACCTGGGCACCATCGACGGTACGTTCTCGGCCCATCCCCATCGGGTGGCGTCCCGTCGCACCACCTACAACTTCGGGCTTCGCTACGGTCGGACGACCCACCTCGATGTGTACGGGCTGCCGGACGAGGGCGCGCCCCGGAAGCTGACGTCCCTGCCGCTTCCCCACCCGGTGATGCTCCACGACTTCGCGGTGTCCGAGGGGCACCTCGTCTTCTTCGTCGCCCCCCTGCGGGTGGTGCCCTGGCGCATGATGCTGGCCCTGCGCCCGTTCCATCGGAACTTCGCGTGGCACGGCGAGGCGGGCTCCGAGGTCATCGTGGTCCCCATCGACGCGCCGGAGGACGTCGTGCGCTTCGAGGTGCCGGCGTTCTTCCAGTGGCACTTCGGCAACGCCTTCGACGACGGAGGCGACGTGGTGGTGGACCTCGTGCGCTACGCCGACGCAGCCTCCTTCCCGGAGATGGCCGACATGGAGGAAGTGGCCTTCGACGCCGCGCACCTGGAGAGCGAGGGACGACTGTGTCGCATCCGCATCGATCTGGACGGGCGCCGCATCACCACGGAGCAACGCCTCGAGCTCCCGTGCGAGTTCCCGGTGGTCGACCCACGGCGGACGGGTCAGCCCGCCGCGACGACCTGGGTGCAGGTAGAGCGCTTCGAGGAGGGTCTGCTTCGCTTCGGGCTCGCCCGGGTCGGAAGGGGCGAGCCCGTGGTGCGCTGGTGGGAGCGGGGCGAACACGGAAGCGAGCCGGTGCTGCTCCCGGCGCCCGAGGGGGAGCGGGACCTCCTGGCGGCGGTGGTCTACGACGGTCACACCCAGCGGAGTCGCTGGGAGATCGTCGACGCGGACCGGCTCCACACGGTGGCCGTCGTGCCGCTCCAGCACGCCGTGCCCATCACCTTCCACGGCTGCTGGGCCGACGGCGGCTGACGTCCCCCACGCCGCCGACGACGCGGAACGTTCATTCCGATCCGTCCCGGAACGTTCATTCCGGTTCACGCCGGAACGTTCATTCCGGTGCGCGCGGACCGGGACGCGATACCGCAGGGGGGCCCCGAGCCCCCTGGATCCCCATGAGCCGCCCCGACCTCGACGCACCGCTTCCCCTCGCCGAGCGCATCCCCGAGCGGGGCTTCTCCAGCGATGGCGAGGCCCTCGACGCGCTGATGGGCTGGATCACCGAGCGGGGCATCGAGCCCTACGACCACCAGGAGGAGGCCTTCCTCGAGCTGTTCGACGACCGCCACGTCGTGCTCAAGACGCCCACGGGTTCAGGGAAGTCCCTGGTGGGGGTCGCGATGCACTTCCGGGCCTTCGCCAAGGCCCGCCGCTCGGTCTACACGGCCCCCATCAAGGCCCTGGTGAGCGAGAAGTTCTTTGAACTGTGTCGGATCTTCGGCGCCGAGTACGTGGGGCTGATGACCGGGGATGGATCGGTCAACCGGGACGCGCCGATCGTGTGCTGCACGGCCGAGGTCCTGGCCAACATGGCGCTCCGCGAGGGCACCAACACGCCGTTCCACGCAGTGGTGATGGACGAGTTCCACTTCTACGGGGACCGGGACCGGGGGATGGCGTGGCAGATCCCCCTGCTCACCATGGACCACGCCCGCTTCCTGCTGATGAGCGCCACCCTGGGGGATACCCGCGCCATCGAGGGGGCCATCGCGGAGCGCACGAAGGCAGAGGTGGCCGTCGTGGAGCGGATCGAGCGCCCCGTCCCGCTGACCTACACCTACTCGGAGCGAGCCCTGCACGAGGCGCTGGACGGGCTGATACGGGGCGGCAAGGCCCCCGTGTATGCGGTGCACTTCTCTCAGCGATCGGCCACGGAGCTCGCTCAGGCCCTGCTCTCCACCGACATCAGCTCACCGGAGGACAAGGATGCGCTGAAGGAGGCGGTCAAGAAGTTCCGCTTCGACTCCCCCTTCGGGCCGACGCTGCGCCGCATGGTCCTCCACGGGGTGGGGCTGCACCACGCCGGGCTCCTCCCCAAGTACCGCCTGCTGGTGGAGAAGCTGGCCCAGCAGGGGCTGTTCAAGGTGATCTGCGGCACCGACACGCTCGGGGTGGGGATCAACGTGCCGATCCGCACGGTGTTCTTCACGCAGCTGTGCAAGTTCGACGGGGAGAAGACCGACATCCTCTCGGTCCGTCACTTCCGACAGATCGCCGGGCGGGCGGGCCGGAAGGGCTTCGACGAGCACGGCTACGTCGTGGCCCAGGCACCGGACTGGGTGATCGAGAACGCCAAGCTGGAGCAGCTGGTGGCGTCGGGTCAGAAGAAGCGGAGCAAGGTCAAGAAGAAGCAGGCTCCCACGAAGGGCTACAAGCACTGGGACGAGGAGACCTTCGAGAAGCTCCAGGAGGCGCCGCCGGAGGACCTGGAGTCCCGCTTCCACGTGGACCACGGCCTGGTGCTGTCGCTGCTCCAGAAGGCCCGCGACACGGGGGAGGACCCCATCGCGAGCCTGTCGGAGCTGATCGATCGCGCCCACGTGGGGCAGCGGAAGGGAGAGGCCCTGGTGCAGGAGGCGGAGCAGCGGATGGCCGCCCTCGAGGTGGCCGGTGTCGTGAAGGAGGAGACGGCGGAGGACGGGGCGACCACCTGGGTCCTCGACGAGGAGCTCCAAGACGACTTCACCCTGCACCACGGCCTGTCGTTGTTCCTCCTCCACGCACTGGAGAAGCTGGACCCCACCTCGGTGGACTACCCCTACGACGTGATCACGCTCGTGGAGAGCATCCTGGAGCACCCCAAGCCGGTGCTCTACGCCCAGGTGAACCGCGCCAAGGGGGAGCTGGTGGGGCAGCTCAAGGCCGACGGCGTGCCCTACGAGGAGCGCATGGAGGCCCTGGAGGAGGTCACCTGGCCCAAGCCTCGGGCGGAGTGGATCTACGAGACCTTCAACGAGTGGGCGGCGGCGCGCCCGTGGATCCCGGAGGACCCCATCCGCCCCAAGTCGGTGGTGCGGGAGATGTTCGAGACCCAGGCGGTGTTCTCCACCTACGTGAAGGGGCTGCGGCTCGAGCGCATCGAGGGCGTCGTCCTCCGCTACGTGCACCAGGTGTACCGGACGCTCACCCAGAACGTGCCGGTGGAGGCCCGAACCCCGGAGGTGGACGACGCCATCGGGTATCTGTGGGCCTTGCTGGCCCGGGTCGACGACAGTCTGCTCACCGAGTGGGAGGTGATGCTGGATGGTCAGGATCTGGACGCCGTGCCGGCCGCCCCGACCGACATCAGTCAGGACGCCAAGACCTTCCGCGCACGGATCCGGGCCGAGCTCCACGCGCTGGTCCATGCGCTGTGCAGCGGCGACCCGGAGGAGGCGGCGGGCTCCGTGCACGAATCCAGCACGGTCGGCGCCGAAGACTATGCGGCATGGCTCAAGGAGGCCGATGAAGACGGGGTTTCCTTTGTGTGGGACGGCCGTGTCCGCCAGGGCTGGATGACGACGGTGCAGGACGACGGGCCGCACCGCTGGCGGGTGGCCCAGCGCCTGATCACGTCCGAGGACGACCTCGATGCCTACGGGCAGGAGACCGTGTCGGAAGAGGAGCGCTCCGTGTGGAGTGTGGAGGGCGTCGTCGATCTGAGCGAGGACACGAACCCCCATGGGCCGATCGTCCGGGTGGAGCGACTGTCGCGGGTGTGATGAGGGCTGTCAGCTGGTCGCTGGCCGCTGTCCGCTGTGGGTGTGGTTCAGCCACTGATCACCCGCGTGACCTGGCTCTTGGTCTGGGGACTCGGCCGAAGCGGCGAGAAGGACGCTTCACCGCGGAGACGCGGAGACGCGGAGGACGACGCGGAGAGGCCCCCAGCGTCGCTCTCCGTCGGAGGCATCCCCTCCTCTGCGACAGGGAGAGGGAGCATGCCGCTTCGTTGCGACACACATTCAGGCAGGCGCTGATGGGGGTAGGACGACCGAGGGCGAGCATCTCACTCCTGTGCGACCAAGTGCGGAGGCATCCCCTCTCGTTGCGACAACTCCAGGCCTCGGGGCAGGTTGTGTCGTGGAAAAGGTTGCTTTGCTCATGCGGCGCACACGCCCACTCCCCCGATCTGTCGCAACGAAGGGGGATGGTCCGTCACGCTGTCGCAGAATGGCGAGATGCATCCCGCCACGCCGCGATCCACACCCTCCGCTGTCCGCTGTCCGCTGTCCGCTCTCTCGGGCGCTACCGCCAGCCCACGGTCACCACCTCCGACCGTTGTGGAACTCGCCGTGGCAGCTGCCGGTGCAGGTGGCGCCGTTCCAGGTGACCGGCGGGTCGACCTGCACGCTGCCGTCGACGTGGACGGTGGGGTCGACGATGGCATCGGCGCCGTTCACGGTGCCGGGGTGGCACTCGACGCAGTTGATGTCTTCATCGAGGTGCTCCTCGTGTTCGCCGGACATCTCGTCCCAGCGACCTCGGTTTCCGGGACCAGGGTGGCAGCTGCCGCAGTCCCGCGGCCCGTCGTCGTGGGACTGGGTGCCGTCGGCGCGGCCGGTGCCGTGGCATGTCAAGCGCCACGGGGATGGGACCACCCTCGCGCCACGAACTAGGGACCACCCTCCGAGCATGAGCTGACGCCGGTCGTCGAAGCGGTGGTAGGCCTCGGGTGGCG
>Ga0213839_1001470_pt1 | contig 15077 bp, 13 predicted proteins | sample SWPATP21_FD_160075 | JGI IMG/M metagenome (GOLD analysis project Ga0213839, IMG submission 160075) | Coastal seawater microbial communities from Marineland, Florida, United States - SWPA TP2 #1 | ecosystem: Environmental > Aquatic > Marine > Coastal | place: USA: Florida | collected 2016-08-14 | reverse complement strand
ACGGACGGTGGAAAAACTGCTGCGGATTTTGCCGGCACACGAAAGAGAGGCGATCTTCGACTTCCTGGCCAATGAAGAAGCGTTGCAGTTGCAACGCAAGCTGAACTGGCCGGACGAATCGGTCGGCGCCCACATGCACTCAGATGTGCTGACCTTATCCGTGACCCAAAGTCTCAGCGAAGCGAAACAGGTACTCTATGAGGCCTGGGATACACCGCACCATCACCTCAATAATATGTATGTGGTGAACGAGTACGGTCAGCTTGTTGGTGAAATCAGCCTGAAAATGCTGCTGGTTGCGTCGGCAGATCAAACCCTGAGCGACATCATGCAGCCCAAAGGCGAGGTGCTGGATGTCTCTCTGGATCAGGAGCAGGCATCACGCCGCTTACTGGATCTGGATGTTACGGTGTTACCGGTCGAGCACAATGGTTTGCTGGTTGGTTTCTTCTTCCTGGATGACGCGGTTGATATCCTGGAAAAGGAAACCACAGAAGATGCGGCGATGCAGGGGGGGTCAATGCCGCTGGATGCCAGCTATCTGCAAACCTCTCCTTGGAACTTGTGGAAAAAACGCATTGGCTGGTTGTTGGCGCTGTTTCTGGCCGAAGCTTACACCGGTACGGTATTGAGAGCGTTTGAAGAGCAACTGGAAGCGGCCATCGCGCTGGCATTCTTTATTCCGTTGTTGATTGGGACCGGAGGTAACAGTGGCACACAGATCACCACCACTATTATCCGGGCAATGGCCGTGGGCGAAGTAAGTTTGAAAAACCTCGGTTCGGTGCTGAGCAAAGAGCTGACCACCGGGGTGATGATTGCGCTTGCCATGGCTGGTGCGGCTTGGGTGCGAGCTTGGAGTTTGGGGGTCGGTGTTGAGGTCGGGCTGGTGGTGACACTGACCATTCTGGCCATCGTACTGTGGAGCGCATTTGTATCGTCCATCATTCCGATGGTACTGCGCCGCTTAAGTATTGACCCGGCGGTGGTTTCTGCGCCGTTTATTGCCACGCTGGTCGATGGCACGGGCCTGGTGATTTACTTCGAAATCGCTAAGTTGATCTTGCCTGAACTGGCATAAAGACAAAGCCTCCGTAAGGAGGCTTTTTTATTTTCGGCGATGTCAGTTATCCTGCGATGCCGCCTTGCGTCAGCTTGGCCGGGTCGAGCAGGCGTTCGAGTGTCGCCCGGTCGAGATCGGTTTGCTCTTCAGCAACGTCAATGATCGGCCGTCCCTGCTGGTACGCCAGTTTGGCGATCTCAGCCGCTTTCAGATAACCAATCACCGGGTTCAGTGCGGTCACCAGAATGGGGTTGCGTGCCAGGGCGGTGTTCAGGTTGTCACGACGCACTGTAAAGGTGGCGATGGCTTTATCAGCCAGCGCAACAGCGCTGTTACTCAACAGCTCGATGCTTTCCAGCACGTTATGCGCGATCACAGGGAGCATGACATTGAGTTGGAAGTTACCGGCTTGCCCCGCGATGGTAATGGTGGTGTCGTTGCCGATCACTTGGGCTGCGGCCATGGCTGCGGCTTCTGGGATAACCGGGTTCACTTTGCCGGGCATGATGGAGGAACCCGGTTGCAGGCCTTGCAGCTCAATTTCACCCAGTCCGGCTAACGGGCCCGAATTCATCCAGCGCAGGTCGTTGGCGATTTTCATGATCGCGACAGCGGCGGTTTTTAACTGGCCGGATAATGCAACGATGGCATCCTGACTGCTGAGGTTAAAAAAGAAGTCGTCGCTGGCGGCAAAACGGACATGTGTGTCTTGGGTCAGATTATCGGCAAACGCGCGTGCAAAACGTGGATCCGCATTGATGCCGGTTCCAACGGCTGTTCCGCCCTGTGCCAGCTGTTTGACCGATGTCAGCGCACTTTCGATGGCGGATTTTGCGTGGCGGATTTGTTGTTGCCATCCGCCTAATTCTTGTTCGAAAGTGACTGGCATGGCGTCCATTAAGTGGGTGCGACCGGTTTTCACCACGTCCGCCAGTTCGGCTTTTTTCTTTTCCAGTACGTCAATAAGGTGTTCCAGTGCCGGAAGCAGCTGTTTTTCAGTCAGCAGTGCGCTGCTGACCTGAATAGCGGTCGGTATCACATCGTTGCTGCTTTGGCCCATGTTAACGTGGTCATTGGGGCTGACATCACCGCCGAGCTGGGCACTGGCTAATGTGGCGATCACTTCATTGGCATTCATGTTCGAACTGGTGCCTGAGCCCGTCTGGAACACATCAATCGGAAAATGCTCGAGATGCCGGCCGTCAATGACCTGCTGAGCCGCGTCTGCGATCGCATTGGCGATGTCACCTTCGAGCAAACCGAGCTGCGCATTGGTCAGGGCTGCGGTTTGTTTGATTTGAGCCAGTGCCTGAATAAAAGCAACGGGCATGGTGTGGTGGCTGAATTGAAAATTGTCGACTGCGCGCTGGGTCTGAGCCTGGTAGAGAGCATCCTTTGGGACGTTCACATCGCCCATACTGTCTTTTTCAATCCGATATTGTTGAGTCATGGTGTATTCCTTTTCGGCTACAAAGGCGTATTCAAACGCTGTAATTCTTGTTTTAAGGATAGGAACTTTATGTCGCCATCGGAGATATGATCGTAAAAACGTTTCAGACACAGCAATGGCGTATGTACGGCATCCAGACAGATCTGGCGAAAGACGCGCGAGCGAGTCGTATCGTCAATACCGTCTAATAGATGAAAGTACACCTGACGCAGAAACAGCTCACACAACAGTGGATTCTGATGTTCCGTCCCGTATTCATAATAAGAAGTCAGTAAGAGCCCACAATGGACATAATTGCAGATAATATCAGGCTCGAAACCGCACGCGGTATAAGGATCCAGAAAACGATCCTGAGCTTGATAAAAGGCGCGATAGAGGGCTTGTTGTTGTTCCATAGGGCTCTCACTATTTTGTTAATGATAATTATTATCATTAAATGCGAGATGAAGCAACCTTAACACACACCCATTACTGCCAACCCCAGTGGTAACAATGATAATTTAAATTAACGATAGAACTTGCGAATAGATGAATCATATTTAATTTAGTATTCAGTCTGGTTGTTTGTTGTTTGCGAACACGATCTCTATTCTCAGTCATTATTGGCGCTGCTGCGCTTGATAGAGAGAGCGAATTAATGAACCTGACCCTGGACTATCTTTCACTCGCGATTTTGTTTGTTGTGCTGTTGATCTTTGTTTATGGCCTGATCGTGTTGCATGACATTCCTTATGAAATGGCGAAAAAACGCAATCATCCGCATCAGGAAGCGATTCACGTTGCAGGCTGGATCAGCCTGTTTTTTCTGCATGTGATTTGGCCGTTTCTGTGGATATGGGCCGTATTGTATGACCCGGACACTAAGCGCTGGCGTGGTATGCAGACGGAGGTGACTCAGGAGCAGTACGATCAACTGCTGGCGCGCATTGAACAGTTGGAACAACACAACGAGGTGAAGTGATGGAAACGTTGATTATTCTGAGTTACATCGCACTATGTGTGGTGGTGTTTAAAGTGTTCCGTGTGCCAAAAAACAAATGGACACTGACCACCGCCAGCGTGATTGGCATGTTTCTGGTCGGATGGATTTTTCTGTACATGGCGATGTATCAGCCCGTTTCGCGCATGGCCCGGGTGTACAGCGTGACCACACCAATCACGTCGCGAGTCGAAGGGTTGATCACCCAGGTCTACATCAAGGGAAACGAAGCGCTGAAAGCCGGTGACCCTCTGTATCAAATTGATCCGGCGCCATTTCAAGATAAGGTTGAGCGAATCGAGAGCGATATCCAGCGCACCGATGCGGCCATTGCGTTTTATCAGTCAGAGCTGGATCGCTACAAAAACCTAGGCCGAAAAGGCTTCTCGTCACAGGAGAGTATTGACACGGTTGAATCCAACTTATTGGCTCAACAGGCGCAAAAGTCGCAGTATCAGGCACAATTGTCGCTGGCAAAATTCAACCTGGATGCAACGACAGTGCGTGCACCAACGGATGGGTACGTCAGCCAGATGGCGTTGCGCCCGGGAATGAAGAGTCGAATGGTGCCGTTTCAGGGCAATATGACGTTTGTTCATCAAGAAGACAAACAGATATTTGCGGCTTTTAAGCAGTCACCGGCGCGCTACATCAAAGTGGGGTATCCCGCGGAAGTGACGTTCAACACCATTCCCGGCCATGCGTACAAAGCGCATGTTGTGCAAGTGAACGACATCATGGCACAGGGATCATTCCAACCCTCAGGTAAGTTGCAATATCCGGAACGCATCCCGGCGAATGGACGTCTACTGGTCAAGGTCGAACTCGACGAGCCGGCGTTATTGCAGGGCATGCCTGTACCTGCCGGAGCTGACGCCCACGTTGCTGTGTATTCACCAAAGTGGGAGATGTTCAGCATCGTACGCAAAGTGATACTACGAATGCAAAGTTGGCAGAATTGGGTATTTGAAGGTTAAATCCTCACTCAGCGAGAATGAGTAAAAGGGCGGATTCAGTGGCAAGGAAATTGTGCACTGAATCCGCTTTTTTGTGCCTGCTTTTTTTAGGCGGAGGGCGAAAAAGATAGTATCCTCTGCTGTGCAACAACAGGCTTATTAGGTCTCACTCATCGGTTTCACGGAGGAAGCATGAGTCACAACCACTGGGAGCAGTTTTCCCGGAACTTTGAAGCAAAAAATAACTACGTAGTGGGCGAAGACAATGTCCGCAGGATCAAGCAACGTTTATCTGCGATCAGCTCGGTTGGAAAACTGTTGGAATTGGGTTGTGGCAACGGCACTTACACGGAGTGTTTTGTCGATCAGGCCACGTCAGTGACCGCAACGGATTTGTCGGATGCCATGTTGGCGGTGACTGCGCAGCGCTTTGAGAATGAACCTAAGGTCCACGTCGAAAAAGCCAACTGTTTTTTCCTGCCTTACAAAGATGACACCTTCGATACCGTATTTATGGCCAATCTGCTGCATGTGATTCCCAATCAGGAGCGGGCGCTGATGGAAGTCCGTCGCGTGCTGAAACCGGCTGGTCGCTTGTACATTCTCAGCTATACGCAACATGAAATGAGCCTCTGGGAGCGTTGCAAACTGCGTTTTCGTTATACGCTTGCTTATCGAACTAAGCCCCGTCATGCGATTGTTCTTACCCCCTCTCTGACAGAATCGTTTTGCCGCGCAGCCGGTTTTAATGAGGTTCAATGCCAGATGTTAGGCAGCAAGGTGAAAGCGGTATTTGCTCAGGTAGTGACAACATAATCATTTAATAATCAATAAGATGAATTGACTTTTTCGCAAAGGCGAGCACAATGTGAACCGTTTTTTAAACCACGAAATGCTGACAAGAGGACACCCAATGGATCGTAATCTCATCCGGCAACTGCAAAGCCAGAGTTCCTGGCGATTGTTTTTTCTCGCGCTGGTGACTCTGGGGATCTACACCGCGTACTATGCGAAGAGTCAAAGCGAGAAAATTAACGCCCTGCCACACGGTATGACGCCGATTAATCAAGGTTTCATGGAGACGGTATTCGGTCTGGCCTGCATCGGTATGATGACGCGGGTACTGTCGATACTGCTCTACGACAATCTGATGTTGTCTCTTGTCGACAACCTGATTGGGTTGTCAGTATCGATTATGCTGCTGATTTGGGGCTTTAAGGCGCGTAACCGGGTGAACGCGGCGCTTGGGTTTGAGCCGGGTTCAGCACGGGCTTTCAGTGCGTTGTTTACGGTGTTGTTTACGCCCTTGTATTTCAACTATAAGGTGAACTGCCTGTGTGAAGAGCTGGACTCTGATGAGCAGAGCACGCAGACGCAGCTTGATGCCTAATAAAAAAGCGACGCGGATGCGTCGCTTTTTGTTGAACCCAGGTCAGCGATTATTGGTCGTTTAAGCGTGGCTCGACCAGATTAAAGCGATTTGGGATCTGATTATCGAGGACAGACATGAAGCGGTTAAGCAGTTGTTTGTCACCACTGAGCGTAATTTTGCCACTCTTGACGGCCTGTTCGGGGGTGACTTTGCCTCCCAGCACGCTAAACAGTGTCAGGTTATCCGAGCTGATTGTGCCGCTGCTGTCTTTTGGTTGGTAGTCTTTCGATGCGTTCATCACACCATTTTCGATTTCCACCCCATAGTTTTCACCGTTGAGTTTGAAATCAAACGCGATACGGCCTGCCTGAAGCGATTTTTCCGGCACAATGCGTGTTGCGAAGACCTGCATCATCAAATCCGATGGGATCGCTTTGATCACGTCCGGACCGGCGGTGTTGATTGGCTGTGGCAGCATTTGTTTATTGCGCAGCTCCTGGGCTGCGGTAAGGTACCAGTTACGCACCAGAGACGTTTCTTCCTGATACCCGAGTTGCTCAAAGGCATCCGCCATCAGATAGTTAGCATCGGTGTTGTCTTTGGTGTAAGCGACAATATTGTCCAGTAACTGAACCGTGAAGGCGTAGTCGCCTTTCTGGTATGAGTCGAGCGCTTTTTCGATCACCTTGCCCTCACCACCGAATGCAGCAACGTAACGCTGACCGGTTTCGGCGTCGGTATGGCGTGCCAGCTGCACAGGGTTGCCGTCGTACCAGCCGAGGTTATTGACATAAGTGGCGATCACGTTGTTTTCGAAATTGCCGTAGTAATCGCGGTTGTACCACTGTTTCATGATCGGATCGGCGATCTCAATGTGTTTGGCGATATCGCGCGGGCGATAACCATGGTTGGCCAGACGGGTGGTTTGATCATTGATGGCCTTGTAGAGATCACGCTGCCCTTTCATGTAGCTGACGACATCCTGATTACCCCAGGTAGGCCACGTGTGTGGTCCGAACAACACCTGAGCGTGCTCCTGCCAGTCGATGATCGCCTGGTTAATGTAGCTGGCCCACTTGCCAGCATCCCGCGTTTTAGCGCCACGTAGCGTGTAGATGTTGTGTTGCAACTGGTTGACATCTTCTGCCATAGAGATAGCGCCCCAAGCCGGGATTTCAAACACCATTTCAGCGGGTGCTTCGGAGTCCGGCGCCAAATGGAACTCAAACTTCAGACCATCAATGGTGACTTCCTGCTTATTGTGTGTGATTTCATGTACAGCGGTAGGCAGCCCGTTGTCGCCATTTGGCACCAGCGGCCCCAGTGCTGCGGTTGTGATGCCTTTATCGTTTTTCGGTAAGACGGCGCCGTATTGGTAAATGGAGCGACGGCTCATTATGTTCCCAAATAAGACGTTTTCACTGACCGCTTCTTTCACAAACCCTTGCGGTACGTAAATCGGAATACGCCCGGATTGGAAGTCTTGTTCGGTGGCGAGACCGGTTTGGATCACCCCTTCAATACCACCAAAATGATCGGTGTGCGAGTGGGAGAGAATGATCGCTTTGAGCGGACGGTTACCGCGATGTTTGGCATACAGCTCGTAAGCCACTTTCATCGTTTTTGGCGAGAATTCGACGTCATAGAGAATGATGCCGTTCGGGGTTTCAATAATGGTCAAGTTGGCCAGATCATTGCCGCGCACCTGATAAATTTTATCGGGCAAAACTTCATATAAGCCGCCGCGGTTGACTAACTGAGAATGGCGCCACAAGCTAGGGTTGACGGTCGCCGGAGCGGGTTTTCCCTGCACAAACTGCATGGCCGGAATATCGGCAACACCTTCAATCAGGCCGCCATTGGGCAACGGTGCAATGAAGCCACGGTCGGCTTGTTGAAACGCTTTTGTGTCGGTGAAATCGAGCTGCTGATAAACCTCGTCATTGGCCTTGGTGGTGAAGTCAGTGGCGTCTTTGGTTTGGGAAGTAAACTGGTAGCTGCTCAGCGGTGCAGCGTAAAGTGACGGCGAAATCAATAGCGCCAACGGCACAAGTGCCAGACGTTTGGTTGCAATGAAGCTCACGGGCATTACCTCTCTAACTGAGTAAGAGTGGCAGACAGCTCTGCCACGGACTAAGTTAGAGTAAGTGGCGCTAACTGATTGATCGATAGAGCAACCGTAAAAAGTGGATTAAATATAATTCATCTTTTATTTGGCATTTGATTTATTTTTATTGAACTTAATTTGGCAGTCAGCGTGGATGGATGCAGCCGAGAGCCAACATCAGTGAAACTGGGTAGAACAGGCATTCTGGTCGGGTTATTGCTTCCGACACCCATGTTCGTGTTGGGGCATGGGTATCTGCAATCGGAGAGAGTAGGGTGGCGTATTTGTTCACGCAGCGCGGACACACACATACCGGGTTCGGATCATCGAATGGTAAGAACCGTTATCGGCCGTGCTGCCAGATGAACAAGTACGCCAGAAAAGAACTAGGCGGTCAGGGTAAACAGTTGGAGACCGAGAATACCGCTGATTCCCATCACCACAATCAACGACGCTTTGAACACGGCCTTGGACCAGAATTCGTAGTTATCATAGTTGACCGGGCGGAAAGTCACGCGTAGCCAGTAAAGACAGACCAGCGCGGCCACGGCAAGAAATTCATATTCCGCCTGACCAAACAGAAACAGGGCCATCGCGACGACGCTGAACGCAACCACGTAGGCTTTCATGTGTTTCTGAGCTTTCATGATACCGGATTTGACCGGCAGTACCGGAATACCGGCTTCACGGTAGTCCTGGATCCTGAACATCGCAATCGCGTACGAGTGTGGCATTTGCCACAAACAGAACAAAGTGAACAACAGGATCGCTTCAATACCGATGTAGTTGGTGACCGCCAGATAGCCCACCAAAGGCGGAACCGCGCCGGAAATACTGCCAACCGCTGTACCGTATACTGAGGTGCGTTTGTACCACATGGTGTAAAAGAAAACGTAAAACACGTAGCCCAGCAGGACCACCACTGTCGACAGTGGGTTGACCTTAAGGTACAGCGTTGCGGTACCGGCCAGCAACAGTACCAGAGCGTACACAAATGCAGCATCGATACTGATTTTACCCTGAACCATTTCGCGGTTGCGGGTACGCGCCATTTTGAAATCAATGTCGCGGTCAAAAATATTGTTGACCACACAGCCGGAGGCTATCACCAGTGCAACCCCAACCATGGTCACTGCAAGCAGTGACCCGGTTGCTGGCTCTGATTTGGCTGCGAGGAAAAACCCCGCAGCCACAGAGATCAGGTTGCCGAAAATGATGCCTGGCTTGGTCAGTGAGACATAGCTTTTCAGCATATCAGACCTACAGCATCATATTTTCGTGCAGGTTCCACATGATCCATAGGGAACCTGCAATCAGTATCAGCACCACAATGGCACTGAACACCAGTGACACCATGTTCCATTGGCCTGCTTCGGTTTTTACTTCCATGTGCAGGAAGTAAGCGAAGTGAACCACGATCTGCACGATGGCACAGCCAAACAGCAATGCGTAGGTGGTCGCTTCCGGCAGAGTTTGCGTCCAGGCAAAGTAAAACGGGATCACGGTCAGGATCAGTGAAAAGATAAAACCTTTCACGTAATCGCGTGCACCGGTGTCTGCGTGTTGATTGCTCATTACATCACTCCTACCAGGTAAACAATGGTGAATACACAGATCCAGACGATGTCCAGGAAGTGCCAGAACAGGCTCAGACACTGGAATCGGGTTTCCATCATCTCATTCAGGCCTTTGGTGCTCAGCTGGTGGTAACACACCGCCAGCCAGATCAGACCAAACGACACGTGCAGACCGTGTGTACCGACCAGCGTGAAGAACGCAGACAAGAATGCACTGTTTTGCGGGCCAAAGCCTTCTTCAATCAGGTGATGGAACTCGTAAATCTCCATACCGATAAAGCCCAGGCCGAACAGGAAGGTCACGGCCAGCCACAGTTTCATCGATGAGAGATCTTTGCGTTTCATCGCAATCATCCCGAAACCGAATGTGATACTGCTCAGCAGCAGTAGCATGGTTTCGACGAATACGAATGGCAGTTCAAAGATTTCTTTACCGTCCGGGCCATTGGCGGTTGCGCCAGCCAGTACCGCATATGTTGCAAACAGGGTTGCAAACAAAATGCAGTCGCTCATCAGGTAAATCCAAAAACCAAACAGCTTGTTACCACCGGTATCATGGTGGTGATCATGAGCGTGAGTATTAGCGTGCATAGGTCACCTCCATATCGTCTTCGTCACCGTCAGTCTGAGGCGTTGCCTTACCAGCTTCAGCCAGTTTCGCGCGGCGCTGCGCTTCGACTTCTTTGATTTCTTCAACGGTAACGTAGTAATCCACGTCTTCGTTGTAACTGTGACGGATACAAGCGACGACGATGCCGACAAAGCTCGCGGCAGCCAGCCACCAGATGTACCAGATCATTGCGAAACCAAAGATCATGGCCCAAGCGGACACATACATACCCGTTGGCGTGTTCTTTGGCATGTGAATAGGCTCGTATTCGACTTCTTGCTCAGGTTTGAATTCACCACGTTGTTTCTGGTACCAGAATGCGTCGACTTCATCGCCTTTTGGCAGGTGAGCGAAGTTGTAGAACGGCGGCGGTGAGGACGTTGCCCATTCCAGAGTACGTGCATCCCACGGGTCACCCGTCAGATCCAGGTTCTGGTTGCGGTCACGAATACTGACGTAGATTTGCACGAACTGGCACAGTACGCCAAGTGCAATAACCGCTGTACCGGCAGCTGCAATCGCCAGCAGCGGGAAGAACTCAGGGTTCAGATCCTGGCTGATACGACGAGTCATACCCATAAAGCCCAGAGCGTAGAGCGGCAGGAAGGCCATACAGAAACCGATGATCCAGCAGTAGAACGCACGTTTGCCCCAAGATTCGTTCATCATGAAGCCTGTTGCTTTCGGGAACCAGTAAGTCAGTGCCGCGAAACAGCCAAATACCACACCACCAATGATTACGTTGTGGAAGTGAGCGATCAGGAAGACCGAGTTATGCAGAACGAAGTCGGCACCTGGTACCGCCATCAGTACGCCAGTCATACCCCCGATCGAGAAAGTGATCAGGAAGCCGACGGTCCACAGCATAGGAGTGGTGAACGTGATGCGGCCTTTGTACATGGTAAACAACCAGTTGAAGATCTTCACCCCGGTCGGGATTGAGATAATCATGGTGGCGATACCAAAGAAGGCATTCACGTTTGCGCCGGAGCCCATGGTGAAGAAGTGATGCAGCCATACAATGAAGGCCAGCACCGTAATCACGATGGTCGCCCACACCAGCGAGGTATAACCGAACAGCTTCTTACGCGCAAAGGTCGCGGTGACTTCGGAGAACACACCAAACACCGGCAGCACCAATATGTACACTTCCGGGTGACCCCACGCCCAAATCAGGTTGACATACATCATCATGTTGCCCCCCATGTCATTGGTGAAGAAGTGCATGCCCAGATAGCGATCCAAAGTCAGTAGCGCAATGGTTACGGTCAGAATTGGGAACGAGATGATGATCAGGATGTTGGCGCACAGGGAAGCCCAGGTGAACACCGGCATTTTCATCAGCGGCATAGACGGGGTACGCATACGCAATATAGTGACAAAGAAGTTCACACCCGTCAGCGTCGTGCCCACACCGGATATTTGCAATGCCCAGATCCAATAGTCGACTCCGACCCCGGGGCTGGCGTCAATACCAGACAAAGGAGGGTAGGCCAGCCAGCCAGTACGACCAAATTCGCCAATACCCAGTGACAGGTTTGTCAGAATCACACCAACCACAAACAGCCAGAAGCTCAGGTTATTCAGGTAAGGGAATGCCACATCACGCGCACCGATCTGCAGAGGGATCACGATGTTCATCAAACCGATAACCAGAGGCATCGCGACGAAGAAAATCATGATCACACCGTGGGCGGTGAAGATCTGGTCATAGTGGTGCTGAGGCAGGTAACCTGCTTCACCTGCTGATGAGAGCAGCTGCTGGCTTCGCATCATCACCGCATCGGCAAAGCCGCGCAGCAACATGATCATTGCAACTGCAATGTACATGAAACCAAGTTTTTTGTGGTCTACCGAGGTAAACCATTCATTCCAAAGGTATGCCCATTTGCCCGCTTTGGTAACGGCCGCAAGAACAGCAACGCCGACGATCGCGATAACGGCCAGCGTTATCATGATAATCGGCTCATGATATGGAATGGAATCGAGAGTTAATCTTCCAAACATAGGGTTATCCTTCATCTTCGACCAGACAAGCTTTGTCAAAGCTGGCGTTCATTGAACCCGGGTATTGGGTTACGACGTTGGTGAACAGCTCAGGCACTACTTTCGAGTAGTAAGTCACTGGCTCATCAATCGATGGTTTTGCCAGCGCTTTATAAGCGCTCAGATCGGCCAGGGTATCTGGGCTGGATTGAACTTTTTCTACCCATTTATCGAAGCTGGCGCGGTCTGCGGTCGCAGTCGCGGTGAACTTCATGTGCGAGAATCCTTCGCCGCTGTAGCTGGCTGCAATACCCTTGAAGTCACCTTCGTGGTTAGCAATCAGATGCAGGCGGGTCACCATGCCTGGCATGGCGTAGATCTGGCTGCCCAGACGCGGGATAAAGAACGAGTTCATGATGTTGTCAGAAGTGAGCTTGAACTCGACAGGTACATCTTTCGGGAACACGACATGGTTTAGAGTGGCGATGTGTTGTTCTGGGTAGATGAACAGCCATTTCCAGTCCATGGAGACCACTTCAATTGTCATTGGCTCAACATCGCTGGCCAAAGGTTTTGAAGGTTCCAATTCATGCGTTGAGTGCCAGGTGATAGTACCGAGGATCGCGATGATGATGATAGGAATCGTCCATACCACCAGCTCGATCTTGGTCGAGTGAGACCACTCCGGAGCATACTCTTCGTCAGTATTCGACGCGCGGTATTTGAAAGAAAAGTAGATGGTCATCAGGATGACGGGGATCACCACAATGAGCATCAACACCAGTGAGGTGATGATCAGTTCTTTCTCTTGTACACCAATAGCGCCTTTCGGATTTAGCAAAGCAGAATCGCATCCGGAGAGCAGGAGAATGGCAAAAGCCAACCCAGCCCTAGACAAGATGCTTTTGTATCTTGAGGCTTCCATTAACTAACTTTCTCAATGTTTATCCGGCGGACAGGGCGGGCCTGAGTCACCGGGTTTAGTCGTTTGAATGTATTATGTTGAGCAATAGCAACGAAGCACTTCAAAGTGCGCTATCCGTAAGAGAATGGCGGTCGTTAATAACCCTGCTTCTTATATGGATTAAATGTTACACTTTGAAATACAATGTTACATCCGGCGCATTATGAGGATTTACAAGGGGAAGCTCATTAGACGAATATGAAAACTTACCTTTCATATTTGGTGTGTTCTAGGCGCGTGGTTTTATAAATGATAAGGATTTTCACTTACGGTTATTGTTATATAACCTTATGATTTTATTTGCTTAGTATGCTGTCCGGTTACTGGGTGCGATAGTCGGTTATTCCGTACGGTGCTGCTGATAAGTTGCCCGTTATTGTTGTGCAAATTTGTGATCTTAGTCCCTTATTGTGAAATTGGTAAAATCACGTGTTTTGGCGAAAGCATTCGGTGCTTTTATACAAGGCTTGTTTGAGCCATTGATGGCCGGAATCGTTCTGTTGACTTTGGTGCCAGGTGATATAAATCGGCACTTTTTGCGTCTCAAACGGGACGGGAAGAATTTGCAACTGAGGAAACTGAGCAATGTGCCAGCGCGTGCTGACACACAACCAGTCGGTTTGTGCCGCCATCATCAGCGCGTTGGCGCTGGAGCTGGTGATATAGGCGACCTGGCGCTCCGGCTGTTTTTCCCGGGTCAGGGAGTCGAGCGCGTAGAGGTTGTCACGTTGGGTTTTCCACAAGAGGTGCTTTTCAGCGTAAAACTGCTCATGGCTAAGGCGGTCTTGAATGCGTGGATGCTGCCGACTGGCAGCAACAGCCAGATCGATGCGAAACAGCAGTTGATTATGATAGCCGTGATCTTCAAAAGGTATGGTCGCCAGGATCAGATCCACTTTGCGTTTGCGCAGTTCTTTTTGGCGATCCTGCTCATTCAGCCGTTCAACGTCGGCGTGAATCGTGATGTTAGGCGCATGCAGAGACTGGTACGCTGACAACGCCGGCAGAACCATCACGTCAATGTCCTGATGGCTGGAAATGCGGAATGTCCGTTCGCTGGTTAATGGATCGAACAAGGTGCGCGAGCTGCCACCATTGAGTAAAACGCTGAGCGGAGCTTCGATTTCGGCGTGCAGTTCAATGGCAAAGTTGGTCGGGGTAATACCACGTCCCTGGCGGATGAACAGGGGATCCTGATACAGTTCACGTAGACGATTCAGTGCGTGACTGACCGCAGGCGGAGTGACGCCTGTGAGCTCAGCGGCTTCGTTGACGCTGCGGGTTTTCATCACCGCATCGAAAGTTTTGAATAAGTTCAGATCCATTATGGGTTTCCATCAGGCCATCCTTAGCCTGAGATTAGACATAAACCGTATGATTTACAATATGTTATGTCGTTGCATATTGGCGCTGAAGGTGTGCCAGCACGTCATTCAGCGAATCATTAATCTGGTGGCCGAAGGCTCGTACTTCCGCACATGGCTGAACCAAATCGGGGATCTGAAAGGTGGTCATATTGGCCGCAACTGCCGAGCGCACGCCATTATTTGAATCTTCAAAGGCCAGGCACGCTTGCGGCTGAACGCCAAGACGGCCAGCAGCCAACAGATAAATTTCAGGATCCGGCTTACCGCGCTGCACCTCACATCCGGTTGTGAGATTATCGAAATAGTGATCCAATCCGGCCAGTTTGAGTTTTATCTGAGCGATCTCTTTTTGCGTTGAGGTTGCCACGGCGGTCGGAATACCTTGCGCTTTCAACCAGGTGAGTAACTCTACCACACCATCTTTGACCGGGATCGCCTGATGTTTGACCACCGCATCGTAACGCTTGCGCCATTCTGCGTGTAGCGTTGGGTAGTCCAGATCCGGGCCGTATCCCTGACGAATGGTTTCTTCAATCCCGGCCGCGTTACGACCGATGATACCCAGATAAATGTCTTTCAGAAACGGAACACCCAGTGCCTCACAGGCTTCCTGGAAAATACGCATACACACTCGCTCTGTGTCGAG
>Ga0213839_1001467_pt1 | contig 15080 bp, 12 predicted proteins | sample SWPATP21_FD_160075 | JGI IMG/M metagenome (GOLD analysis project Ga0213839, IMG submission 160075) | Coastal seawater microbial communities from Marineland, Florida, United States - SWPA TP2 #1 | ecosystem: Environmental > Aquatic > Marine > Coastal | place: USA: Florida | collected 2016-08-14 | reverse complement strand
CCGACAGATGCCCGGAGGCGCCAAGGCCGCCTCCGTCGCCGCTGTCCGCGGGGTGGCTGCCGGCTACTCCGCGAACGAGTCCGCCCAGCGCTCAGTGTGTCGGTAGGTCCTTTCTCCTGCCGTCAACACCCACTGCCACCCATCCCCCGTCATCGTGAGGTCGAACGTCATCTCAGGCGTGCCGATGGCCGACTCGATGCTCTTGCAGTTCACCGACGAGAACACCGTCCTGTCGTTGGTCGCCCCGGCCACGGCGCCGAGCAGCGCCCCAATCATCAGTAGCAACGCCGGAGGGTGGAGTGTCGCTGAAACAGGGCATGCCGCCTCGTCCAAAGGCCCTGGCGCTGGTTCGGCCGCATCAAAGTCGCGGCGAGGTGACCCTCGACGCTTGCCCCCCCTGTTCCACCGGCTCCGTCCTGGTGACTGCCGCCAGTTCCAGCACATCGCTCACCACCTTCCCGAACTCCTCGGAGCCGAAGTACTTCGTATGACCAGCCGCTACCTCAATGGGGAAATCGTCCACTCCCAAGGCCTTGCGCCCAGGCCACAGCTCCCTTCCAACGTAGTCCATCGGGAAGTACCGGTTGGTCCAACCCTGCAGGTCCGACGTACGCCCCATCGACGTCACGAGCCCATCCGCCAGATTTGGGGCGAGCCGCTCGTAGACCCAGTGAAGCGGGCTCCCGCAGGTGATGAGCCGCACACGGTCGCGGCGACTCACCCCTTCCCTCGCCTCGGTGGTCTTGTCGCCAGCTTCGCTGGGGGTGCCACCGAACAAGGCGAGGACCGCGAGCATCGTGCCCTGGGAGTGGGCCACCACCACGACTGGCCCCCCGTTCGCGTCCTCCAGCGCGCGCAGGATCACCGACCGCACCCGACCCACGACCCTGTCGAGGTGCTTGCTCTGGGAGGGATCTAGCCAGCGCACCGAGTCCTGGACGAGGTCCGCGACGGTACCCACTGATGTGGTACCGGTCAGTGCTGCGCCAACGGCGGTGGAGCTCAACAGCCCAAGCCAGATGGGCAGCGGCGTGTCGTAGGCCACCCAGTCCCCCACATTGGGCAAGGAGAGCAGCGACCACCACTTGGCCTTGTCGGCGACGTGCAGGAACGCCGCAACAGAAGCCCCCGAACTCGCCAGTGTGGCACCGACTGTCGGCGACATCGAACGTTCTAGCTCGAGCCACGCTTGGTGGACGTGCAAAGCCCCCTCCGGAGTCCCCCAACCAGAATCGTCGAGTGCACCCGGAACCGCGGCGGCCACCGGCAACGCGAGGAAGCCAAGGACTGCGAACCCAAAGAGCAGCGTGCTGGCAAGGTCGGTGCCGCCGAGCGGCGTGTCGCTCCAGGTGTGCGGGTCTTGCCCCTTCGGCCGGCACGCACCGGGGGCTCGCGGCTTCGCGCACTTCCCGTAGAGCAGCACACCATGCATGCCTTCGGGTGCGGCCTCGCCGTCATCCACAGGGATCGCGAGAACCCGGTAGTGCTCGACGTCCTGGCCAGCTACACGGGCGACTTCGTAGCGGCTGGCGAACCCTTCGGCCTCGGGCGCCAGAGTGGCGCTGGCGAACACGAGCGCCAGGTAGGCCAGGCACCAGCCTGCCATGCACGGGATGACGGCGAACGCAATCGCGTGTCGACGTTTGGACGCCATGGCCCCGGCGAACGACACGCCCCCTACGGTCGCCGCGCCCAGCAGGACCACCACCAGTCCGGTACGCGAGGCGGCATGCAACGCGAGCAGCCACACCATGCCGCCAACGACAACCCCAACAACGGCTCCCAGACCGCCGGGGCGGAGCCCACCGAAGACAAGGATGCCCACCAGGAGAGGAATAGGAACGAAGATCCAACACAGGTCCATCCCCGTCTCGAGGACCTTCCACTGAAGATGGGAGAGTCGGTAGAGGACGACATCGAGCGGAGCGTCGTGGCGAGTCCCGTCCGCAGCGAGGCCGTCCATGGCGCCCGCCTTGGCCAACAGTGACCCCACGTGGTCCGGATGCCACGCCACATCCTCGGTCTCGGCCTTGCGGCCTGCGGTTGCTCCAGTCTCGGTCAGTGCGTCCATCGGCACGACGTCGAAGCGCGGGTCGGCGAAGACCGCACGGCTTTCGGCGTGGTCCGAACCGGCGTCGAGCAGCCCGACGCCGCTGGCCAGGCCCAGCACCAGGACCACGCCGCACGCCACGACGCCGGGCTTCAGCCACACTGGAGGAGCCTCTGCGCGCCACCACAGCCATGGTGCGAACTGAAGAGCGAGCCCGCTGGCTAGGCCAACCGAGAGGGCCGTCATCAATCCTCCCGCCAGGTAAACCGCGGCGTCACCGCTCGTGGCCGTGAGAATGCCATACACACTCAAACCAACCGCCATGGCGGCCACGGCGCACGTCGGTGCGCCATACCGGGAGCGCCAGAGGACGCCGAGCACCACCACCCCGGCCAGCGCGGGAAGCGCGGGCGCGCCGACGGCCTGCACCAACAGCGCGGGGATGAAGGCGACCAGCAAGGCTGGTACGAGCACGCACGCACCTACGACCCATGCGAGGAAGCACCTCCGTGCAAACGTGTCGAGCGCTCCCCGTTCGCCGGTGTCCACCGCGGCGAGGGCGTCCAGCTCGGCAAGGGCGAGGGCGGGTAAGCGCACGAACTGCCGCGCCAGAACCCAAAGTGTTCCGAAGCGCCCTCGCGGCTCGGGAGAGAGATCGCTCCAGTGGGCGTCGTAGTAGCGAACGCCGCCAGCCTCACACATATGGTAGGCCGTCTCGTCGATCATGACTTCCGATGCAGAGATCTCCACACCGCGGTCCGCAATGGAACGTGCCAGCACGTCGACCGTCTCCCCCGGCACCTGATCCGAGATGCCGTGCACGACCACCACGTGCCGCGCGGGCTCCATCGCTCGGTTCGCCGCCGCGCCCCCAGCTCCACCCGTCACTGGGTGCACCGTGCCACAGCGAGTCGTACCGGGGACGCAACGTCCGTCACCTCATGCTCTGGGCCCCCGGAGGCCCGCGGCCCCCACACCTGCAACTCCGTGGACTGAACCGTCCACACCATCCCGGGAGTCAGCTTCTGTCTGCAGTGGCGCGGTGAACCGGTACATGCATTCTGCCCTGCCACGCCGAGGTATGCGTCTCCATCACCGAGGTTGGCCACTGTGTGGCACCATGTTCCATGGATGCGTTGGTGCGCGAGCTCTGGGTGCCCCGCGCCTTTCGTCAGTACGATCAGCTGCATCTGGTCCGTACCGAGCAGCTGACGCCCCTTGCGCTGCAGGCGCTCTCGCTCTGCGTCCTCCTGGGCCCGCTCGAGGTATGACCGCCGCACCTCGTCCACCTCGGGTTCGAGGTCCGCGTGCTCGAGCACGAGGGCACGCCCCTCCGGGTCAGGGTAGTCCGCAAGCACCGACGCGAGGTGGTCCCATCGCCTCTGCGCTGCTTCCTTCTTCACCTCGGCCTCGAGTTCGGAGCCGTAGGTGGTAAGCCAGTCCTCGAGGCGCCCAGCGACATCCGCCGCTCGGGATGCCTCCACGAGCAGCGCCCGATCGGACGCAGCCCGACTCGAGTCGGTGGCGGCCACGACCAGGGCCGCGGCGAGGTCCTCCTGGTGGCTCAGCAGCGACGTGGTGGTATCGGCCACCGCACCGAGGAGCCCGATCCAGCCGACCAGTGCGGAGCCCAGGAACCCCACGACGGCACCAATCATGGCCGCCCTCACCTCGCTGTTCATACGTCCTCCTCCACGGCTACGGATGGCCACCCCCTCACGGAGCTGCCCCCACGACCACGCCATCCACATCGACGACCGGGTACTTCACGGGGATGTTTCGAGCCTGCACAGGCTGGTTGGCCTTCTGGAAGAACACCTCGAGGGTGATGTAGGCCTCCCGCCCATCGTCGCGCACGGTGTCCAGGATCAGCGGCGCGATGCAACCGGTCCACAGGACGCGACCGTTCGCCTCCTTCTTCGGCTGGCAGCCCACCAGGTTCGTATCACGTCCCGTGAGCCCCAGGGCCGAGGAAGCACCTCCATCGAGCGCGGTTCGAAAGAACGGCGTCGACCCTGCCGGCACGCGCTGCGAGCGCAGCGTGGCCACAGGAATGTCGACGGTTCGCGTCGCTCCGTTGATGGAATACGGCCCCCCCACGACATCGATGTCGAACGCGGGCTCGGTGGCAACGGGCTCCCGCGTCGCCATCACGAAGACTGACGGTGAGAGGTGGTTCCCGTTCGGGAGCCAGGCGTCGACCACCCTGCACTTGACGAGTGCCGCGTTGGCGGCGGCACCCGGCACATCCTTGGCGATGACGTTCCACGTTGTAGTGAGCCCACCGGGCCCCTTGGCCTCGGTCCCTGCCTGGACTCCGAACTTGGACCCATCCGCCGACGCCTCTGCCGCGCACGTGACGACCGGGTTGCGCACCTGGGGCTGTACCGCGAGCGAAAACGAGCCGACCTCGGCCCCAACTTCTCCCGCGACAGCGCGCAACCTGTCGGTCGACAGGTTGACCCGCGACGCCACGAGCGGATTGCGCGGTTCGATCTCCTCCACGATGAAGTACGGCACGCGCATGACCGAGCATCCGGCCGACTCGCTGGAGCCGCCGAACACCCCCGTGCTGCCCGCGGTGAGCTGGTCGCAGGTCGCCGCTCCTATCTCGGGGTCCGCTCCGCCGGCCTTCGCCTTGGACCACTCTGTCTTGATCTCCAGCACCCCCCGCTCCATCACAAACTGGGGGTCCCCGGGACAAAGCGATGATGCGGGCGTCAGTCCCAGCCCACACAGGTAGCTTGCAGCGTCGCGCACTTGCGGGGTCCACGCGACCCGTTCCTTTCGCGTCGAAGTCACCCGGAAGTACTGCTTCTTCTCCATACCGACGGTGCCGACGTCGAGGATGGCACTGAGCGCAGGTGGGAGCGTTGTCGGGAGCAGATTCACGATGGTCGCGCCGTCCACCGAGGCCCTCGATGCGCTGCGGCACTCGTCCGACGACTCGACGACGTCGGGCAAGCTGGAGTCGCCCGCCCAAGACGCACCTGTGGGCGTGCTGAGGGTGGTCTGCTTCAGGGTACCGGCGCCATCGACACTCAGGATACAGGGTTCGTTCGTCGAGCCGCAGCCTCCGAGTGCCTTGGACACTCGGACCTGTGGGCCCCGCAGGCTAGCCGTTGCCTTGGCCAGGTAGCCGGCGAAGGCCTCTGCATCACACCGCTCCGCAGCAAGAGCGGTGCTGAAGAATATAGCCAGAAACATCGTTACTGCCCTCCATGGTTGCGCCCTGTCCTTCAGCGCTCGCCGGCGCACACCCGACAGCCCCACTTCTCCAGTGGCTCGGTCGAGCCGCAGGAAGGTCTAGGTCGGCGCAGCTCCGCCGCAGCCGTCGCCGCAAGGGAATGACCCTCGAAGCATCGGTGTTGAGCGGTTCTTGCCTGTGCCTCCCCAACCTACCTGCCAGGGCGCGGCGGCGGCCGCACGAGCCACACAGACCGGTCACGGCTCGTGAACCTGTGGCCGCGAAACCCGCAACGGCCCCCCTCGCCACCAACGCACACCACACCATTGGTAGGCTGCACCTGAGGGGCCGTTCCCGGCGTGCCTCCCGCACCCGAGCCAGGAGCACCCTCCGTGTCGGTCTCCCCCAGCGTCTTCCCCTATGACGACCCCCGCCGCTACGTCCGTGACTGGCTCCAGCACCGCCCCCGCCTGAGCCAGCGCTGGCTCGCCCGCAAGGTCGAGTCCTCCCCCGCCCGCGTCTCCATGGTCCTGAACCAACAGCGCGCCCTCCCCCTCGACGTCGCCACCACCTGGGCCAAAGCGATGGGCCTCGAGGGCGAAGAAGCCAGCCACTTTGAGGCCATGGTCGCGGCCGAGAACGCCCCCACGGAGGCCCTCCGCGAGGAAGCCAAGCGCCAGGTCCGTGCCGGCCAGGACTTCGCCCGCGCCACCCCCCTCGACAGCGCCACCAACTGGCTGGGATCGTGGGTCCACCTCGCCCTTCTCGAGGCCGCTCGACACCCCTCATTCGACGGCCGCCCCGAGCCCCTCGCGGCGCGCCTCTGGCCTCCTGTCGACGTCGAGACCGTGGAGGCCGCCATCGCCGACCTCCTCGCCAGCGGTGTCCTCGTCCGCTCCGACTCAGGCTGGCGAACCGACGAGCGTCCCCTGCGGACCGCCCTCCGTGTCCGTGACCGGCCACTCGCAGAGGCGGTCGCCCACATGCACCACGAGCAGCTGGCCCACGCAAGCCAGGCCTTGGACGCCCTCCCAGGCCCCTCCCGGCACGTGGTGTCAGTGACAGTCGGCCTCGCGAAGGACCGCGTGCCCCACCTACTGGAGGCCGTCCGCACCGCCCCCCTCCACCTGGCCTCGCCCCACGCCGACGACCTGCCTGAGACCATCATGGAGATCGTCGTGGCCGCCTACCCCCGCACCGTGGACCCGGCGTGAGCGACGCGCTGTCCGAGCTGGAACTCTACCGGACCCTGCTGTCGCTGGGCTCCGATGACCGCCCAGACCACGTCCTGTCCGAGGTTCTCCGCCTGGCAGTTGCCGCCACGTCGGCCCGTCTCGGCTACGTCGCCATCGGCACCGACCCCGTCGCGCCGGCGTGGTGGAAGGCCCACGGCGACGACGACCCCGAAGCTCTGCGCGCCCGCGTCAGCCACACCATCCTGGCGACAGCCGCCGAGGAGGGCGAGGTGGTAGTCAGCCACGACGCCGGGCGGGACCCCCGCTTCCGCGACCAGGCCAGCGTGCGCCAGCACCGCATCGAGCAGGTGATTTGCGCCCCGGTTCGCGGAGGCGTGCTCTACCTCCAGGGGCGCGACGTGCCGCTGCCATTCGGCGCCCGAGAGCTCGACCTCGTGAAGCTCCTGGTGCGGCACTTGCCACCGTTGCTGCACGCCGTCGCCCAACGAGGCCGATGGCACCGTGACCCCACACAGCCCTACCGGGAGCGGCTGGAGGTCGACGGACTCCTGGGCCGCTCCGAGGCCATGGCCCGCGTCCTCGCGCGGGTGGAGCAAGTGGCGCCGCTTCCCGTGTCGGTGCTGGTGACTGGGCCCTCCGGCTCCGGGAAGACCGCCGTGGCCGAGGCCATCCACCGCAACTCGCCCCGGCGACACCGTGCCTTCGTCGCGGTCAACTGCGCATCGCTCCACCCCGACCGCTTGCACGCGGACCTCTACGGTGCTGCGCCCGGGGCCTACACCGGTCAGCGGGCAGCCCGCGAGGGACTCGTCGAGGCCGCGGAGGGCGGCACGCTCTTCCTGGATGAGGTCGGCGAACTGCCCATGGATGCCCAGGCACAGCTCCTCACCTTCCTCCAGGACCGGCAGTACCGCCGCATGGCCGAGACCCGACAGCGGCAGGCGGACGTCCGCGTGCTCGCCGCCAGCGCAGCCGCTCTGGACGACCCGAGCCGCTTCCGGGAAGACCTCTATTGGCGACTGGCCGCCGTGCGCTTGGAGATGCCGGCGCTGACGCAGCGAATCGACGACCTCCCGGAGCTCACCACGGCCCTGGTCGCGTCGCTGTCACGGGAGCTGGGCTGCCCGGCCCTTCCGGTGGGTCCCCACGCCATGGCCATGCTCGAAGTCGCTCCATGGCCCGGCAACGTGCGAGAGCTACGTCAGCGCCTGCTCTCCGCCCTGCTGTGGGCCCAGGCCGTGGGGGCGTCGAGTGTTGCGCCGGAACACCTCGACCTCGGCCCCACCACGCCCATTGCGCCCGAGAGCGACGACCTGCGGACCGCCGTGGACCACTTCAAGCGACGCCACGTGGAGCGGGTCCTGGAAGCCACCGACGGCAACCGGACGCGAGCCGCCGAAGCCCTCGGGGTCAACCGGACCTACCTGCACGACCTGCTCACGAAGTGGAAGGTGTCGGATTCTCCCGACACCTCTTGCTGACGCCGTCGGAAGAACCCGACACCTCGCGGTCACGCCAACTCCGCGAACCACCCTGGAAACAGAGCTATCCGCCAACCATACCTGTGGCACGCTCTCTGCGAAGGACCTCGTCGAACACCGACGAAGGAGGTCCACGTGTTCCTTTCCGCTATGCTCGCCCTCACCACGTCTGCCCACGCCTACATCTACCTCGGCACGCCCGAGCCCACCTTCCACCTCGAAGTGCCCAATGGCACCCTGCAGTACGCCGACGCCACCGTGACGTCGGTGCGCGTCCACAATTGTGGCGGGGGATACGACACCTTCCCCGTCAACGACGACGTCGACCTCGTTGCCGGCTTCAGCGTCGAGATCGACCCGGGAGATCTGTGCGGGATCTCGGTCCAGTGGGGAAGCGACGTCGACTTCAGCGGCGTGGGCTTCGATGCGACCTACGACGAGCCCTACACCTCGGTCACCCTCGATGGCTCGCCCAGTACGGTCACTGCAGGGCTGACCCCCTTCGAGGTCGTGTCCGGGACGATGCCCGGAATGCCTAGGCTGGTCGTGACCGTGGAGTGAACGCCGCCCGGCACCAGCGACCATGCTCTATTGGCGGGCGATGTTGAACTCAGCGACTACGTAGCCCAGTGTGTCGCACATGCTCTTGAACTCAGTTCCCGTGAGGGACGCTTCAGAGTGGTCGTATGTAAACTCAACATCGTCACATGTAATGCAATTCACCGGCAAGATCCGTGGACACGAGAAGGATCTGCCAGAGTCGTTGAGAGGGTGCCACAGCACGGCAACCGTGTTGGCCGAGGGCACTTTCTTGGCCACGACTACGTGACCGTCCACATCAGGGGGCGTCGCAGGAGCATTACCCAGGTTGAGCGTCAGAAAACTGATGCCGTAGCCCTCGTCTTCTCGTTCGTCACACCAGTCCTCCACATCGCCGTGGCTCTGCACGCTCCATAGGAAGCGACTGCCCCTGAAAGACGCGTCGCCGTTCAGCGAGCCGTGGTTCCATGGGTACATCTTGGAAAACGGGACATAGATCGGGTCGTTCACACCGGACGAGGACGTGATCAGACAGATCGATTCCTTCGCAGACGACTGCTTTGGTCGAGTCATTCGTCCACACACCTTGTTGCCGCAGTAGAGCTCGGTGGTTCCCACGTCGGTGTTGCCAACAAATTTCTGCAGGAGCGTGTGACCGATGGGCCACCCGAGCGCGCCCACCAGCATGAAACCGACCGCTCCCAGAGCGAAACGGCGACGGGACAGGCTGAGGTTCTTCGTCATACCAACACTCCAGTAAATAACGTGGGGCGCGGACCAATCCGTCCGCCCCTCATCAAGCACAAAATATCCTCTTCCCAAACGCCGGTGGGCCCTACGAGCTGCGTGCCGGCAGCCGAAAGGTAGTGCAGGATTGCGTGACAATGGTTGGCTAGATCCGCGCGTGGCTGTGCATCCAACGCCGCCCGCGTGAGGTCCTTCGCCGACGGGTGGTGACCTCTGGCGGCAATCATGGCTTCCACATGGATTGCCTCGGGCTGATGGCGCATCGCCTCGGCCAGCTCGAGGTCCGGCACCGTCGTTCCCCGCCGATGTAGAAGGGTTCTCCGTATACACTGCGCCCGTGCCACATAGCTCAGGTGGCCTACGGCGAGAGCGCGTTCCTCCGCCTGGACTGTCAACTCATACGAGCGGGTCCAGGCATCAGCGGAGTCGTCGAGCTGCAGACAGGCGGCCGCATTCAGCATCGACGACAATTGGCCAGCGAGCGTCGTCCGTCGCGCGAGGGCGTCGAGGTGCTCCTGGGCCGCACGCCGGTAGTCGCCACAGCGGTAGGCCGTGAGTCCCCGCCACGTGAGCACCCGTGCGCATACGGCATCACCCAATCCTCCGAGCGTGCGTCCCGCAGACGCCACCAACCGACGCTGTACGGCCACACCCATCCGCTGGCCTGCCATCACCATCAACCCGAACCGCTCGACCTCCACCTCCTCCCGAGGGTGCCCGTCCAATCCCTCCAGACGAGCCAGCCCGGAGGCAGGCCGCCCGCCGAGGATTTCGTCTCCGGCCCGCACCATCTGCACAAGTGTCGAATCTGCAGGCGGATGCCGCACCGCCGCCCTGCGGAGTCGCCCTACTGTCTCTTTCGTCCGTAGCGACAAGGCCGTCTTCAGACCCTGCAACCACAAATCGACAGCCGCAGGCTCCGCTCCCGCAACCTCCAGCAAAGACACAGCCCGCGCATAGGCACGCGCGGTGCGTCCCGCTTCATGCTCTTCCCTCACGACCACGGCAGCCTCCACCACCGCATCACCAAACTCCCCCAGGGTCGTCAGGTGCCGCAAACGCCCCGCCGCCCCAGGCTCCAACACTTCAACGACCTGTCGGTGGGCGGCGCGCCTGCGTTCGACCGACCACGCCCACACGCCCTGTCCGCCTCTCATCAGCTGGACTGCGCCATCGTGCATCACTACGCACTGCAGCTCCTGCAGCAGCTCACGCTCAAGGGCCGCCTCCCATGACGGAACCCCACGAAGGCGCGCAACCACCTCCGAGGTTGCCGCCGGCCCCACGAACGCTACCCAGTCCAGGTGTTCCGCCATGGAGCCAGACAATCCCATTGGTGCCACCGCGGTTGGCGCGGGCTCTTCTCGGAGTCTGTCGAGCGACTCCCGGTTGACCCACACCCGGGCTGTCTCCGGCGGCGGCACGAAAAGATGAGGCCGGTGCGGCTCAGTCTGCGCCAGCCCCCGAGCCACCCAGCTCGAAAGCTCATCGGCGACCCGACCAGCGCGGCCATGGGTCCTCGCTATGAGCAGTCGAGCTGGGTCCGACCGCAGACGATGGATCCGCTCACACCCGCCAAACAGGGGCAGCACGTCCTCGACGGTCAGCCGCTCGGGGTACACATCCGCAGGCTCCGCTCGTGCGAGAGTGGGTACGTCGACGTCCAACAGCAGGTCCCGGGTCCAAGGGTCCACCCGGTCCATGCGGTCCGCCAACCAGATGACGGGGCGTTGTCCTTGCTCGGTCAAGACCTCGCGAGCAAGCTCCATTGCCTCGTCCACCGAACACGTGTCCGCGCCGTCGAGAGGGATCGATCCAAACGGCCGATCATCAGGACGCAACTGTCGAAACTCACGGTCCCGCCCAAGCTCGCGGATCACCTCGCGCAGCAGGCGACCCACTCCTTCACCTACCCCTCCACCGACACGACAGCTGCGCCCAGAGCGGAGCAAGCCTAGAGCTTGTTCGATGGGAGTGCGCGGGCCCAACCAGGGAAGGCCCTCGAGAGGTCGTGCCGACAGCTGGGCGAGAGCCTCTGCGGCGCGACCTGGGCGCCCCTCGGGGTCACGCTGGAGGAGCGCGTCCACGCAACGACAGACTGCGGCAGGCACGGCCGGGGCGATCTCACCGAGCGTCCGAGCAGGCTCGGAGAGCCGCCGATGCACTAAGCTGGCAACGTCCTCTCCGTGTAGCGCCTCTCCCGCAAAGGCCTCCCATACCATTACTCCGACGGCATACAAGTCACTGCGGGGGTCGGCGTGCTGGCCGAGCAACTGCTCCGGTGCCATGTACCGAAGCGTCCCCGCAACATGCCCATCCCCCGACAACGTCGCCCCGAGAAGGCTTCCGCCGGCAAGCCCGAAGTCGAGCAGGTGTACATCTCCGCGAGGCGTCACCAGGACATTGCGGGGCTTCAGGTCGCGATGTACCACCCCGAGGGAATGCACCCCCTCGAGGATGACAAGGAGGCGGCGCGTCACTGAAACAAGCATGTCGATGTCGGGACCAGGGAAAGGAAGGCCATCGATGCATTCGGTCACAGCGAACGGACGCCCCTGATGCTCACCGTGGTCGATGAGCCGCACCACCCCGGGCACGTCGAGCAACGAGAGCGCTCGAAGCTCCCGCTCCGGGGAGTCCGCGTCACCTCGCCACCACTTGATGGCCACCTCGCGCTCGCCATCCCTCGCCGCCCATACCTCTGCCGTGCTGCCGTACCCGAGCAGGCGCTGCGGCACATAGGGCCCGATGGCCCGCGGCATGGTCGGCGAATGGTCCATGTCAGAACGCTACACCAAGGCACGCGCCGCGCCCCCTCTCCGCACTGACCGGGGCGAACCAGAGATGACGCCACAACCCAGCATATAAGTTGAATATCTCCATCTCATTCCTTGCTGGACGAGAGACACGTTCACCCAACGTGAACACTCTCCACCCAAGCCCTATTCACCCCACGTGAACAGGCATTGACCCACAACTTTGGAGCCACCGACACAGCACGCATAGCCTCCAGCATCGGACCAATTCCCGTCCTGCCAAGGAGCCCTACGTGTTGCCCATCCACTACCGGCGCCCCGAGCGCACCGACCGCCAGCGCCGCCGCGACACCAAGCGGGTCCGCGAAGAAGCCACCGACACCAGCGTGTCCGCCCGCTTCGACACGACCACAGCCAACAACGAGGAGACTGCCTACACCGCGAACGGCGACCTCTCCTTCATCGCCAACTTCAGCAAGGGCCTCATCCACGACGAAGCCGGCGCCGTCCACCCCATCCACTACCGCACCTTCGTTCGGGCCATCAACCAGGACGACCACGGCGCGTCCTTCGACACCGTGCCCCGCCCGAGCCGCCCCTGGCGTACCCAGATCCGCCCCGACGCCGGCGTACGAGATTGGGAGAGCCCTCGGGCCGGCCACATCCACGACCTTCAGGGGCCGGACGCCGCCGCGGTCCAGATGGCACCGGCCCCTCGCCTGGACCACCCCTACCTGTGGGCCGAGATGGCCGAGGTCTACTGCATGGCCCTCCTGCGGGACACGAAGTTCTCCGACTTCGACACCGACGCGGACGTCGCCACCGCCATCACCGCCCTCCAGCCGCTGTTCACCAACGCGGGCACCCCCGGTGGTCGCCCCCGCCGCGGTCCGGTCAACACGACCAGCCTGTTCCGCGGCAACGGCCCCGGCGACCCCCGGGGTCCGTACATCAGCCAGTTCCTTCTCGTCGGCTCCGCGGGACGGAACGGGCGCACCGAGGCCGACGGCTTCCTCTCCTACGGCCAACAGGAGATCGACATGCGGATCCAGGTTGGAGCCGAGAAGGTCGACTACCTGACCCACTGGAACGCCTACCTGGATGCCCAGGACGGCGCGGACTTCCGGGGAATGGACACCTATGAGCCGACCCGGCGCTTCGTGCAGACCCCCAGGGACCTCGCCACCTACGTCCACTTCGACCAGCTCTACCAGGCCTATCTGAATGCGGCCTTGTGGATGCTCGAGGCAGGGGTCCCGACGGACGCCGGCCTTCCGCTGCCCGCGACCAATCGTGCAGCCTTCGCCAGCTTCGGCGGTCCGCACCTGCTGTCGCTGGTCACCGAGGTCGCCAGCCGCGCCCTCAAGGCCGTCCGCCGCCAGAAGTTCAACTTCCACCGACGCGCCCGTCCCGAGGCCGTCGCGGGTCTTCTGGAGCTCTACCGCGTCGACCCCACGCACCCCATCGTCGCCGGCTCCCCGGTGCCCGACCTGGCGGACGCACTCGAAGCCAACGGGCTGCTCCAGCGCGTCGCCACCTACAACCAGGCCCAGAACAACCGGCCTGGGCTCCCCAACATGGGCGACGACGCCCACGGTCCGGCCACCCACCTCCTCCCCATGGCGTTCCCCGAGGGCTCGCCGATGCACCCGTCCTACGGGGCCGGCCACGCGACGGTCGCCGGTGCCTGCGTGACCATCCTCAAGGCGTTCTTCGACACCGACCGCGACATGTTGGGCAGCAACGGTGGGACCCTCCGCTACGAGGCCGACCCGAACGACCCCACACAGTTGCGTCAGACCGCGGGGCCCGCCCTTCGCATCGACGACGAGCTGGACAAGCTCGCCGCCAACATCTCCATCGGCCGGAACATGGCCGGGGTCCACTACTTCAGCGACTACCACGACTCGCTGAGGCTCGGTGAGGACATCGCTCTGGGGCTGCTCGACGAGCAGAGGTTCACCTACGACGAGCCGGTCCGCATGACCCTGCGCACGTTCGACGGCCGCACCCTCACCATTTCCTGAAAGGAGACTCTCATGCGATTGATTCTAGTCGTCATCAGCACCCTGCTCGCCACACCAGCGCTGGCTGGGGGAGCCAACAAAGCCAAGGTGATTCACGCCGAAGAAGATGCGTTGACCGAAGGAAATGCGACCTACTACACAGCGGAGGGCGGCGTCGTCCTCAGCCCAGCGGGAAAGCCTATCTGTGTTGTGCCACCTGCCGCCGGAGCACGCCAGATTTCCGCTGATTCCAGTTTCAACGTAAAGGGTGGCAAGGGTGATGTGTCCGTCGACGTCGGCGCTAGCCACAATCGGGACCATGAAATCGCAAAGCTATTCGAGCAGCAACAAGGTGTCCTGTTCCTGCAATTCGCCATGTACCGGCTGTGCGAAGCCGCTCGAAACAAGGACTTCGACCCCAACGGAGATCTCACCGTGGAGGACAGCGCAGGTAACAAGACTACAAGCAAGGCATACGTGGCGCTATTCCAAGGCATTCTGAACGCCGCCAAGGACATCGCAGAGGCTGAAGTGAAGGTCGCAAATGCCGCCATGGAAGCCGCGGAGTCCAAAAAGGAGGAAGCGGAAGCAAAGGCCGCCAAGGCACAGGCTGACGCGACCGCCTTGCGAGCACTGTCTACCCCCGTCCGCCCCGTTCAGTAGGAGCTACCATGATCACTTTCTCTGTAATCTCCGTCCAGACAGGGGCCCTTGTCGGCTATGCGAGCGCAAGCACGCTGCCGCGGCCAGGTGAGACCATCGACTGCTCTGCTTGGGGAGGCGCCCCACAAAAGGTCACTGGCGTAACTCACGTTCCAACCGGTCAGGTGACACAAGACCAGATGTTACCGGGCGCGACCTTGGTGGTCCTTGTGCCACAGGTCTACATCTAGGGATCGTCGAGTCGGCGTAGCATCGAGCCCAACGCCGGGCGGTCGCGCTTCGCGCGCGCGGCCGCCCACTCGTCTAGGGCAGGCCCACGCCGACGGAGACGTCGCCGCGGGTACACCGTCCCTGCCAACACGGTACCCTCCCCCCATGCTCCGCCCCATCCCCCTCGACCACGCCCTCGAGCTCTTCTCCCCCACCACCGGTACCCGTCTCCGCATCGACGGCC
>Ga0213839_1001466_pt1 | contig 15089 bp, 22 predicted proteins | sample SWPATP21_FD_160075 | JGI IMG/M metagenome (GOLD analysis project Ga0213839, IMG submission 160075) | Coastal seawater microbial communities from Marineland, Florida, United States - SWPA TP2 #1 | ecosystem: Environmental > Aquatic > Marine > Coastal | place: USA: Florida | collected 2016-08-14 | reverse complement strand
GGTCATATAATTCCGAATGATGTCATTTTTCAGATACTGGCGCAAGTACCTGCGAAACGAACAACGAGAAAGCAACATTTAAGCACAAAGGGCACTCTAGTACAACTCGATGCAGCGATGAACCATTGAACACAGCAACGTACCCTTCGGTGGAAAAGTGCGAGTCCGATCCATGCAAGTGGTCTTGAATTTTCTACACGACAGATTCATTGGTCGAGTGCGTCAGCACATGCAACCAAGACACAAAACCGAATGAATAAAAATGTTGACAAACACGAACCGCGTCCGAAGCTTTCTTGAGCAACATGTGAGCAACTTGCACGAGATCCGAGAGCAGAAACTGTGTGCTTCGCGACGGGTCACAGATCGACAGCATCTGGGGCACGAGATCCAGCACGTCCTGCGTTTCGAATATGTAGAACCATAACTTTTCGGCGCGCTGCTTCGCTCCAGCAACACCTGACTTCTCCAATCGCTGAATCAACAGAATGCATTCCTTCATGGCGGAGCCAGCAATAGTCAAAGCGCGCCAATCATGGCTTGACCTGCAGAATAGCAGAGTCACATTGAGAGGAGCATGCCGTTGATTGAAACACCTTCGCACACAATGTCGTACTTGTCCTTGCTGAAGCCCCATTTTTGGCAACACCTGAAACACCACTGCAGAACCCACGGCGTGGCAACGGCCGCAACTTGATCGACGGACAAGGGCTTTGCTGCTGTGTCTTCCGCATCCGGGCTCTGTGATGTCGAGTAAATGTTGGCCTGCTGGGCTTTCTTGCGCGCACGAGCCCTTTGTCGGTCCGCACTGCAATAATGCACATACAAAGAGTGTTGTCATCGCATGCAATGGTCGATGTCGGTGAACGACACTGGTCTGTTTGGCTGCAAACCTGTCCATCAAGCGATGAAGTCGCAAGCAAAACCAAATCAGGTGGAACAGTTTGACGTTGTCTTCTTCTTCCACCTTTGATGATCGTTTTTGGAATTCTTTGCACAACGACTTCACAAGGGCGTTGAACCCGCCGTTGTGAAACAGCTGACGGGCCATTCGCGCCATCACAGTTGCAACATCCCGTGGCATCGAGGAGACACACTTTTCGCCACTATGCGTGAAATCGACGAAGGGAACAGTTACGTGAAAAAAAGAACGTCGCGACGACCAAAGTGCAAATTGTTACCTCATCAAGTGGTAGCCCATTTCTTTCGCCGCTGCTCGGGACTTATCCCATTGCTTGCGCTGGGACGATGTGAGGCGCTTTGGGTCAACTGCACAAACACAAAAACAAGCCGCAGGCAGACTTTCAGGAACCGTGCTGCTTGGCAGGACTCGCCAACCGAATGTTTCGGCGTACCGTCACTCAAGCTTTCTTCTGGGGCAACCACGTTGCTCGCGCCGCGCATGAAGTGTCCGCCGGCGGTTATCGACCCAACCTAAACGATATTTCAAGACCAGTTAAGGAGCGACCGCTCGTGACGAACTCGTGACAAAGCCCTGTTGCAGCAACACACTATCGGCCAAGTTTCACCGTACCTGAAGCACTCCGCCGAAACGGGAGTGTCGAGCACCCTTGCGTTGCAGCTTTCTCACATCAAACGGATCTTTGGGAAGTGGATTGACGTCAGACGCACGCTGACGCGCAAGCTCGGGCTCGGGCTCAACGGAACGAGAGAAGTCGATCTTTGGTGGACGTCTTGTAGACTCACCGCCGTATTGTCTGTCACTGTAACGTGTCTCCTCCTCCTTCGTGTTGCCACCGTCGGTATGCACGCTCTCTTCTCCCGGGGCTGCTGCAGACAGGTCGACCGACTCAGGCGTGTGCCCAACGAAGACAAGGTACATTAACTCCAAAAGGAGCAGGTTCCACTCTGCGTAACGCGGGAACTCCACCAAAGTCGCCATCTCCGAAATTGTAGACAAGACGCATTCGTTGTCAAATGCGACAAGCAATTGCTCGTGCACTTGTGCGCGAGAGTCGGAGGCCACGCCCGACATGGGCGCATTGGGTATGGCCAGAAGGTTGCGAAACAGCGTCAGCACCAACTCCATGGTGTTGGTTGATTTTTCTGTTTGAGGTTGCGATGGGTCGAGGGGAAGTTGGGACACGAAAATACTGATGGCCGCAGGATTCGCTGCCAAGCAAGCGCCGTAATCCACCAAAATACGGTCTTCAAGCTGGCGCCCCACAACATGCTGCGCCGGAAGAGTTAGCATGACGAGCAGCTTGGCGACCTGGAAAGCCAACTTCTCGTTCTCAAAGTTTGCCAAGAGAAGAGGAATCACCTTGGTCTGCACAACCTTAAGGGATCCAATATTTTTGTAGCTGTTCGCAAACGCAACGTGTAGCAAAAAAAAATCATGGTTAATACATACCACGGCGTCACACACATGCACAATGCGGGACTGTCAAGCGGAACTTACAAATGGCGTTTCTCAGGATGATCGCGGCGAAGGTTGCGCACGATATCCTTCAAGCAATCCATGCGGTCGTCTCCAGATTCAAAGTACGCTTCGCCTTCGTCTGTGTGAGCCATGTGCCCGAGACCGGCGATGATATTGTTTTGATGATTCGTCATCGTCATCTGCGCCAGCTCCACCTGACCGGCAGCCATCGTGCTCGTGCTGCGCGCGGTCGCGGGCGTTGCACTACGCGTTCACCAAGTCAGGTGGTGTACAGCTTTGTTTGACAGATAACCAACCAACCGAGCTCGACGATTGAGCCCAGCCAGTGCATTAAAAAAAGGAAACGGAAATAATATTGTGCGCAATTCGACACGACTAGCCAGTTCGCGGTCGAGCGTGCAACAAATGAGTGAGCATGGAGATCCATAACAGCATCGGCAAGCATGTCGACAACAACTTCGCTGCAGCACGGACACCGAAAACACACGAAACGAAGCAAGCCACGATAACTTTGCCGCAGCAAGGACACCCAACACATACGAAACGAAGCAAGTCACGTCAAACGCAGCCGCAGCCAACCACTCGAAGTCACCACAAACCAAGCGAAGCAACGACACAATACACGAGGCGAGCGAAGCAACTAGACAACCAAAGTCACATCAAGCCAACCCAACTCGCACACACCAAACCGAACATCCCGAAACACACCATACAAACGACCAGCAACGACCCAACCGCCCAAACGCACGCAAACGAACACGCGAACGCATTGATCTCCGTTGCGCGCCTACCTCCGCCGCCGTATCCATCTCCGCTCCACATCCGTCCCTGCTCCATTTCTATCTCGGCATCTATTTCCGCTCCGCACCACGACACCACGCAAGGACAGGACACCGCGCAAACACGGACGGACGGACAACAGTCAGCAGCGAGTCAGTAAGTAAGTACGCACTTCGTGAGTAAGTAAAGACGTAAGCAAGCAAGCAAGCAATCGAGCATCCGCTTTCACGTTGACTTTCCGCGCGCTTTTCATGCCGCCGTCGTCGTCGTCGTCGTCGCGTCGTCGTCGTCGTCGTCTTCGTTGTTCGTTGTCGTCGTCGAGTTTGAAGTTTGTTTGAATCGCGTTTTCGCGCGCAAACTCACTCACGAACTCACTCACGCCTTCGCACCCACTGCCTTCCCACCCACCGCCCACAGCCTCATTCAAAATGCACTCACCCACTCACCCACTCACCCACTCACTCACTCACTCACATTTTATGATACACATGCGTTGCAATTTACAACCTAACACTCTTCACATTACGGCGTTACTGTATACAATGCAATGAAGCCGCTGACTGAGCCGTGGTCATTGTGCTATAAACATGCGTTGAAGAAGCATCCCTACATTGATGGAAGTGAGCAATAGTATACACTGATGCCGCGCTATGCGGTGAGGCGGTTCGTCGGCGGCTGGCGGGACGCAATGCAATGCAATGCAATGCAATGCAATGCAATGCAATGCAATGCAATGCAATGCAATGCAATGCAATGCAATGCAATGCAACCGACCATGAATTGGCATTTAGGATGTTGTCGTGAAGAGTGGTGATCGAGGCGGTGAATCGGCACACAGCTTACGATTACACGATGCAGTGCAATGCGCACCGTCTAAACAATGTCGGAGTTGGACGTTGCGACCTTGCCTTCGGAGGACTTGCCTTCGGAGGACTTGCCTTCGGAGGACTTGCCTTCGGACCGTTTTTTCTTCTTGGATTCCTTCGACTTTTTCGTCTTCGATTCCTTGCTTTCACTCCCCTTCGCCTGCAAAATGTCGCAGCAAACTGTGATGAACGTGGCCAACAGAAGAACATGAAGAGATCACGCAGCGCGTGTCCACCTTGAGTTTGTTTTGCAACTTTTCGTGTTCCATAGCCTTTTGCTTTTCCAGCATGGCCTGCTTTTGGGCCTGCGAATAAGCGCAACATTAGAATGACACCTCCAATCATCCCATAACGAAGGCATGCATCGCAGGTGTCCACGGTTGTGCTCTACGCACTTCTTTTGCTGCAAGATCATCGTGCATGGATTGAACTTTTGCCTTGGCCGCGTCACCTTCGTAGTCCACAATGGTGTGCTGCTTAGCGACGACGTTGTACGACGCGGGCTCCACCTGACATGTCGCGAAAAAGGACTGTCATTGCAACAGCGGAGGCGCGCAGGAACGGCTCCAAAAAGTATCGCACCTTCGCATTTGAGTCTCCGCAGCAGTAGCCAGAATCTGCAGCTTTGTGGGGAGGGTCAGGAATCTTGTGGACGTGAGTTGCGTACACACGAATTTCTTCGTAAGTCATTGCGTGGTTCAAGTGCATGCGCGAAGCCGGAGGAAGCACAAGGTTGCGCAGCGACGAGGGCATGAACACCTAAACGCAGTGTGGAGGAGAGCAGTTGAAGGCGTCGTTTTAGGCATGCTGCTACTGCTTCAGAGCAGGCACGAACCTCGTCGTGATCCGCACTCTTCGACGCGTCGTCAACTGAATGGTATCGGAAGTCCTCGCAAAAGCACAGCAGGATGGTGGCGATTGCCAGATCGTACACGTGCAAGAAGGCGGCTGCAACGGCGTAAGCGAGCAAAAACGTCAATGTCGACGGGATGAACACATTGTTCACGTAGCTGGCAGAATGCAGTTGGAGCGCAGAAACACACATTCATATTCCAAATTGCACACAAAATTAGAGAGTGTGTCAGCTGCGGGATGATGATGCATGGAGGAAAGACGTACTAATCTGACGTCGTGTTGCTGAACGACGGTTCAATTTTCAGCACGAGGTAAACCCCAATGGTGGCCGCGCAGGTTATGAACAGTTTCCCGAAGAAGATGACGACTTTGGAAAATATTCCCACGATGGCAAACTGCACCAAGTTGGTGAGCAGAAGCTTGAACGACGCGCAGCAAGCATCACAAAAGGCCTTCCCGCGCATAGCGGTCATGATGTACCTACAACCCAAACCATACATAGACAGCATTTAGAATTGAAACAGTGCACCGCTGACACCCGTGCCGTACGTACGCGTTCTTTGAAATGTATTTCATGCACTTTTCCAAGCAACACATCAAGCAATGAATCACTTTGAACATGCACTGATAGCATTTGTTCCGATTTTGCCAGGTTTTCGTCTGTGACACACAACAGAGTTCGAAAACATTGGCTCCACAAAACCTCGACAGGCAAACAAAGGAACACATTTAACGTGGAGCGCACCTGCTTGTCGATGTACAACAGAATCGCTCGGATCAATTGGACGAGCGCAATGATGAATGCTCCGACGCAAACACTGCCCAAGTGGAAGCGGAGTGTGCGGTACAAAGAACCGAGGAATGGTGACTTGAAGTCTTTCTTGTTGCCACCCTTGCGCAGCTTGCCGGCCATGAGCATTTGGTGAACGTAGTGGTTGTTGAGCCTTTGGTGGTCGGGCTCCGTGATAATCTTGCCAAAGTTGGGATCGACGGGTCCATAAAAGCCACGGGGATCTTGCACCAGCGGGTAGTAATTGCTGCTTTCAGGTTTCCACACAGGGATCCCGTACTTGTCCGTTTCACCCCATCTGCGTACACACGGCACACATAGATTTTCAGTCAAACCACTTTCGGTGGCTTCCAAGAGTCAGCAGTCCCGTACCCAGGAGCGCTCACTTTTCCCGGAATCAACGTTGACTTCAGTCCCCATTCGATTTTGGCAAGCTTCTTGTGTCCGCATTGGCGATTCTTGACGTCGAAGGAATAAAATGCGCGTGGATCCTGCCAGAAACAAACGCGTTGTTCATGCGTGAACTGTTGGCGCAACCACAATTTGAGCGGCTACACAGCAAGTGAGCACAAACCTCGCCCTCTTCTTCGATGCCCTGGCGCAGGCCAGTCTTCCATTTTGCAAGGTTTTCCATTATGAAGCGAACGTATCTAAAATGCAGAGTCACGTCAGTTCACGGGCGATGATGCAGTCATCCCCGCCGGTACACACACTTACAAGCCCTTTTTGTGGTGGACCGGTTGACGGTGTGAACCTGCATGAACATGTTCCAATCCCTCCGGGTGCCCTGTGGCGTGCGTCTTCATGTGCTTAATCAACTGCTGTTGTTCCGGGGAGTCCGAAGGAATCTCCATCATCACTGGCTCCGTTTCATACCTTTCACAACGCCAAACGCCGAATCAGCCGTGCAAACGTGGACACGGCCAACGCGTGGTAACCGCGATCAAGTGACGAGTGAACGTACCCGCGCATGCCCAACAGTTGTCGGTGCGTGGCGTCTGTTTTGTCGTACTTAACAATGTGTTGATCGTTGATGGCGAGACGATCCACATTCAGCATCAGGTCCCATCGACCTTCGCGATGAACGAAGACCCCTTTGGCGGTGTTCAATGACAAAGTGGCACTTTTAGAAAAAGCGGAGACGGGCATCATGATGGTTGCGGTGGCGCTCACCTTCAGGGAGTCCGTGGAATGACCGCGCTCCTTCTAAATGCTGCGTCCATTCTTCCTCCTTCACAGACGGATCGAAGGACGGACGAGTCCAGTACCAATCGGCAACAGCCCCGGCGACGATCATGATACCAACGCCTTGAATCACAGAGTTCATCCACAGGAAACAAAAGAACTGGAAGAAGTTGAGGGTCAATATGACGTCGAAGTCAGTGAGATAATCAGCAGTCTCGTTGAGGACCGCGCACCTGACGCGAAATGTAGGCGCATCAGAATTAAGCTGATTGGTGCTCGCACCACGTTTCGACAGTGGATGTTCACTTACGCGTAAACAGACACATTATTCGTGGCCTCTGAACAATTCAATGCAGTGGTCACGATGCCAGTGATTGCATCCCAAGTGACCTCCGTTGAAGCCAGAAGTGCCATTGACACCGCCGCGAACCCAAAGTTGGCAAAAATCACAACCGCCTGCACACGGAAAACCACGCCTTCAAAACTCCAACAGAAAGGTAACTCGCCTCACACTCATTCATCACACTTCACGCACCGTAACGAATGGGAAGAATGCCAGGCACGGCATGCGCATGATCGCAACAGAAGCTTCCTCGATAATGCAAATTGCGATTTTGATTTTCTTGGCCTGCAGCACGCCAATGCATCAGTGCCGGAGTACCACGCACGTGGCATTCCAGCAATCAGGGCAACGAAGCTAGACTCACCACAATAATTGTGAGGATCACGACGATCAGGAATATAAAAGAGAGAGAAAACGCCCCAACACGCCACAAAGTCTCACTGTCTGTTGTCACCTGCAGAACAGCGGCCGAGATCACGCGTTTGGCACCGGGCGTCTCATGAACGCCGCGAGTACGCACCGTAATTCCGAAATCGGACGACACCGAGATGTTTTCGTTTTCGAATGTGGTCGAGTTGTACCACACCTCAATGGCAGTTGCAAGGGACTCCAACCCGATCGACGACGCCACACTCGAGAGCCAGTCAGTGATTGCTGCTGTGTCGAAGTACCCACTCATGAGCCAACAATAACATGCGGATCCGGCCAAGAATGTTATGAACGCAGTGATCGTTGACCAAATCAAGCATCCCGCGCACAGGCGCAAGAACAAGATGTACAGGAACCCAAGACACATAGCCCCTACGACACCAGATAAGGTTTCGCTGAGGCAAGACGTAACACTGTCGTGAGAAAGTTGAGCGTCGCTCGCTCACCTCCGATGCCAACGCCCAAGATGAGAAGCATCGAATTCTCGGCGTCGCTCGCGGCAGAGTTCAGAGAAGCCATCACTACTCCCAGCCACTTCGCGAGTGGGTTGTCGTATGTGAGCTCTTCTGAGTCGTAGTAGTCCGCCACGTGTCTTCATAAAGGACAAACACCGTTTGCGTAAGATCGGTTTGACTAGTTTTGCAACGGACCGCAGGCATCAACGTACTTTGTCAAGCAACGGTTGTCATCGGCAGCGATATAGCTGGGGTCCGAGACGCTGACGTTTGTCATGTCTGGATGTGTGCAAACCTACATCGAGGAAGTATGGCGTGTCATGGGCACTGCAGGCCTGTTTGACATCTGCCGCAAAACGGCAACAAATTACCTCGTTGAAGTCGTTGAAGGTGGTGATGATATCGAAGCAGCGGAAAAACACGTCGGTGGTCTCGAGCCAAACGGGCCAACAGCTCGCGCACATAATGGGGTTGTCCACAAAATACCTGCGTCGCGTGGCAGCGTCGCGTGGCAGCGTCGCGGCAGCTGTTGTTAGGCACGTGAAGGAGCGAAACAAGCGTAGAATGAATGTACAACGCACTGGTTCTTCGGTATGTTGATCGCAAGCTCCAGCACAGCCGAGACGGGGTCGCCGCCTAGCGAGGGGAGCGAAAGGCACATTCGCACGTTCAAGTCAACCAGCCATGCATGGCCTCAAAAGGCAACTGCGAAACAAACCTTGGCACTGAGACACTTCAGACAGTGCTGGTTTTGGGTAGAGCTCCAAATAGTCCGATGTACAAACTACATCATACTGTTGCGGGCACGAATGTACGCAGACGCCGGTAAGATTCAGAAGGTCGAAATCAATTGCGTCCATCAAGCTGTAGATGTCGAGGTTGGAAATGTCGCCGAGAAGCGCGAGCGCGTATTCAAGCAAGTCATCTTTCAAGCGCGGGTAGTACGTTAATGTTTCGTTGAGGAATAGGTCTCCTCCACAAAGGCGTCCCTGACAAAGTTGAAACAGGAGAGCAACGCCAACACCAGACGTTTAGAGTGAGCAGAGATTGTCCCGCGGAGACTGAGGAAACACAGACACGCGTACCTTGTAGTCGCGGGCATATATGAGACTGCGTTCGTCCCCGAACGTCATGCCAATGGCGAAGCAAGCCACCCACGCGGCCATGAACACCAGGAAAATGAGGCAACAAAAGCAGTCAGTGCATTTTCGCCCTTTCGCTTTAACGGCGCAGAATTCTTCCCGCTCCATGATGCCCGACGGAATCACTGTCTCGTTGTCGCAGCATCCTTTGCTTTTGACGACGCCGGCCTTGCCACCCATAGTGACAGGTGTTGCCGCCGACAATCGGCGTCGACGAACGCGGAGAAAACGTGAGAAACCAACGCAACTTGGTAACAATTCGGCAGTCCTTGCTTTTAGAGCAATTGAAAGCTCAAAGTTTCCATCACGCGCCGCGATTGCCGTTGAGAAAAACAGTGCGGAGTACGCTGACGACAAGACCGGGAGGTCGGCACATTGTTCCTCGTGGTCGAGGGCTTACTGACCACTGTTTGTGACAGTCGCCAGCGTTGAGGACAAACCAACAGGGTGCACCAGCTGGGATTTTCACCACTTCACACGTGAGTTCGACGACCGACAGTGTGACTGGTTGGGTCCAAAGACATCCATCCTCATAAACCGCGTTCTTGTGTCACGTCGCCACGTCTTGGCATTCGCCGTAGTGAGTGCAAGCAGTTGAGATCGTCACACACGATCCATCGCTAGTAAGCAAGCCACGAAGCCACGGCGCATCAGCCAAACATACAGGTGAGGGAGTGAAGAAGAAATGTCCATCCAACTACAAGCACACCACAGGAAACCCTGCCAAGTCAAGTCAAGCCAAGCCAGAGCCACGAACAGCACGAACCAAAGTTCACCACCAAGCAAGCTATAGCAACAACAACGGCAGGGGTAGTAGTGGTAGTAGCAGCAGCATTTGTGTGCTCATTGCTTGGATACCTCGACAACAACACCAACGAACCTATCAAGCAATCAACCAACCAACGAACCAACGAACCAACGAACCAACGAACCAACGAACCAACGAACCAACGAACCAACGAACCAACGAACCAACCAACCAACCAACGAACGAACGAACCAACCAACCAACACTGCAACCAACTAACCAACCAACCAACCACCACACCAAGAACAGAACAAAGAACCGTTTGTTCGTTCGTTCGTTCGTTCGTTCGTTCGTTCGTTCGTTTGGTTGCTTCGTTCGTTCTGCGCCGTTGACCGTTTCGTTTCCGCACCACCACCGCACCACACTCCTTCTTCCATTCACTCCTTCCCTCTCAGCTCCCTCACCTCACCCACTTCCACACTTTCCCAGACAATTCCTATATCCGGATACTATGCACAGCCTGTAATTATAGTGCGTAAACGTGTAATTACACAGTGTGAGTGTGTAATTACACATTTTAGTGCCAAAATTACAACAATTACACATTCCAACGTGTAATTACATGTTTAGAGAATGTGGGTTGACTGTATCTATATATGGGAATTTAGTGCGTGGGGCGAGGCGGTTTTGTTGAGTGGCGTTAGTGATGATAGCGACACAGGCGACCAGAGAATGAATGTTTGACTTACTACGTGAGTATCAGTATACACAAGGTACATGATTATACGGTATCAAGAACCGTAACAACGCGATCATAAGTAAGACCGTAGACGTGCGCTGTGCATTATGCAAAAGTAGCAGTAAATGACTAAATTTTGCAACCTACACTTCCACCACTGACCGAATCCACGAATCCACACCGACTTGACTTGTTGAGATTCGGAACTGTGAATCAGGGTACTGCACGGTTGCCCAAACCTGCTTCCCTACATTTCTTACAGTGTATCAACGCTTCAATGATTTTACAATGGTTAGAAACGCCTGATGAGCAGTACATGTAAATTGACTTTCAATGATCATCACACTTACTTCTGTACCCTTTGCGGTGAGCCGTGTTTGGTCGTTGTTGTCCGTTGGGTGGTCTCACTGTCGCTCACTGTCGCTCACCGTCGACTCACTCACTGTCGCTCACTGCAGCGTCTATTTTCTGAGTTGTCAATTTTTTCTTAGACACTATAAAATCGACGAAAAAGGGAACGAGGTTTTTTAGACGTTTGTGGCGTCGGACGTTGATCAGCGTTGGTTGGTTGGGGCTACGGCGCCGGCGTGAATGCAGCAGCTGGTGCAGGAAGTGTGGGGGGCAAGTCGCTGTTGGAGGCTTCCACGCGCCGGTTCCAACACGGAAATGCGCTCGGAAGCCCGATGCTAGTTTTGCAAAGGACACTGACTGTGTTGCGTGGGGAACGTGGAGTGTTTGGAGTCGCACGCTGGGTGTAGAGCACGAAGCAAAGCAAAGTGGCGGTGCATGATGTTCGTTGCCTTGGAATACACAGTGGTGCAGTCGCGTTGGTGCCGCTTTCACGGTACATGTATGTCGTTTTGCTGGGAGTAGATCTTGTGCTCAGAGTTAGTTTCACGCAGATAACTTGGCAAAGTTGGCGCAGGGGCCCAGCCGGTTGCCTTTCTCGACAGTGTGAGCATCTAACCTAACTCACGTCGAACTCTTGGAGCACCCGGAGCATGTGCTGTTGCCAAACCCGCATCAGCGATTTAGCGGTGGCCTCGGAAAAGCCGTCGTGTTCTTTTGAGACGACTCCGTCTTTCCAGAACTGACCCTCCCTGATCAGCAAAAAATCTAGCATCCCACTTCGAGTCAATATGTCATGGATGTGTTTGATCTGTATTGTACGTGATCCAGACGAGCGAACCAGCCAACGCACGGCAGTGAGCAACGAGTGACTCGAAGAAGACAGCAATCGTGGGAGAGAAAGCAAATACTTACTTGACTTGCGAAAGCATTTTTCTGCGCCCCGGTTAGTGATGTCCACCGGAAAATGCCTGCAGAAAATGGAAAATGACGCAACTCACGAGGTGTGGTTGTTGAAAAGAGACACACGATTGTACATATTCGCACCAGATTGGTTTCCGTACTGAATGTCACGGGGGTCTTGCAGAACCGGTAAATCGGCACCACGAGAGTGCGAAGTCACCGTGTTCGTGAACCTATTGTAAGGCGCAGTGAAAGCAAACGTCTCACCCGCATCAATCTTTACGATGGTTACACTCTGAATGCTGCGTTGCCATCAAACACAAGACAAATAATCAAACGCGTCGACTATGATTCCGTCGAAGACCAACGCCGACGTACACGCCATGACGGTCGTTGACCACGTAGCCACAATTTGCAAAGCTGCCACCCAACACGTCCGTGTCTGCCATCATCACCGCGGTTGCCTGGAGGAACAAACATGGTCGCACACAAAACAAAACTCGTGAGCGCAGTCCAAAATGTGAGCTGAACCTCACGCCGGTACGAACCAGACACTCCACGAGGCCTTTGATGGGCACAACCACACCCTCAAAACTCGCATGGGTTGGCGGTCGCCGAAATTTGGCTGCGAAATCGGCCATTGAGTAGCTGAAACACATGTAAAGGAAAAAATGGCGTCACCGGATGTGCTTATCTCGTCGACAGCGTCAGCAACAGCAGCAGCAACAACAACAAGTGTTCCCTGACGAAGGACTTTACCTTTCGGTTCGACGCTCGGAACTCTCGACGACGCGAAGGTTCTTCAAGTCATCGTATCCAGCAACTAACTTTGACATCAGAAACAGCGCTGTTGCGTCACTGGCAGCACGCCCACTGCCGTCAGCTGTTGCAACACTCCGAGCAATCTCTTGAATCTGCGCCATAACAAAGGTCGCATGAGAACAACAAATGCAGCGCTGGTAGTGCAGGATTGCTCAGCATACCATGAAATTGTCACGAGTGTACTCGTTGAGAACAGGCAGCACGGCCAGGCGTTGCTTCGGGACCTCGAACTTCGAGACTCCTTCCACGAATGCGAGAAGCTTGTAGGAGTCCGTTGCGATTTTCTCCAGGACTGTGGCCATGGGACCCGAAATGACAATGACTTTTGCACCTGTGTGTGACATCACGGTGCACAGTGTACTTTTGTGGTTGACGGTCATCCCATGAAACATTCAAAATTATTGTGGACGACAGCACACGGACCGAGGTGAAGCTCCGTACATATTCCGATCTTGCCCAGCCATTTTTTGCACGGCTCGTGTTGCCGCCCGTCGAATTCCTGCAGATGCAGCGATGAGGTGAGATCGTTCGGGTTGAAGCTTCATCGAGGTCGAACACTCCCACGAACCCGGAGTGATCGCGGCTTCGTATGGGCCTTCACGAATATGGCGCCTGGCGCGCAGCCGCTGCGTTTGAAATCACATGCTGCATAGCTACACAAGTGCAAACAACATAGATTGTGACATTTTTTAGTGCCTCTCTCACAGTTTGATTGACAATCACTTGTGTTTTGCAACTTTACCTGGGGACAACAGAATGTCGACCATGCCACACACGCGCGAGCTCATTAAAGATGAGCTTCTTGTTGGCCAGTTCTTGTCGTCGAAGCAACTTTCTGTTCTCCTCGCGGAGGGTGGCACAACTTCGGCAGCCTGTCACAAACACAAGAACGAATTACGACTACGTCCACGCAATGACATGAGTGCACAGAACAACCGGTCAGGCAACCTGCACTCGGACTGCTGACAGCTGTGTCGTCTGTGGCTTCACGAAGCTCAAAGTTCCTGTTCGTGTAGTGGAAGAGTTCAGTTCACTTCGGCGAGATATGGACGCAACTCCACACAACAACGCTGCGTTCGAACGTACCTTTGGATGACGCCTTCTTGGCGGCTTCGAATTGCAAACATACCGCGCAGGGCTGTTACAAATTCGGATGCATCGAAAAATGAATCAAATATGATCTTCACGGATTGCCGCAAGTTTGCACCAGCGTCCCACGCGTTCTACAGTGATGTAAACCATATACATTTCCACGGTGTTCACGTCGACTCCACTGTGAAAACAACAGCGATGGCGCAATCTACCTGAATGTACTGTCGACATAGTTCGAATAATTCAATGCTGAAGTCAACATCTGCGCCGAGAATTGCCGCCACCTGGCCCGCAAATCCAGTAGGTGAGCTAAACTGGCGAAAGCAAATTCACTGTTCGTTGCATGCAAAAACGCGCCTGATGCGGCAGGCCCCAAGAGCACGAGTTGGCCCAGTTTTTCAAGGGCACGTCAGCGGACACGGTCGCGAGATGCTGCAACCACCGCAAGAACCCGAAGTTGCCGCTGTATGCCACCTGTCCAACAAAACACATTTTGTCGTGATGGGTGCGAGCAACTGCGGAATCTCACCAGCACCTCAACTTCGAAACCATTCCTACCTGATGGATAAAGAAAAAGTCACGATTCGGGCCGCGTGCATCGAGTAGCCCGTTGTAAGTTGGAGCCTGGCGGTCACACAACAACGTTAAGAGGCGCTCGACAACAGCGCAACACACACCCCACTTGGGGAATCTGCTCAAATCAAATCCTACAGCCACCGACGTCTTGACTTACGTTGTGTCGCATGAAGTCACACATCCGAAAGCATTCGTTCACACTACGGAGGCCACTGCGTAGTCCCTTGGAGCTGTTCAACAACTGATGGAGTAGTTGCACAGTCATGTCATTTGCCTTCGCTTTCAGAAGCCGAACTGGGCAGAGCAGTGGCAATGTGATCGAATAGGATCGGTCGCTCGGGCCATCGCTTTCAACCGCTCGAATGCCGTCCAGATCAGACACCAAAACGTCACATGTACCAATCTACAGAAACAATATGCATTCGTTGTTGCCCAAATCAGTGCTGCGCTCGAGGCCAAGAAAGTGCGCAAGGTGCAATGCAAAACCACGTACAGATGCCTGAAAGCCCGGGATGTGGAATTGAACGCCGCACCCGGCCACGATGTTGATGTCCATGGCACAGCCTTCTTCCACTGTGCAAACGCTGTCGCCCTTGTGCACCAGTTGAATCT